>OFHM01001305.1_pt1 | contig 16757 bp, 15 predicted proteins | sample 1521311 | NCBI WGS metagenome assembly OFHM01 (sample SAMEA3504083, study PRJEB24116) | mouse gut metagenome | biome: mouse gut; feature: mouse-associated habitat; material: faeces | place: Denmark | collected 2011 | reverse complement strand
TCACTGTGTCGGCGCGGGCAAGACCTTTGAAATGGTTGCCGCCGCCATGGAGAGCAAACGCCTGGGCCTGTGCCAGAAATCCCTATTCGTCGTCCCTAACCACCTGACGGAACAGTGGGGCGGCGATTTTTTGCGCCTGTATCCCGGCGCGAAGGTGCTGGTGGCCACCAAGAAGGACTTTGAACCCCACCGCCGCAAGAAGTTCTGCGCCCGGATCGCCACCGGAGACTATGACGCTGTTATCATCGGCCACAGCCAGTTTGAGAAGATTCCTCTCTCTCCCGAACGGCAGAGCGCCGTCATCCGGGACCAGATTGACGAAATTATAACCGCGATTGAGAGCGCGAAAGAGGAAGATGGCGACCACTTTACCGTCAAGCAGATGGAAAAAACCAAGAAAAATCTGGAGGCTAAACTGGAAAAGCTGGCGGCGAAGGAGAAAAAGGACAATGTGGTGACGTTTGAGGAACTGGGCGTAGACCGTCTGTTTGTGGATGAAGCACATTCGTTCAAAAATTTGTTCCTCCACACAAAAATGAGCCGTGTGGCGGGCATTGCTCAAACGGACGCGCAGAAGTCCAGCGATATGTACGGCAAATGCCGCTACATGGACGAAATCACCGGCGGGCGCGGCATCGTGTTCGCCACCGGAACCCCGGTCAGCAATTCAATGGTAGAATTGTATACCATGATGCGCTACCTCCAGTTTGATACCCTGGAGCAGAACGGACACCGCCACTTTGACGCATGGGCGGCGGACTTTGGCGAAAAGGTCACGGCGATGGAATTAAAGCCGGAGGGCAGCGGCTTCCGCTCCAAGACCCGGTTTGCGAAGTTTTACAACCTGCCAGAACTGATTTCTATCTGGAAAGAAGCCGCCGACATCCAGACCGCCGATATGCTGAACCTCCCCGTGCCAAAAGCAGAATATATCACCGTCACTACCGAACCCAGCGGGTTCCAGAAAGAAATGGTGGAGGAACTTGGCGAGCGTGCGGAAAGTGTGCGCGGAGGCCAGGTTGACCCCCATATCGACAATATGTTGCGCATCACTTCGGACGGGCGCAAGCTGGCGCTGGATCAGCGGCTGCAAAACCCGCTTTTACCTGACGACCCGGACAGCAAGGTCAATGCCTGCGTGAAAAACATCGTGCAGGAATGGCAGGCCAGCACGGAGATTTTGGGGACACAGTTAGTGTTTTGCGACCTCAGCACACCCAAAGGCGACGGCTCATTCAACGTCTATGACGACATCAAGGAAAAGCTGATTGCCAAGGGCATCCCCGAAGCGGAAATCGCTTTTATCCATGACGCCAACACGGAAACCCAAAAGGCGGAACTGTTCGCCAAGGTGCGGCGGGGGCAGGTGCGTGTTTTAATCGGCTCCACGGCAAAAATGGGCGCAGGCACGAATGTGCAGAACCGCATTGTCGCGTCCCACGATCTCGATTGCCCCTGGCGTCCTGCCGATTTGGAGCAGCGCGCCGGCCGTTCTCTGCGCCAGGGAAACATGAATGCGTCGGTGAAAATGTTCAAGTATGTCACCAAAGGGACATTCGACGCTTACAACTGGGGGCTGGTGGAAAACAAGCAGAAATTTATCGGCCAGATCATGACCTCCAAAAGCCCCGCCCGCTCCGCCGAGGATGTGGACGCCACCGCCCTTTCCTACGCCGAGGTCAAAGCCCTTGCCACCGGCGACGACCGCATCCGCGAAAAAATGGATTTGGATGTGCAGGTTTCCAAGCTGAAAATGCTCAAAGCCAACCACACCTCCCAGCAGTACGAAATGCAGGACAAGGCGCTGAAATACTACCCGCAGAAAATCGCGGAAACAAAGCTGCTAATCGAAGCGCTGACGGCGGATTTGCCAACGGTGCAGGCCCACCCGGTCAAGGACGATGCCTTTTCCATGACCGTCATGGGGCAGACCTACACGGAGCGCAAGGCGGCGGGCGAAGCGGTGATTAAGGCGTGTATGCTGATGGACGACCCGGAAAAAATCGTGGATTTAGGCGAGTTTCGCGGCTTCCCCATGCAGCTCAGGTGTGACGGCAGCAAATTCCGCGTCACCATGAAGCAGAACCTGACCTACTCCGCCGAACTGTCCGACGATGCGGTGGGCAATGTCACCCGCATTAACAATGCGCTGGAAAGTCTGGCGGAACGGCTGGACGCGCAAAAGGCGCGGCTTACCACACTGGAAAGCGAACTGGAAAACGCCAAAGAAGAAGCCGACCGGCCATTCCCAAAAGAAGAAGAACTGCGGGAAAAATCCGCCCGCTTAAACCAGCTTAACCGGGAGCTGTCCAGACCGGACAAAAAGGAGGATGAGCAGGAGCAGGAGGTTGAAGAAAGCCCTGATTTGGAGGACGCCGGAGAACCCGCGCCGGTTGTGCCGATGCCCGCTGCGGCGGCTGGCCATAAACCCTCTATCCGTCAGGCACTCCGTAACTATGAACCGCCCGCGCCGGTACAGTCCGGCATGGAGCGCACCCCGCGAAAGGAGGCGGTGCTGTGAGGGCAAAGGAGGGGCGCACGGTGGGGCTGTTCACCAAGGTTTCCCCGGAAGAAAAGGCGGCGATTGACCGCAAAATGGAACTGCTGGGGACTTCCAACCTGCGGGCATACCTGCGGAAAATGGCGGTGGACGGCTACATTGTGCAGCTTGATATGGGCGCGGTGCTGGAACTGGTAAAGCTGCTGCGCTCCGTTTCCAGCAACGTCAACCAGATCGCCCGCCGCTGCAACAGCACCCACAACCTCTATGAGCAGGATGTGGAGGACTTGCGGCAGGGCTACGCTGAAATCTGGCAGGGCGTGAACGACCTGCTGAAGAAATTTGAAGCACTGTAAACAACTGCGGCGGGAGCGATTTTTCTTTTGCTCCCGCCGCTTATTTTTATATCTGGAGGTGATTACTTGGCAGGCGTAACCAAAGAACAGATTGCAAAAGCAAAGGAATGGGACTTGCTCTCTTATTTGCAGGCTTATGAGCCGCAGGAACTGAAAAAAAGCGGCCCCCGCGAATACTGCACCAGAACCCATGACAGCTTAAAAATCTCCAACGGGAAATGGTGCTGGAACAGCCGGGGCATCGGCGGGCGCACGGCGCTTGATTATCTGATTAAGGTGCGCGGCATGGACTTTGTGGGCGCGGTGGAAACCCTGTGCGGGTACTCTGCGCCGCCGCCCGTAAAGCAGACGTTCACAAAACCCACGAAGCCGCAAAAGCCGTTTAAGCTGCCCGAAGCCAGCCGGTGCGCGTCCGCCGTGGTGGGCTATTTGCAGGATCGCGGCATTGACCCGGAACTGCTTGGCGTGTGCATGGAAGCCGGGATTTTATACGAAAGCCGCCGGTATCAGAACTGCGTCTTTGTGGGGCGCGATATGCAGGGGAACGCCCGCGCTGCCAGCCTGCGGGGGACGCGGGACGGCTTCCGTATGGATGTGGAGGGAAGCGACAAACGGTACAGCTTCTGCCTGCCCGCCAGCCGCCCGGACTGTCCCCGGCTGGCGGTGGCGGAAAGCCCCATTGACGCGCTCTCCCTCGCCACGCTGGTGAAGCTGTCCGGCGGCGACCCACGGGACAGCCACTACTTATCTCTGGGCGGAACCGGCCCCCGCGCCCTGATGCAGTTTCTCCACGACCACCCCCATGTTACACAGATCAGCTTATGCCTGGACAACGACAAGGCCGGCTTGAAAGGTATCGAACGGCTCACGCAGGAAATCCAGAACAACGCGGAACTTTCCGGGCGGGTGAAGCTGGTTTACCCCAACCCGCCGAAGCTGGGCAAAGACTACAACGAGTTTCTCTGCATCCACGTGAAAGCGGCACGGACGGCACAGCGGCAGCGGGACGGGGCGCGGTAATGCTATTTAATTTCCGGCTCTAAATTTTCAAATTCAGGCGCATCGAAAAAATCTATCAGCGTCATATCCAAACCGTCGCATATTTTCTTGATGGTTGAAATTTTCGGGTCGGTACTCTTGCCATACAAGATGTTTTTGACGGAGGATGGCGGCAGCGCCGACATCGTAGCCAGTTTGTTAATGGTAATGCTGCGCTCCGCACATAAACGGAGTATCCGGGTCTTAATCGCTGAAATCGTATCCATAGCTGTATCCTGCCCCCTTTTTTATCAAGCATACAAAATATGGCTTGCAAAAGTAGGCTACCCATGCTACTATTTAGGCTATGGATAGCCTTTTTTAGAAAGGAGGAACCTTTGGCTATTTCCAACATTTTACCACGAAAGATTATGAAAAACCGCACCCGTCAGCAGTCAATGGCAGAACGCCACGACTATGACCAGAAAGAAGAAAAGACAGACGGCGGCGAACTGGTTTCCTCCTATATGTGCAGCCCGGAAACTGCCGCCGAAGAATTTGAAATCAGCAAAAAACTGTACGCCCAGCTTACCGGGCGCAGCCAGTCAGAAAAGCACGACATTATTATGTACCGCATTATCCAGTCATTCAAGCCCGATGAAGTCAGCCCGGAGGAGGCGCACAAAATCGGCTGCGAGCTGGCGATGAAATTTACCGGCGGGCAGCATCAGTTTGTGGTGGCCACCCACACGGATAAGCGCCACATCCATACCCACATTGAATTTAACAGCACCAACCTAAACTGTGACGCAAAATTCCAGAACGTGAAAAACTCCGCTTTTATCCTGCGGCGCATGAACGATGAACTGTGCCGCGCCCACGGCCTTTCGGTAATTGAGAATCCGAAGAAAAAAGCCAAGTCCCAAAAGGAAATGGCGGCGGCGCAGTATGGCATCAGCCACAAGAAGCAGTTACAGCAGACCATTGACAAGGTGCTGCCGGAGTGCAATCATTATGAGGAGTTTCTGGCAAAGATGCGGGCTGAGGGATATGAGGTTGTGGACGGCAAAAATCCCGGCTTCCGTCTGCCCGGATGGGATCGCCCTGCAAGGGTGAACCGGCTGGGCGGCGATTATACCAAGACCGCCCTGCGCGCCAGAATTACCAGCCAGCGCGGGCGTTTGGCGGCAGGAAAAACAGCGCCGAAACGAACCGGCAGAAAGGTCAATCTCCTGATTGACATTCAGGCGAAACTTGCCGCCGGAAAAGGCGCAGGCTATGAACGCTGGGCGAAAATTTTCAACCTGAAAGAAGCGGCGAAAACGCTCAATTTCCTGATGGAAAACGGACTGGCCGATTATGACGAGTTAGCGCTTAGGGCGGAGCAGGCCGAGGACGGTTTCAATGCGGCTTCACAAAAAATCAAACAGTTGGAGGCGCGGATGGCAGGCGTGGCAAAGTTAAAAACCCACATCATCCAGTATTCCAAAACGCGGGAAGTCTACGCGGCTTATAAGAAGTCCCGCCACAAGAAAGAATTTCTCGCGGAGCATGGCGTGGAGATTGCCCAGCACGAAGCCGCGAAGAAAGCCTTTGACGCTCTGGACGGCAAGGCCATTCCCAAAGTGGCGCAGCTTTCAGCGGAATATGCCACGCTGCTGGAAGGAAAACGGGAACAGTACGAACAGTACAAGGCGCTGCGGCAGGATATGATTACCTACCAGACCGCACTCCGCAACGTGGATAAGATTTTAGGATTGGAACCGCCAGAGCAGGCGCAGGAAAAAGAACAGCCCAAACCGGAACGGTGACGCAAAAGTGCCGCCCCTTTCCAACCGGGACGGCACTACTTTTTTTGCAGCATTTGTTTTGCTTAACCGGCAGACGGGCGGCAGGATTTGTTTTTAAGTATTCGCTAATAAGCAACAATAAAATACGAAAGGGGAACAGAAATGGAACTGAACTATTTTAAGGACAGGCTTTTTGATTTACTGAATGACAGCGAGGGGATGGGGATTGCCGACCTGAACACAGACGAGCGGAACGGATTACTTACTGTCATGACTGACGACGGGAATGTATTTGAAATCGTATGCCGGCAGGCAGCGGGAAAGGGGGACGGATGGATGACCGCAAGCTGACTGTATGTTACGGGCGTGGCAATTACAAGCAGGCTCCGCCGCAGATTGTTTTACAAGGAAAATGGCTGGAACAGACCGGATTTTCCGCCGGGGACAAAATCATCGTGAAATGCCAGCAGGGACAGCTTATCATCACAAAGAACGGAACAAAGAAAGATTCAGAGGAATAAAATTTTCTGTCAATCTCGGAAACCTCCTAACGGCGCAAAATGCGCCGCCCCTCTCCTGCGCGGATGTGCAGGAGGAAGCGACCGCAGGGAGCGCAAAGCCACGCCGATAGGCGTGTTCGGTCGGACGCGCAGGCGGACGCCTGGGGCTTGGGGGAACCCCAACAAGCGAGCCGGAATATCCCAAAAGGATATTCCGGCTCATTGCTTGCCTACGATATGGAAAATGTCTAATATCAGCGGCTATCGGAAGATTTTGACATCGGTATGCGAATATGAAAAATAAAAGTCTTATCGGAACAAAAAAGACCGATTGGAGTGGAAAAACATTTCCTCATCTGCTATCATATTTCACTGGAAGCGCCGAAGGGCGCTTTCATTAAGACAATGCGTTAGCGAAAGCTAACCAGAAGGAGGATAAACTAATGTTAAATGCAAACACAGACAAAAAAATGAAGGGGAAAGACCTCATTACAATCGGTATCTTTTCTGCGATTTACTTCGTAATCAACTTTGCTTTTATGCTGATGGGTGGTATTCATCCTGTTCTCTGGATGTTGATGCCTGGATTTATCGCTGTCTTTGCCGGGATTCCATTTATGCTGATGGCGGCAAAGGTGCAGAAAGCAGGAGCAGTCTTTTTGATGGGATTGATTACGGCGTTGATCTATTTTGCCACAGGACAATTCACTCTGGTAATCTTGATTTCTATGGCCTCCACCTGTATTCTGGCAGAGGTGGCCCGCATTGTTACGAAGTATAACAGCTTTAAGGGCAACTCTGTCGCTTATGTGATTTTTTCACTCGGCATGGTCGGCTCTCCTTTGCCGATCTGGTTGTTCAAAGCAGATTTTCTGGCTCAAATTACAGAGCAGGGGATGCCCGCTGATTATGTGTCAGCGGTAGAGGCTCTTTCTTCCAATGCCATGCTGATTGTCCTGTTTGTAGCCCCGATCATTGGCGGGATTATCGGTGCTTTTATTGCAAGGGGATTGTTCAAAAAGCATTTTGTAAAGGCAGGAATTGTGTAATGGATCGTTCTGGCAGAAAACATACATTAAAATTTGACCCTCGAACAGAGCTTCTTTTGTTGGTAATGGCAAATGTGGTGGCATTTACACAGCATTCCATATGGGTAGAAATTGCATGGGTTGTTTCGCTGCTCCTGCTGATTATTGTCTGCGGCTGTAAAAAAGCCGCAGGCAAATTGGCAGTTGCTTTTGGTATTTGCCTGCTTTTGCAATATTATATTTTCCCCAACGGCCCGAAGATTTTAGCCAGCAGTTTTACAATTCTGGTTTCCTATGCAAGAAAGATTTTTCCCTGCCTGATCGTGGGAACCTTGATATTACAGAAAACGCCTGTGAGGGAATTGATGGTTGCTCTCCGTAAATGCCATATTCCGCAAGGTCTGATTATCCCTCTGTCGGTAACAATCCGCTATTTTCCTGCACTAAAAGAGGAAGTGGGATATATAAGGGATGCCATGAAGCTGCGTAATATTCATGGAATAGAGAAAATAGAATGTCTGCTTGTACCGATTATGATTTCAGCCACTACAACCGCAGAAGAATTATCTGCCGCTGCTGTCACAAGGGGAATTGAAAATCCGGCTCATAAGACGAGCATGATTGTTATGAAATTCGGAGGACAGGATTTTCTATGTCTGGCATTTGGAGTTATGTTTTGTTTTATTTCGATTATGGTTGGATAGGGGGTGCGGCTTGTGATAGAAATAAAAGATGTTTCATTTGAATATGAAAAAAAACAAGGAACACTCTCGCATATCGACTTGCAGATTAAGCAGGGCGAATGTGTTCTTCTCTGTGGCGAAAGCGGATGCGGCAAGACCACGGTTACAAAATTGATTAACGGGCTGATCCCCCACTTTGTAGAAGGCGGCACTCTGTCAGGAACGGCTACCGTAAACGAAGTAGAAGTTGCGAAAACAGAAATGTATCGACTGGCAGAGCAGGTTGGTTCCGTTTTTCAAAATCCAAAGTCACAGTTTTTTAACATTGATTCAGATAGTGAGATCACTTTTGGTTTAGAAAATGCCGGTATTGCCCCGGCAAAAATTAAAGAACGGTTCGAGGCCACGGTTTCGGCTTTGAAAATCAGATCACTTCTTGGCCGGAATATTTTTTCCATGTCGGGCGGTGAAAAACAGAGCCTTGCTTTTGCGAGCGTTTATGCCATGAATCCGTCTGTTTTTGTTCTGGATGAACCAACGGCTAATCTGGATGCAGACGCAATTGACATTCTGCGTCAGCAGATTATCCAGATAAAAAAGGAAGGACGGACAATCATTGTGGCGGAACATCGGATTTACTTTCTGATGGACTTGATTGACCGGGCTGTATTTATACAAAATGGAAAAATCGCCCGGATTTTTTCCGGAGAAGAATTTCACAAAATATCCGAGGAACAACGGATTACAATGGGGCTGCGGAGCTTGGAGCATCCGGTACTGGATCTGCCGCATACCGACCCGCCAGGAACAAAAATCGGACTTTCGGTAGAAAATATTTCCTGTGCCTTTGACAAGCAAACCGTATTCTGTGAAGTCAGCTTTGGGGCAGCTCCCGGAGAGGTTCTTGGAATCATTGGGCATAATGGGGCTGGAAAAACAACACTGACCCGCTGTCTGTGTGGTCTGCTGAAAGAAACCAGTGGAAAAATCTATCTTGACGGAAAAGCCTTGAACGCAAAGCAGCGAAATAAAGCGAGCTTTTGTGTTATGCAGGATGTAAACCACCAGCTTTTTTCGGATAGTGTTTGGAATGAATGTGAATTATCTATGCCGGAGTGTCCGGCAGAGCGTATAGAGCAAATTTTGAAGGCGTTTGACCTGTTCGATTTTAAAGACCGCCACCCTATGGCCTTATCAGGAGGACAGAAACAGCGGTTAGCTGTGGCAACCGCGATTCTCTCGGATAAATATCTCTTAGTGTTTGACGAGCCGACCAGCGGGTTGGACTACCATCGGATGCTGGAAGTCAGCAATATGATTCAGAAACTAAAGACTGAAAATAAAATTATCCTGATTGTTTCACATGATTTTGAGTTTTTGAACCGGACTTGTGATAAAATATTTGACATGGAGGGATACCATTCAGAAAGGAGGCAGGAAAGTGTCAGAAATATTTGAACAAATGAATTATGGCCTCAATGTTCAAGGCATAGTTGAAACGGATGATTGTAAAGTCATGCGGTTGAATGACAGCTCTGGTGATGGCACAATGACACTTTACCAGGTATTTCCCGGAGTGTTTCTCATGTATAATGATTTTCACATGAAGCAGTGTGTTTCAGGCTTTCAGACCGATATGGACTTATTGTGTATCGACCATTGCAGGGAAGGACGGATTGAGCAGGAGGCCGGTGCTGGCGCATATAGTTATTTAGAGGCCGGAGATTTGCGTGTGGATCAGCGTATTCATCACAACGGCAAAGTGACATTTCCGCTTTGTCATTACCACGGAATATCTATTGGCTTTCAAATGAGCATAGCTTCTAAAGAAATCCCGGCTCATATGAAGGATTTTTCCGTTGATCTTTACGAGTTGCAGAAAAAATATTGCAGTGATACAAAACCTTTTGTGATTCCCGGCGAACCGGCAATCGAGCATATTTTTTCCGAATTATATAATGTTCCTCTCAAAATCAAAAAAGATTATTTCAAGATTAAAGTGTTGGAGCTGCTTCTGTATTTAGATGCCTTAGAACTGTCAGGGCATACGGAGGAACGGCCATACTTTTATAAAGGACAGGTAGAAAAAATCAAAGCAATTCAGGCACTTCTGACAGAGGATTTAACTAAGAATTATACATTGGAGGAACTATCAGAACAGTTTGATATTGCATTGACACCGCTCAAGAACTGTTTCAAAACAGTATATGGCAGTCCTATTTTTACTTATATGAGAACATACCGCATGAACTATGCCGCTACTCTGCTAAAGTCTGATAAAAACCTGAAAATTGCAGAAATTGCCGGACTTGTAGGTTATGACAGCCCCAGCAAATTTTCTTCCGCATTTCATCAGACAATGGGAAAGACACCGTTGGAATATCGAAAATCTTTTGTCTGATTAGAACAAAAAAGACTTTATGGAGAGGAAAAGAAATTTAAAACATGATAGATTAAGGATGGTTAGCAAAGACTACCCATCCTTTTTTCTTTGCTGACAAAAAAAGTAAAAGAGGTGAAATGCTATGAAGCAACAAAAAGAGAGCTGGGTTAAAATCCTTTTTTCTTTTGCCAGTCCATGCAAAGGAAAAATGACCCTCTCGGTCTTGTGTGCCATTCTAAGCGTTGCCGGAGGATTCATTCCGTTTTGGGCTGTATATGAAATCCTGCTTGCATTTATCAACCAGACTGTAACTTTGGATGGTATTCTGTTTTGGTGTCTGGTTGGGGCGGCTGGTTATCTGATACGGTGTGTCTGCTACGGCACTTCTACGATTTTGGCGCATATTTCAGCTTACACGATTTTGCAGGGCATCCGGCTGAAAATTGCAAACCGCTTGATGAAAGCTCCCCTTGGGGAAGTAATGGGGCGGCAGATCGGCTATCTGAAAAATATCATCATGGATAAGGTTGAGGATTTGGAGCCGCCATTGGCGCACATGATACCGGAACTGACTTCAAATCTCCTGCTCCCCATTGCGATTTTTGTATGGATGCTGGCAATCGACTGGCGTATGGGTTTAGCGGTATTGATTGCCCCGGTATTGGCTATGATCCCAATGTTCTTTCTCATGCGGAATTATAACAGTCAGTACGCTGCCTATATGGAGGCAAATAACCATGTCAACAGTATCATCATTGAGTATGTGGAAGGTATTGAAGTTGTAAAGGCTTTTAACCAAAGCACAAGCTCTTATGAAAAATTTGTCGGTGCTGTCCAGTCTTTTAAGGAGTTTACTCTGGCATGGTTTAAGAGTACATGGAAAACCATGAACCTGATGATGGCGATTATGCCGACAACTCTTTTGGGAGTTTTGCCTGTTGGTCTTCTGCTGGTGCAGAACGGAAGTATTTCTCCTGCGGAGCTTGCAATGGGTATCATTCTTTCCCTTAGTATTGTGGGGCCGTTGATGAAAGCAACCACTTTTATCAATGAAGCAAAGTCTATGGAATTTGCGGTAGAGGCGGCGAATGAACTTTTGAATCTGCCGATATTGCCGGATTCGGGTAAAATAGTTTCCATTCCTCACAATGACATTGTTCTGGATCGTGTGTTCTTTTCCTATGACGGTTCCGAACAGAATGATGTCCTCCAGGGGGTCAGCCTGAAAATGCCGGAGGGTAGCTTTACAGCACTTGTCGGGCCGTCTGGCGGTGGTAAATCAACGGTGGCCCGTCTGATTGCACGGTTTTGGGATGTGACTGGCGGCAGCATTACCATAGGCGGGAAAAATATCAAAGAATTATCTATACGCCAGCTTTCAGAGATGGTCAGTTTTGTAACGCAGGATAATTTTCTGTTCAACTGTTCTCTGAAAGAAAATATCCGCCTTGGGAATCCCAATGCCACGGACGAGGAAGTATATGCAGCGGCGAGAGCAGCCTGTTGTGATGAATTTATTGCCCGTCTGGATAAGGGATATGACACGCCTGCAGGTGATGCCGGAAAGCGGCTGTCCGGCGGTGAAAAACAACGGATTGCGATTGCCAGGGCAATTCTTAAAAATGCTCCGATTGTTATTTTGGACGAGGCAACAGCATTTACCGATCCGCAGAATGAGGACAAAATACAGAAGTCTATTATGGCGCTGTCAAAAGGCAAGACACTGTTAGTGATTGCCCACAGGCTTTCTACTATCCAGAACGCAGATCAGATTGTGGTTTTGAAAAAAGGCCAGATTGTGGACCTGGGAAAACAGGAAGAATTGCTAAACCGCTGCCCGCTTTATGCGGATATGTGGAAAGCGCATATCGGGGCAAAGAATTGGTCGGTGAGCAAAAAGGAGGTGATCGGTAATGTTTAAGTCAATGAGACGGATTATCCAGTGGGCGGGAAAATATAAAGGACGCCTTTATCTGGGTTCTGTTTTTTCCTTTTTCAGCAGCTTATCCACGGCAATCCCCACAATGGCCGCAGCTTATGCCTTAGACAAAGCAATAGCAGCATATTGGGCAGGCAGTACGATAGAATCCTCCCTGATCTGGCAGATGTTGTGGATTATTATTGGCTCGATTGCATTGAACTTCCTGCTTTCCTATTTGCGGGCGGTTTTACAGGAAAGTATCGGTTACGAAGTGGCTTCCCAGCAGCGTATCCACTTGGGCGATGTATTAAAAAGGGTTCCGCTCGGCTATTTTTCACAGAACAGCGTAGGGGATATTTTGACCGGTGTTACCACGGAATTATCTACGCTTGAATTGCAGGGCATGAAGATGGTGGACATTATCATCAATGGATATGCGAAGTTTATCGCTATTGTCCTCTGCTTCATTTTCTTTAGCCCGGCAGCGGTAGTGATTTCTATTGTTGGTGTTATCCTCTCTGCGCTGGCCTTATACGGAATCAGCAGGCATAGTGAAAAAAATGCCATTATAACGCACCGTGCGATGGAGGATATGTCCGGCGCAGCGATTGAATACATCCGGGGATTGTCTATTGTCAAATCTTTCGGGCAGGAAGGGGCTTCTATTGAGAGTTTCCGAAGCGCAAACAAGGACTTGAAAGACATTCATATCAAAGTGGAAAAAGGTTATACACCATTTAACTGTCTGCACTTGTTCGCCTTGAAACTGGCATCAATGGGGATTGTGTTTATCTGTGCATGGCAGGCACTTGAAGGACAAATGAGCCTTGCTTATTTTCTGATGTTCGTGCTGTTCTCTTTTGTGATATTTGGAAGTGTGGAAAACATTAACGATGCGGCTCATATGCTGGGGCTTATTGATTCTGCCATGAATAAGCTGCAATCTCTGGAAAGTGCGGAATATATCGACCAGGACGGAAAGGATATTACACCTGCCTCCTATGATATTGCTTTTCAGGATGTGTCCTTTGGCTATGATAAAAGGACTGTGCTGCATGATGTGAGTTTTAAGATTCCGCAGAATACTACTACGGCGATTGTCGGCCCCTCTGGAAGTGGAAAATCTACTTTGTGCAGTCTGATTGCCCGCTTTTATGATGTCAATACCGGAAGTATTACTTTGGGAGGAACCGATATTCGCAAATTCACTTGCGATAGTCTACTGAAAAATATCAGCATGGTGTTCCAAAATGTATATCTGTTCCGGGACACGATTAAAAATAACATCAAATTCGGCAGCCCCGGAGCAACAGACGAACAGATTATTGCTGCGGCAAAAGAGGCTCGTTGCCACGATTTTATTATGGCTCTGCCGGATGGATATAACACTATGATCGGTGAAGGCGGTTCTTCCCTTTCTGGTGGTGAAAAGCAAAGAATTTCGATTGCCAGGGCGATGCTGAAGGACGCTCCTATTGTTATTCTTGATGAAGCCACGGCAAGTATCGACCCGGAAAATGAGCATTTGATTCAAGAAGCCCTTTCAGTCTTAACACATGGCAAAACAATTATAACCATAGCTCACAGACTGGCAACGATTGAAAATGCGGATCAGATTCTTGTCATTGATGAAGGGACGGTGATACAAAAAGGTACGCATAAAGAACTTTTGGAACAGGAAGGAACCTATAAGGAGTTTATTAAAATCCGTGAACAGGCAGAAGGCTGGCGGATTCAGTGAAAGGAGAATAAAAATGGCAAACAAAAATGATACTCGTACAATGCTTTTGAGCGACAGCCCGTGGAAGTTGCTTTTGAAGTTAAGTGTTCCCGCAATTATTGGAATGGTTGTCGTGGGGCTTTACAACCTGATGGATGCTGTATTTGTAGGGCAGATGGTCGGCAGTAACGCTATGACAGCGGTTTCCGTTTCCTATCCCTTTACTCTGGTGAATACCGGTATTGCTACCCTGATCGGTGCTGGCTCTGCTTCTATCCTGTCAAGGGCTATCGGGAAGAAAGATCAGGCCACTGTTGATAAGATTATGGGAAATCTGATTGCATGGAATCTGATTTTTTCTATTGCAATTACAGTGATTGGCATGGTCTTTACAAAACAGATTTTGAGGCTTTCCGGAGCAGAGGGGGAAATACTGGATATTGCCACACGCTATCTGCGGATTATCTTTGTGGGCAGCACTTTCGTAAACTTTGCGCAATCTGCGAACATGATTATGCGTGGTGAGGGCAAGCTGAAACGGGCCATGTTGATCAGCGGCGGTGCGGCTGTACTGAATATTATTTTAGACCCGATTTTGATTACAATTATGAACCCTGCCGGGAAAGGCGCGGAGGGAGCCGCTTATGCCACTATCCTTTCCCAATTCGTCCAAGCAGCCCTGACACTATGGTATTTCTTGAAAAAGAGCCAGAATGTAAAGATTCATGCAATCCGGCCAGAAAAGGAATTATTCTCTGAAATCTTTGGCGTTGGTTTCTCGGCTATGTTGATGCAGGTTATGCTTTTGGTACAGCAGACTGTTCTTTACAATGTGGCCGCGCAAAATGGCGGCGGTGAGTGGCAGACGATCCTTGGTGCTACACTCCGGGTACAGTCTTTCGCATTTATCCCTCTTTGGGGATTGAGCCAGGGCTATCAGCCAGCAGTAGGAACAAATTTCGGTGCGAAACAATATGACCGGGTGAAATACATAACAAAAATATTTTCCATTGCGGCAACTTTACTGGCAGCGATTTTCTATCTTCCGGTTATACTGGCTCCAAAAGCCATGCTGTCGCTGTTTATTACAGAGCCGGAAATTGTGGCGCAGGGAGCAAATGATTTCAGGGTGTTCTTTATCTCTTATATTGTATTAGGATTTTGGGTTGTAATTCTTACCCTTATGCAGTCATTGGGAAGGGCTTCTAAGGCAAGTGTGCTGGTTCTTTTGCGCCAGATCGTGATTTATATTCCTGCGGCATTTATCATGCCTCATGTTGCCGGACTTGGCGTACATGGTGTATTCTGCGCCCCGCTTATTACGGATGCGGTTGTGCTGATTGTGGTTATCTGGATGATGTGTAGTGAGTTTAAGAGAATGGATCAGCTAAAAGCTGAGAATAGGTAGGAGGTTGAATGATGAAACTTCATGCGTCGGGCGAGGATTATTTGGAGGCTATCTTGATACTGCAAAAGCAAAAGGGAGAAAGTGCGGTGCGTTCCATTGACCTTGCCCGGCACATGGGATTCAGCAAGCCGAGTATCAGCCATGCGGTGGGCCTCCTACAAAACGGCGGTTTTCTGACAGTGGATATAGATGGCTTTCTCCATTTAACAGAAATAGGCAGAGAAATGGCAGAGAAAATCTATGAACGGCATCTATTCTTCACAAAACAGCTTATTGCTGCTGGTGTCGATCAGGAAACGGCAGAACAAGATGCCTGCCGGATGGAACACGCTATCAGTGATGCGTCATTTGAAAAATTAAAAAAGCGGATAGATGATAACATTTGAATACATATTCTAATCCACTGCTTTCGATATGCCGGATGTCAGAATACAAGCTAATACAAATGGCATCCGGCATTTTATATTTGCTTTGTCCTTTTCATAGTAGACCGCAAGCTGTTCTAAGATCAGTTTACTGTGAACAAGACTGCTCATCTGTATGGTGTTGGTTGAGCATCTGCTCCACCATACAATCCACGGTTTTCAGCAGAAATACCCTTTCATCTTCTGTGCAGACCGCGAATTTGCACAGTAGCTGCTTTGTCTGCTGTTCCAGTTGCGGCATATCCGGGTAGAACAAAACATCGGCTGATAATCCGAGCCGGTAGATTACATCAGCAAGGACTTCAATAGATGCATTGACCCGTCCCTTTTCTATGTTTTGAATATGTCGAAGTCCTCTGCCGGTTTGCTGGGCAAGCTGCTGTTGTGTCAGGTGTTCTTCATTCCGCCTGCCGCTGACTATTGCCCCTATGTGCTGTAAGATATTTTTACGCATTTTTAATCACCTCTACTATATTCTATCGTGCGTGTCTGTTTCTATAAATTCCCTAATAGAACGCACGAATATATACTTATAATGCGTTTTGCAAAAAATCGTTCTGACTGTGTAGCCAATAAAAAAACGGCTTTTCACATCAGGGCTTACTTTTCATGCCATCTGTGTCTGTCCGTAGAAAGGGACAGGTTATGGATGGTTTTGTTTTTAGATATGCGGTGGGAATATCGTCAAAAAAAGCGAGGCTCATTTCTCGCCGCTCCAGCATCTTTTAACCGCATTATCAGACGTATCTAAGTATGTCAATCAAACATTGAATACCACTGCGCAAAAAAACGCCAGACAGTCATTTCCGCTGTCTGGCGTTTTTTGTCTGCGCTGCTGGTTTGACCGCCGGATACGCGCACCGCCGCCATCCCGAAAATCTGAAACCCATTTTCAAATTTTCGGAGGTAGCAATATGCATAATCAGGCCACAAAAATTTTTTTGAACTTTTTTCTTAAAGGGCAAGGTTCACCTGCCCTTTACCCTATACCCTTTATTCCAGAGAGCAAAGGAAAGGGGGTGGACGCATGAGTTATGCAGAACGTCGGGAAGCGATTCTGGAAGT
>OFHM01001300.1_pt1 | contig 16780 bp, 31 predicted proteins | sample 1521311 | NCBI WGS metagenome assembly OFHM01 (sample SAMEA3504083, study PRJEB24116) | mouse gut metagenome | biome: mouse gut; feature: mouse-associated habitat; material: faeces | place: Denmark | collected 2011 | reverse complement strand
AAAAGGAACAGCTTGCCGCCGTGATGGAGCGCCACGGGATAGAGTGGGAGGACAAGGGCACCCACGACAAGCACCTGTCTGTACTGGACTTCAAAAAGGAGCAGAGGGCGAAAGAGATTGCTGAGTTGGAGGCGGTCAAGGCCAAAAAGCAGGGACAGGTGGAACAGCAGGAGCGGCGTCTAAAGGAGCTGGCCCCGGCTGTGAAGAATATGGAGCAGTTAGCGGCGCAGTTCTCCGATGACCCGGAGCGGATATTGCTGGAGCCTGGGCCGTTGGAGAGCGCCAAGTCCTACCGGGAGAAAAAAGCCAAGCCCCTGCTGGCGCAGATCGTCAAGGTGCTGCGTTCTTTGTACTGGGCCTATGTTGAGCTAAAAGGGAAGTATGAGCGTTTGTTGGGGGATTATGGACGGGCCAGGGAGGGGAACGAGCGGTTGTCCGACCTCTTGCAGGAAGCGAAGTTGGAGAACAAGGCCCTGTGGGGGACAGCCGCCAACTTTGAGCGGGTGAAGCGGGCTTTTGGCCTGGAGGAGGTAGAGAGGGCCGTGGAGGAAGCAAAGCGCCGGGAGGCGGCAGAGAAAGAGCAAAAGAAAGCAAAGCGGAAGTTCAGCCGGGGGACAAGGTAATGGACATCAGGAGGGCATTTCAAGGGGTGCCCTCCTAATTTATACTTGTCAGCAGGTGCTTTTGCTGTTATAATAAAAGTCCAGTTCGATTCCGTGTTCCTGGTAAAACCTGGTGAATGTTATTGCGCAAAAGTGGGACAAAACTCAGTATAATATGGACAAACCAAAGTTGAATGAAAAGAGATGGAGTGTAAATGATTAATTTTCTTACTCAAAATATGTCAGATGAACTTCTGACGTTTAGCATGAGAATATTTCCCTTTTTTACTGCTTCTCTTATGATATGCTTTTGTATTGGATTGCTTAGGGAATATGTAAAAGAAAAGGTTCAAATGAAATTTGCTTTTCTTTGGTTTGGTCTTTCTACTATAGTAGCGATAGTGCATTATGAATTTTGTAAATTTAATTGGGGTTATTCTTTAGTAATCGACAAAACAGCCGCTTCCTTTATATGGAATATACTTTGGATATTAGGAGGAACTATATTTTATTCAGCAATATTCATCATATTTATTGGACTATGCATTTTTGCGGTAGTTGAAAAGAGGAGAAAAAACATGATAGAAACACCTTTTTCCATTTACCACTCTTAACTGCCTCTAATCACTGCTATACCAATGGTTTTAACAGCCGTTAGAAGTGGAAAACTTTGTGGAAATGTAGATAACTCCTGTTTTATTCCTATACTAATCCTATACCGATATTCCTATACTTTCAGAAGGGAGGACAGGTATGAATAAAAATACAGTTCTCTATCTCTGTGACGGTGCTGTCGAGGACTGCTCCAAGACAAGTTGCTACAAAAGAGGCCACGAGTGTCGTCATACAACTGACGTCGCCCACGCTCTGAATCCCGAGCCTCGCAACCTCGTTCCTGACGGCAAAGGTAATCTGTGGGAGAGAGACTGATTCAACACCACGCTTGACTGTTTCATTCCGAAGGAGAGGAAAAGGAGGAGAACTGTTACCGGCAGTCTCCTCCTTTGTGTGCTATGCAGTTTTGGAAAGATGCTTTGTGACGAATTCTTTCCCTCGCTCAATGAGTGTGGGGTCGAGATCATCAAGAGCTTGGTTAGTTAGATAGGCAAGATAAGTCATCTTTGCTGCTCCGGAAAGTTTATGGCCGTGGGGATCGACCATCTTACCTTTTCCAAGAGCTCTAACATCGCTCAACGTCATTTACAGCACCTCCTCTCCTTCGGAATGAAACATTTTTGATGCCGCTCCAGCTTGCTCGGAAGTGGCTGCTTCCAGTTCTAAAGCTTTCTCTAATTCCGCTTTTAGTTCAGCCTCTTTTATTTTTGCTTGTTTACGCTTCTTGATGTAGTTCGATACTTTGACGGCAGCAAAGACACCTGCGCCACCTATAGGCGCTCCAATTAGAATTCCTGTTCTAATCTGCTTTGGAAGAGCTTCTAAGGCTCCAATTTCTTTGAACTCATTTATCAAAGCACTTAGGTCACCATTCTTCTCTTTCAACATTATTCTGGCTGTATTGTAGTCGCCCAAATTCTCTATTCTACTCATTTTCACTATCCTTTCGCAGAAAAGACATCCCTTTTTATGAAGGGAGGTTGTTCTGATGAAACATACTAAAATGATACCAAAGTATGAGGCGGAAATCAATAAGCTGGCCGAGGAACATTTGATGGCTTTGCTCAATCTGTCCGCAACTTCATTTCACGATGGGGTGAAAGTTGGTCAGAGAAATGCATTGCTTGCCATGTCGATCGGCTTCATAGCAGGGATTATCGGCCTGACAATCGCCGGTATTGAATATTTGGAACACAAAGAACAGCCTTGAACGGTGAATTGAGCTTGCGGAAACGCAGGCTCTTTTCTTTTTTACGGTATTTTTTCGATTTCCTCTTTCAGCCATTCAAACTCTCGCTTAGTGTAGACCTTCTCTGTGATGTCCGAAATCTTATGACCAACCATATATTTGATGGCGTACTCATCTACCCCGGCCTTCTTGGCCATCGTTACAAAGTGTTTGCGGCCATCATGAGGGCGATGCTCTGGGTTCAGTTTTAGCTCGTCCCGGATCATACCAAAGCCTTTTTGGTATCGTTGATAGGTCAGGGTCGTCAGTTTACCGCTGCGGCCATCCGTACAAGTGAACAGGTACTTACTACCGGCCTGTTGCGACTCCTTATATTTTCGTTCGACTAAGTGTCGTATCTTTGAGTGAATAGGCACGACTCGATTTTCACCGGCGTCAGTTTTCATGCCGCCTTTGAATGTCCAGTTCTCAAGGTCTACGTTTTCCAGCTCCAGCAATCCAAGCTCCTGAGGCCTCCAACCAGAGTAACACTGAATCAGCAAAACATCGACATAGCGTTTGTCATCTACATGATCCCAGAGCCGCTTCATCTCTTCATCCGTGAAAGGTATGTGCTCCTTCTTCACTGTCTGAATCTCTTTGATTGTTTCTTCAGTGAGATTGAAGGTACGAGAGTAGTTCCGGTCGACCAACTCGTATTCCAATGCATAGTCGAGCATGAGGTTAAACAGAGACTTGATTTTGTTCTTCATACTTGCTGAGGGATGCTGCTCTTTTCCTCGAACTTTGGCCGTTCCCTCCTCCATACAGCCTTTCACATGGCGGGCCCGGACATCCATCACTCTCATGTCGTAGACTGCCGAGCAATAGGCCCAGGCGGATTCAACTCCTCGAATACTACCCTCTGCTTTCAAGGTCTTGAAATACTCTTCTGACCATTTTTCGTAGAGCTCCTTGACCGTGATCGAGGGCTCCAGGTCATAGGGATTCTTGTTATACTCCACGAGAGCGGCATAGGCGTCGTTATAAGTGGGAAAAGAAGACCTTGGTTTAAGGGCTTTACAAATAGGCTGCCCCTCTGGGGTTTTACCAACCGTAACCATCGCCCGAAAAGGATTCCGAAGGTTACGGTTTTTTATTTCGCTTATCTGACCAAATCCGTTTGGAAGTCGCCGTCGCTTATTGGTCTTTGTCCGAGGTTTTTGCTTTACAGCGGGCTTCATGGGATAACCGCAATGGGGACAGGCCGGCGCCTTGTCGCTGACTTGCAGTTCGCATTCAGGGCATTTGATGAGCATGGCTATACCTCCGCAAGATTTACATTGGCTTTTGTGGAAAGGAGTTGACTGACATGAACAGAAGCATCAATAAAGTAGCAAAGGCCGTACTATTGTTAGGGGCTTTGCATTATGGCTCAAATTTCGTTTATGATTTAGGGAAAGCCCGTATGTTTGGGGCTATTGCCGCAGAAAACAGTGAAGTTATGGACGTATTGCAGAGTTTTCACAATTACGAGTACGAGAATTTGCCGAAACGTTTGAGAATGAAGATAATCACATCGGTCGCGCTTTTTACCGCGAAGAAGGGGACGGCGTAACAGCCGCCCTCTCTTTTTTGTCTCCGCAGGATTAGCAGTGCCTGTTATGGAGGTGTTAAACATGAAACAATATTGGATGAATGATGTTAAAAAGACCGAACGGGCTATATGCATCGGGCACATTACGTCCGAAGAAGTATGCCATGGGATTTACGAGGATAAGAAAAATCGCCTTGAGGCCTTAATGAAGGAAGTCGATATGACTGGTATGAGATTTTCGGTATTAAGGGATTTGGGTGATGAGTATCCTTGCGCTCCCGGGGCGTACTACGGAAAAGACGTATGGCTCATTGTGAAGCGCGGGTGTCTGAAGAAAAATTCGGAGATAATTGATCGGTTTAAGAGCCTGATTAAGGAGGAGCCCTAATACGGCTCTTTCTTTTATTTTTCTTTGTTTCCCACTATTTCCCTTTGTTTCGCCCTAATAATCATATATGATAGTGTAGGAATTGTCAAGCTATTCCTATACAAAATTTTTGATAAGAACAGGCGTGCTTCTAACTTAGATTAGAAAGGGGTCATGTATGATTGCTGAGAACACATTACTTTGCCCTAAATGCGGAGGGCGACTTAGGTACTTTGACACTGTGAAACGCATTGTACGGACGAAGGCACGAGTGACCGAATGGCATGACATACGCAGACTTCGTTGCATGGTTTGCGGGGCTTTACATCGTGAGCTGCCAGAGGAACTGTTCCCTTACAAGCAGTATGAAGCCGAGGTTATCATTGGTGTGTTGGAGGGCCTTATTACCTGTGAGACGCTGGGATTTGAGGACTATCCCTGCGAGATGACGATGTCTCGATGGATGGCGCAAGAACAACAGCTCCTTTCATGGAGGTGACTGTTCAATGAAAATTATGAACGGATATGTAAGGATTTTCAATTCTAAATCTATCTATTGGTCAAAAAACCCTGAATGCAATTTGGCGTTTCTTAAGTTCCAGCAATCATACCTTAACGATATGCTGAAAGCCAGAGGATGTCTCATGTTAAATGATGCATATGACGTCCTTGGATTTCCACGCACGAAAGACGGTGCAATGATTGGATGGGTTTACGGAGTAAGCGACAAATTCGGTGACGGCCGTATTGACTTTGGATTGGAAAGGTGCATAATTGATGGTCCTGATATTCCAATCATTCTCAATGTTGATGGTTACATTTTGGACAAACTTGGTGAGGAGCCCTAACCGGGGCTCTTCCCTTTTGCGCAGATTTTGCAAATCGTATTATGGAGAGGAAGTTAGTTTACTTGGAAGAACACTTCATCATTGAAGAGGCATCGGCTCGATTCCCGATACAACTTCTCCGAGAAAATGGATAGATGCGGGTGGAAATCCCGCGGTGAGACACGAAGGCGCACCGCCAAGTAATAACTTAATAAAAGATGGTGCCCACCGGGCAACGGTTTTCGTTGGGCCGACCCTGAAGTCATTTTCTTTTTATTTTCGCCAAATCGACAGTGGCCTTTATGGAGGTGAGGTTTGTGGAGACCAAGAAAATTATTAGTACAATCGGAACGCTCGTTATCGTAGGAGCAGCATCAACTGCGGGAGCTGCACTCTGGACGAATGTTCTGCAAGACAAAATTAGGCTGGTCAAAGCGAAGAAAGCACATTCCGATTCGGACAAAGTTATTGTCGTTGATTTTAAGAATGCGAGAAGGGAGACAGGCCGCTAAACCAGCGGCTCTCTCTTTTAAGTTTCCGCACAAATCTCTACGTCCTTTATGGAGGTGAAAAGTAATGAGACAAGTCATTCTTTACGGAATATCTGGAGCAAGTAGGGCTTACACAGTTCTGAACTACTTCTGCATTTACGAGGAGTTTGTATCAATCAGCACTATCCTGGGTGAAGCAAGACGTCTTCGGATGAAGAATCCGGATGTCGAGCACGTTTATGCGATAGACAACCGATACGGACTCCGCCGTGACTACAAGGAGAGCATGAAACAAAACAGCATTGAGAGTCACTACATCTTTAAGGATATTCTGGAAAGAGAGGGAATGTTGGTGATTTGAGCCGCAAGAGGGAGCATCCCGGGGAACCGGGGCTCTTTCTCTTTCCGCAGAAATGACAATGTCCCTTATGAGAGGCTTAGGCTTCATCTGTTAAAAAGGGAGTAGAAACTATGTTTACTAAGTTGGAGATGCTCGGAGCTATTACGATCAGCCTGATTGGCGGTATGGCCATCGGCTACAGTAAGGCGAGAGAAATCTGCTTACAGGCAATCATCACCGCGACCGGCGAACAGAAGGAACCCGAGACGACTGAAAAGGAGGAGATGCCCTGAGCAAGGGCTCTTCTCTTTCGCATAAACCACAGCACCTTTTATGGAAGAATCCAAAATTGAAAGGAGAAACAACAATGAACATGGAAAAGTTCAAAAGGTTCTTGGATGACCACAAGAAGGAGCTGATTGCTACTACGGTGGTGGCCGGCGGGGTCGTGTTGGTGATCCTCGGGTGCAAGCGCCACGGAAAGAAGACCTCCAAGGCCAATGGCATATTCAGGGCGAAAGATATTTCGATCCCGGATAGCCTCAAGGTCTGGGATACGTCCGAACTCTGGGTAGAAGGCGGATACCTGAACGCGATCGTCAACAGCATCCCGGTGGACGACCTGGGTGAACTGGGCAAGAAGTACATCAAGCACGGTCTCGCAAAACCTGGGGACATTGCAAGTGTCGTTATTGGCGTTGAGTACAATCAGTGATTCTTCCAAAGGTGAAAGCCGCTAAAGCAGTGGCTTTTGCCTTTTCACCGAGGTTGTTTGTACTTCGATGTGGTTGCTAACTTAGAATAGCCGTTGAAAGGAGGCAGCCGTCAATGAATGAACAAGAATTTCATCCTGGCTCCGTCCCTGTCGCAGTAGCAGCCAGAGTCTACGGAAAGGACGCATCATGGGTGCGGGCCGGAATTGTGTCAGGATGGCTCCCGATTGGCAAGGCCACGCGAAACGGCAAACTGGTCACCAGTGTTGAAGAGATAGACAGCCGGTACGGACGTATCAACTTTTACATCTCACCAAAGCTCCTCTATGAGGAAACCGGATTTTTATGGAAAGGAGAAAAGCGATAGTATGCCTACAAATGTACGACCCGAGGTATCCAAGAAGAACCCTTATTACATAGAGCGTGAACGCTATTACGAGCTGAGACACTTTTGCCGGCAGTATCCGATCTGGAAGAAGGCCCATGCTGCTCTTGATGGGCTGAGTCGCCGGCCTGCTGATTTGGAGCTGTTTAATCACCCTGGCCAGACGAGCGATCCGACATTCCGATGCGTTGAGGCTCGCGAGCGGTATTCCAGGTGGATGGGCATGGTAGAGCAGTGTGCTCGTGAGGCCGATCCAGAGCTTTATAAGTATATCATGAGCTATGTCACGAAGGGTGACGCATACAGTGTCCTCAAAATGAGGGATCACATTCCATGCTGTAAGGATGTATTTTATGAGACGGCCCGTAAGTTTTTCTGGCTCCTGAACAAAGTCCGAGACTGATTCGGATGTCTTCCGCAGGAATTGCTATGCCCTTTATGGAAGACCCAATATTTGAAAGGAGTTTGACTTATGAACCGTCATTTCAACTGGATGGACAAGCCCATCACCTGGGGAGCTTTCCTGGCACTGAGCGGCATCTGCACCGTGGTCGGAACGGCTATCGCTGCGATTGAGCTCGTCGTGTTTATGGAGCCCGCCTGGTGGATCGCTACGAAGGACTTTGTAAGAAGACTGTTCAAGAGGTAAACTGCCGGCATATAGGTCGGTCGAGAGGGGAGGTTGTGACAACACGGCCTCTTCTCTTTTCGCAAAAACTACACTGACCTTTATGGAACCAATTTAGAAAGGGGCTTATTTATGCAGATTAAGACTGAAAAAGGGCGCGACTTCTATGAGTGTGAGAGCTGCAAGAAGGTGTACTCGTTTAAGGTTGGGAGAAAAACCGACTATTGGATGCGTTCCTACTGCAAGGAGTGCGCTAAGAAGCGGCGTTCGCAGTCCTAAATAAGGACAAATAAACCTCAGAAAGGAGGGATCAAGAGGAAGAGGCCCATTGCGGTCTCTTCTTTTTATATTTCTCGCACAAATTGCAGTTACCTTTATGGAAAGGAGGTTCGATTTATGACTTATAAGCAAATCGAGGCCAGCAGAGAATTGCGGCTTTGGATTGGGCAGGTGATCGTACCGGCTGTCAGTGTGACGGCGGTGGTGCTTGCTAATCCTGACGTGAGGAATGCGGCTAAGGAAAAGCTGGACAACATCAAGAGAAAGTTCCAATCCAGAAAGATCAGGGTCGTGTAACAGCGGCCCTCTCTTTTATATTTTCCGCACATGGGTGACCGAAATGTGTGGTAAATTGGTATTCTAAAAAATTCCCGGGTGGAAATTTCCGAAAAACAGTTTTAGGAGGCATCCTATGGAAATTGTGATTGCACTCGTAGCCGTTGTCATCGGCTTTATCATCGGCCGAGTTCTCCCCCGCGAGCGTCCCCTCGGTGATTTGCGGGTTGACCGGTCTGATCCTACTTGCGAGCCCTATCTCTTTCTTGAGCTGGGTACGGACGTTCGTAACATCATGAATAAAAAGCATGTTACATTCCGTGTCAAGGTTATCTTTAGAGTAATGTCCATGATCGGTATGGTCCTTGGAGCGGTGGGAACGCTGCTGTCCAACTGGGCTGACGATCGTGAACTTGACATCGCGATTGACGAAAAGATCGATGAAAAACTTGCCGCCCGTGAGGACGAAGAAAGTGAGGAGGCCTGACAAGGCCTCTTTGCTTTTGGACGAGGAAGAGCTACACATGAACGAACGGGCAATCATGTTTTTGATGCGGATGTTGGACGCATATGAGAATATTCCACGTCCATGGGAATTGGCTCAACATGAAGCTGAAGAAATAGCGTTTTCGAGATGTGCTGTCGAAGAAATTCTGCAACTGGTTTGGGACCACCCATGGACTCTGGCATCCGACACTGTCGAAGATTTCGCACTAAAGATGGAGCTCTACAAGGGTTCATCTGTTACGGACGAGCAAAAGCGGGTGTTTTCGGTTTTAGCAGAAACTTCTTGGGAGATCCTGCAAGAGATCGAACCGCTTGAACAGTGAACCACAAATACCTTTGAAAGGAGAAGCATCGTGAACAAGCAAACCATTGTGAAGGCACTCAAAGATGTTCCGAAAATCCTGAAAAAGCACAGTCCGGAGCTTTTAACGGGTATCGGCATCGCCGGGATGATCTTCACGACCATCACTGCCGTCAAAGCAACCCCTAAGGCCCTCCGGCTCGTGGACGAGCGAGAAATCAAGGAGGGGAAGCGCCTGACCAACTCCGAGATCGTCAAAACTACCTGGAAATGCTACGTCCCGGCAGCCATCACCGGTGTGTGCTCTGTTGGGTGTCTGATCGGCGCAAGTTCGGCCAATGCAAAGCGGAATGCGGCCCTCGCCACTGCTTACACCATTTCTGAAACGGCTCTCAAGGAGTACAAAGAGAAGGCCGTCGAGGTTGTTGGCGAAAAGAAGGAGCAGGCAATCCGTGATGCTGTCGCCAAGGACAAGCTGGAGAAGGCCCAGGTAAGCACTCGGGAGTTCATCATCACCGGTAAAGGGGAGACACCCTGTTTTGACCCTCTCACCAATTCCTGCTTCAAAGCGGACATTGAGATTCTGCGGAAGGCGGAAAACACTCTGAACAAACGAATGCGGGACGAGATGGTGATAACCGTCAATGATTTCTTACAGGAAATCGGCCTTGACCCATGCGATGACGCCATAGGCGAAAACATGGGCTGGGACATTGATAAGGGGTACATCGACTTGGACTTCAGTTCGCAACTGGTTGAGGGAATTCCCTATCTTGTCATCGGGCATCATAACCCACCTCGCTACATCGGGCGGTAGCGTCCGCAAAAATTGCAAATCGTATTATGGAGAGATCCAAATAAAAACTTTGATAAAGGAGTAAATCAAAATGGAAGAGAACACTGTGAAAACCAATGAGATCGAGGAGTACGAGCAGCCTGAGGTCGAGGTCGAGGAGGCCCCTGAGGAGAGCTCCGGCAGCGGCGCGATCGTCGCGGGTATCGTCGGTGGTTTCTTGGCCTACGCTGTCATCGGTGGGGTGAAGAAGCTGGCGGCCATCGCCCAGACGAAATGGGCCGAGCGGAAGCAGAGGGAGGCGGCTGAGAAGACCGTGATCGACGCCGAGTACAAGGAGGTCCCGAAAGAGCAGGAGGATTCCGGTGAGGATGCCCCTGAGGACAAGTGAACAGCGAGGATCACCCATGGGGAGAGTACCTACAACAGGTGCTTTCCCCTTTTTTATTAAGTAACAAGGAGGAACCATAATGGCGGATTACCCCAACAATTCCCATAACGCACGGGAGAAGAAACCGGAAGGTTCTGGACCTCCCGATAAAAAATTGGAGAAGGTGGTGAGCGGCGGAACTAAGACCCGCAAAAAGAGTGAGGTCAAGAAAATCGCCAACATCTTCGTTCCGGAGGATGTCGAGAATGTCAAGAGCTACATCTTAATTGATGTCATCGTTCCCGGCATCAAGAACGCAATCGCTGACGCAGTCAGTATCATGCTTTTTGGCGAAGCGGGCCGTCTGGGCGGAAGGAACAACAAAGGCTCCCGGGCTTCCTATCAGAGATACTACGACGACCGGCGCGATGATCGTCGAGATTACGGACGGCCGAGAGCCGCTGCTGGTTTCGAGTATGACGATATTGTCTTCGAGACCCGTGGAGATGCCGATTTGGTGTTGGACCAACTGGAATCGGCGATCAACACCTATGGCATTGCGTCTGTGGCCGATCTGTACGACCTTGCTGGCATTACCTGCCGCAGTTACACTGCAAATAAGTACGGCTGGACTGATATTCGGTCTGCCAAGGTGGTTCGTATTCGGGACGGCTACATCTTGGAGCTTCCGAGGACGGTTCAGATCAACTAAAGGAGGATTCAGTTATGTACGGGTATCCTATTTCATCCGGCTACAAAGGCTGGGTCAATGGCGAGTGGATGCTGTTCCCGACTGAAGCCGAGTACCACGAGTATATGGAGGAGGCGCTTCATGAAACTTAACTCCGATACGCTGCTCAGCTTCGGCGTATTCGGTCTCGGCTTGGTTGCCATTGGGTATGCGGTTGGTATCCATTCCCGCATGAAAGCTGTGGCTGACAAACTGGATACCAGCATTGACAAAATTGCCAATGACACCGAGGTCGAGATTCCGTCTAAGCTCATTGAGCAGGCGGTCCAGAAAGCAGTCGATCGTGAATCCTATACCGCTGTTCGGCGGGCTACGGACGTCGTGGTGAATGGTCTGAAGAAGGAAATCGGCGACCAGGTATCCACGGCTGTGAAAGCCAGCTATGACAGCATCGCAGATGGCGTGACCAGTGAGATTGCGAAAAATATCGCTAAAATTGACGAAGCTCGTCTCAAAAGAGAGGTCGTCACCAAAGCAAAGGAGCAGATTGCCGAAAAATTCGACGATAAGCTCGATGATATTTTGGAGGAATTCAATGGTAATCTCCAAAATGTCGGTAAGATCTACAAATCTATTGCCAAATCATTCTCTAAGGAGGAAATTTAACCATGAAGAAAAACGAAATCATGAAGTCTGTGGGCCTGACCTTTAACAAGATCGGCTTCCAGATTCAGAAGAAGAGCCCTGAGCTCCTGGTCGCGGCCGGTATTGCTGGCGTCGTCGTCAGCGCGGTCATGGCCTGCAAGGCCACCATCAAGGCCAGCGAGGTCGCCGAGGAGACCAAGGATACCATCGACGAGATCCATGAGATTGAGGAGCAGGGTGTCACCCGTGCTGGCAATGCCTATTCCGCAGACGATGCCAAGAAGGACCTCACTACCGCCTATCTCCAGACCGGCGCAAAGTATGCTAAGCTCTACGCCCCCTCCGTCATCCTGGGCGCCGCTTCTATTACCTGCATCGTCGCGAGTCACCGCGTTCTGAAGAAGCGCAACATCGCTCTTGCTGCGGCCTATACGACCTTGGATAAGTCCTTCAAGGAGTACCGCGGCCGGGTCATGGAGCGCTTCGGCGAGCAGGTCGAGAAGGAGATCCGCTACAACATCAAGGCCAAGGAAATCAAGAAGACTGTTGTTGACGAGACCGGCAAGAAGGAGAAAGTCAAAGAGGTGGTGGACGTACCTGCCGTAGACGGATGGGACCCGTCTCAGTACAGCCCCTATGCGCGCCGCTTTGATGAGACCCATCCGAATTGGACGAAGAACCCCGAGATGAACCGGTTTTACCTGAAGGCCCGGCAGGCCCAGGCCAATGACATGCTCAAAGCCCGCGGCCATCTGTTCCTAAATGAAGTGTACGACATGATGGGGTTCCCCCGTACCAAGGCCGGCGCTGTTGTGGGTTGGCTGTATGACCCCAAGCGCCCTGAATTGGGTGATTCCTACGTGGACTTCGGTATGTATGAGATTCAGGAGGGCGAGGACTTCGAGAGCTACGTAAAGTCCTACATCCTCGATTTCAACGTTGTCGGCGACATTACGAATGACATCGCCGATCATCAGAACATCTGAGGTCTGGGCCGATGAAGAAAATTCTATTGCTCCTGCTGATCTTTATGATGTCCGTCGTGGGGGGGGGTCTCTTACGGAGACCAGCCTGTTGCTACGCCGGAGAATGATGGAGTCGTAGTTCAGACAAAGATCACGGCTCCTCTCTCCAGCAAGATAGACTTGGCCGATCCTGTACCGATTTTGGTGGAAGAGCCGATTGTTGAGAAACATCATTATTGTGATGATATCCCGCTCACCCATGAGGAACAGGATTGGCTTCGAGATGCTTGCGAGGAGTTCGATATCCCCTATGCCCTGGCGTTGGGCCTCATCGAAAAGGAAACCAGGTTTCAGAATCTTGTCGGGGATGATGGAGCCTCAACCGGCTATATGCAGATCCAACAGAAGTGGCATTGGGACAGAATGGAACGTCTTGGTGTAGCAGATTTGTTGGAGCCAAGCGGCAACTTCCGAGTAGGATGCGACTTCCTCTCGGAGCTCTATGCAAAGTACAATGACTGGAATGTGGCACTGACGGTTTACAATATGGGCCACGATCCTGGTTACATCACCGATTATGCCAAAGATGTCATGGAAAACTATGCTCAATGGCAAGAAATCATCGACAATTATATTTGAGAAAGGATGAATTTGTCATGAAGAAGTGTCTCAACAGTTTGCTTTCGTACACTCTGTCTGTCGTCTCCGGACTGTTCCTCGTCAGCGGCATCGCTGTTCTGTCGGCGGGGAGGTAATGGACATGGAGGGATTTGCAAACCTTGTGTCCATGATGGACTATGTGGTCGATACAAAACGGAAACGCCATATCACCGGCGGGCTCCTGATTAGCATGGCTATGCTTTTCGGGGGCCTTGCCATTACTGTGATGAGCGCCAAAGAGGAGGACTGAATTATGAGTAAACTCAGTACCGTAATCGCCTTCTTCACAGGAGCAGCTATCGGCGGAGCAACTGTTTGGTACATAACCAAAGAGCGGTATGCCCAGTTGGCCGAAGAGGAAATCAGTTCCGTGAAAGAGGCCTATGCTCAGCGGGAAAGCAAAAGAGAGAAAGCCGAAAAGGCTCTGCGGCAGTATCAGGGTACGGAAGACGAGGAGACGTCTGGTACGGACGGCCCAGTGACTCCTGCTGTGACTGCGAAGGTTACCGAGAAAGGTAGCATTTCGGAGTATGCTCAGAGGATTCAAAATGGAGAACCTCCGGAGTATTCCAAGACGGTTGTTCCGACCAAGGCCGGGACTCAGGAGGAACCTGAGAAGTCGGAAAACTCCGGTGACGTTCCCTATGTCATTTCGCCTGATGAGTTCGACGAACTTGACGGCTACACTGCGATCAGCCTGACCTATTTCGCCGATGGTGTGCTGTCCGACGAGAATGGCGTCATCATCGACGATGTGGAAGAGATCGTTGGTGATGATCTGAACCATTTTGGCGAGTACGATGAGGATGCAGTCTATGTCCGGAATGACGCAAAACGCTGCGACTACGAGATCCTGAAGGATGAGCGCAAGTATGCCGAGTTTCGGAAAACTCTTCCGACCAACATCTAAAAGAAGGAGGCTCAGCTTTTGACCAGAAACGAGCTTATCGATCAATATTTTGATTGGATGTATCAGCTCGTGGTCGATAACCGATATTCTAAGTCCTATCGTAAGCTGTTCGCCAGGCTGCACGATACGGAATTCACATATACGATTCCGGAGGACGGCAACCGGGCCGAAGACGGCATCGACCTTAGGTATCGGTTCGGCCGCGAGCATTCTTATCCCGACACTATGATTGCGTCGTTTTTGGATGACCGTCCGTGCAGCGTTTTGGAAATGATGACTGCCCTTGCCCTTCGTATTGAAGAACACATTATGGATGACCCCAATATTGGCAATCGCACCGGACAGTGGTTCTGGGGTATGCTGGTCAGTCTTGGGCTCGGTTCCATGTATGACGCCAAGTTCGACAGATATCGTGTTGACAGGACTCTGGAACGGCTCTTGGAACGCGAGTACGAACGTAACGGCGAGGGCGGCCTCTTCACCGTCAACAACGGCCGCGATATGCGGACAACGGAAATCTGGTATCAGATGAACTACTACCTCAGCGAGATTATTAGAGAAGGGAGCGTCAGTATCTAACATGACAAAAAAGAAAAACATCGTCACCGTTACTTCGGTGAAGGACGTAGTCGACATCGTCAATCATAATACCTCGGTGTTCGACCGGCGGACCAAAAAGCTCGCCAAAGGGAACCGGAACCTCAAAGTTCTGTGCCTCATGGCGATTGGCTACACCATTTACACGGGCATTCAGTGCCGGAAGCAGGAGGAGCAGATCTATCAGCTTTCCGTAAAGATGAATAAGTTGGAGCAGAGCGAAGGGGAGTAAGCGATCCAATGTTAGATTTCTTGATGATTGCAACGCGCAGCAGTAAACGCGGTATCATCGAGATCTATCCCAAGTTTATCATCAAGAGAAGTAACGACCTCATGATAAGAGGCGGCGATTTCTATGCCATTTGGATTGAGGAACGGGGATTATGGTCGACTGATGAGCAGGATGCGGTCGACTTGATCGACCGTGAACTGGACCGTTACGCTGAAGAAAACCGCAAGCGCTTTGACGACAACATTCGTGTCCTGCATATGTGGGATGCGGAGACCGGCATGATCGGCCAGTGGCACAAGTATTGCCAAAAAGATATGCGGGATTCGTTCCACATGCTCGACGAAAAGCTGATATTTGCCAACACCAAGACCGGCAAGAAAGACTACGCCAGTAAATCTCTGGACTATCCGTTGGAACCTGGAGAAACACCGGCATGGGATCGTCTTGTCGGTACTTTATATTCTCCCGAGGAGCGCCACAAAATTGAATGGTGTATCGGAGCCATCGTAACTGGCGATTCCAAGAAACTCCAGAAATTTATGGTGTTCTACGGTGCAGTTGGAACCGGTAAGAGCACCATCATCAATGTCATTCAGCAGCTCTTTGATGGATACTACACCAGCTTCAACGCCAAAGACCTCGGCTCCTCCAGCAACGCCTTTGCATTAGAGGCGTTCCGGTCAAACCCTTTGGTGGCAATTCAGCATGACGGTGATCTTTCTCGTATTGAGGATAACACTCGCATCAACAGTTTGGTGTCTCACGAGATGATGACTGTCAATGAGAAGTTCCGCTCTGCCTACTCCAACCGATTCAAGGCTTTCCTCATCATGGGAACCAACAAGCCTGTGAAGATTACGGACGCCAAGTCTGGTATCATCCGTCGATTGATCGATGTGTCGCCAACAGGTGATAAGGTGCCGCCATCCGAGTATCGCACCCTTACAAAGCAGATTCCGTTTGAACTCGGAGGTATCGCCTGTCACTGTCGGGACGTATATTTGGAAGACCCTGACTACTATGACGACTACATTCCGATTTCAATGCTTGGGGCCTCTAACGATTTCTATAACTTTGTCGTGGACTCCTACCATGTGTTCAAACGGGAAGATGGCGTCTCTTTGAAATCAGCTTGGGAAATGTATAAGACCTATTGCGATGATGCAAAGGTTTTGTATCCTCTGTCCCGGATGATATTTAAGGAGGAGCTGCGAAACTACTTCCGTGAATACGAGGAGCGGTTCAACATGGAGGACGGAACTCGTGTAAGAAGCTACTATCATGGGTTTCGGACGGAAAAGTTTGAGGAACAGGGCCCGGAAGAGAAAGAAGAGGTGGTAAATGTACGAAGTTCTGACCTACAGCCAGCTATTGAGTTCGCGGAAGGTATTCCTTCCGTCTTTGATGCTTGTTGCGTGGACTGCCCTGCTCAATACGCAGGAGAAGAGGGAACCCCGCAGCGAAAATGGGAGCGTGTGCGGACAAAACTCTCGCAGCTTGATACCTCGAAGCTCCACTATGTAAAGCTGCCGGAGAATCACATCGTCATCGACTTTGATATTCCGGATGAACAAGGTAATAAGTCCTTTGAACGGAATTTGGCCGAGGCGAGCAAGTGGCCGGCGACTTATGCAGAGGTGAGCAAAAGCGGCTGTGGCATTCACCTGCACTACATTTATTCCGGAGATGCAACAAGGCTTAGCCGGATTTATGACGACCATATCGAGATAAAGGTCTTCACCGGCAATAGCTCGCTGCGCCGGAAGCTTTCCAAATGCAACAACCTGCCTATCGCTACGATAAGCTCTGGATTACCGTTGA
>OFHM01001299.1_pt1 | contig 16788 bp, 20 predicted proteins | sample 1521311 | NCBI WGS metagenome assembly OFHM01 (sample SAMEA3504083, study PRJEB24116) | mouse gut metagenome | biome: mouse gut; feature: mouse-associated habitat; material: faeces | place: Denmark | collected 2011 | reverse complement strand
ATGTTTCAAATTCTGACTCCTTTTCTGAGGGCGCGTAAGCGGACCCTGTATAATAAAGAACGAAAGCAAAATAGGGTGTCGGATAAAAGGTGACAATATGACAACAGTATAAGGGATACATGTTCAAAAAGCAATTGAAACTTTCGGAAATCAGGAATATTCCGGACATTCGGAGCAAATACGAAAAGAAGCAGCGCTTCGGGACCTTTTCGGTAAAGTTTTCCAATGATTTCGCCGAAATAAAAGATATCGGGAAGGGTCCGCGGCAATTTCCCAGCGGCGGGCAGAAGCAGCCGCGGGAAAACGGATTTGACGGCATCCGGGCGGTATGCTGCCCGGACGAAGGAATGCCGGGAAAGCTATGGAGGGCACAGAGATGGAGAAAATAGGAAGCTATTATCAGAGCGGCGTCTACGAGAGGACGGCACAGGCCGCAAGGGAAGCGGAGCAGGTGAAAACGAACAGGGCGAAAGGCACAAATGCGGCAAAGGAGGAGAAGAATTCTCCCGCGTTGAGCAAAGCCGCTCAGAAGCTGTTGAAGGAACTGCAGAAGAGTTATAAAAATATGGATTTCATCGTGGCGGACTATGAGACAGAGGAGGAAGCGGCATCCCTGCTGTCAAGGGGAACAGGGGAGTACAGCGCCCTGATTTCCGCGGATGAGCTGGAGAAGATGGCGGCCAACGACAGCGTTAAGGAGAAGAACCTGAAGATTCTGGACAATGCGGTGTCCAGGCTGGACGAAGTGAAGGAGCAGCTTGGAGACAAGGCTGACGATGTAACCCGTATCGGGATCACCATCGGTTCAGACGGGGAGGTTTCCTTCTTTGCGGAACTGGAGAAGAACAGCGAGAAGCAGCGGGAACGCATTGAGAAGCAGCGCGAAGAGAAGCGGGACGGGGCGAAAGAGACCGGAAGTGCGGAGGCTGCCCGGTACCGCGCGCTGGGAAAACCTGCTGAGAAGCGGACCACGGTATTTGCGCCTACGGTGGAAGAACTGGCAGAGAAGATTGCACAGGTGGACTGGAGCAAGGTCAAAGAGGAACGGTACGATTCCCCGGGACAGAAGTTTAATTTTACGGTATAGGACGCATAAGGAAATAGCAAGGCATAAAAGCTGTCATCGGCGTGGTGGCAGTTTTTTTGCTTTATGCGCAGGCCCGTGTACAAGGTGCGACTCCTTGCACCTGGAAGTTTGCCGCTAAAGCGGCGCACGGGCCGCAGGCTTTTTTACCATGCCGGATGACCGCGTATAGTGAAGTTGACGGAAAAGAGGTGGAAAAATACCAATGTCTGAAAAAGGTTCCGACAGAAGGAGGTTTGGGCCGTATGAGTCCGTTTGGGGAATAAAAAGTTCGCCTTATTTGTATCTAAGGCGAACTTTTTTTAATAACTTTAATTATTCTATACCTTTTAAAGTAATATTGCAAGCGAAATTTTCTTTTTTGCTTTTTTTGTCAAAAATGACTTTTTTTGGCTGATGCAGCAGGAAAAATATGACACAATGCTATTTCGGGGCAAAAACAGGAACAAACAGGCTTAGGGCGGCGGTGTTTTGGCAGAAACAGGAGAGGCAGGACCGCGGGAATATAGAAATGTCCGGCGTTTGCAGAAAAGGAAATGCTTCCGGCGTTTTCTACAATTTGATAATTTATTCACATGGTATCGAAAAAAGTTCGCCTTAGATACAAATAAGACGAACTTTTCATAGGCAGAAAAATGCATAGTCATGCATATTTATGTATTTTCCCGTAAAAGGAGACGGATGGAACAGGAGGCTGCGCTTGATTGATTACAAACCCTTTTGGGAGACACTGAGACAGTCGAATGAGACTACATACACTCTGATTACAAGACACAAGGTGTCCGGAGCAACCATAGATAAATTGAGAAAGAACAAGCCCATGAACACTTCTACGCTGGACGGGCTGTGCGGTATATTTGCGTGCGCCCTGCAGGATATCGTACGCTATGTGCCGGATGCGGGAGAAAAGGCGCCGGGTAAGGAGATTTGAGAAGCTTGAGAGGCTGTCGGTTTCGGCAGACGTTATCGGCAGGCGCCGGGAGTCCTGTACAGAGATAGCGGTGAACGGGACCCCAATATGTGTCAAGGCAGTTCTGCAGGAAGGCAGTTCTGGTAAAGATGTCCTGAAACGCAGAGGCGGTAGAAAACGGTGAAAACGGAGCAGCTTAGCCTGACTGGGAGGAGGAAATTCAGACAGAATGAATAAGGAAAGAGAGAGTATGGCGGAGAAAAAAAGCACATGGGGATGGAAAGCGGCGGGAATCCTATTCCTGGCAGGCTCAATTGTGTGTACGGCGGTAGCCTGCGGGGAAAAGGAGAACCAGTCCCGGGCGGAGGAAGAATACGATAAGCTGGCAGAGCTGACCACCGGGGAAAATGCTGCATCAGGGCCTGCGGAACAGCCCGCGGAAGAGCCGGAGCCGGCAGTGACGGAAGAACCAGCGGAAAAGGACGCAGCGACGGTTCTGCAGGAGATGGGCGTGCCTGTTCCAGAGAAGGCAGTGGACTTCGGGGATTTGCAGGAGAATACCAGCGGGGATATCTACGCCTGGATATACATACCGGACACGAAGATAGACTATCCGGTGCTGCAGCACCCAACGGACAATGCCTACTACCTGGATTACAACCTGGACGGAAGTAAAGGATATCCCGGATGCATTTATACGGAGAATTACAATCAGAAAGATTTTACCGACCCGGTGACGGTACTTTACGGCCATAACATGAAGAACGGAACCATGTTTGCCGGGCTGCACAGGTACAGCGACGCGGAATACATGGAAGAACATCCCTACGTGTATGTGTACACGGAGGAAGGGCTTCTGGTATATGAGATTTTTGCGGCCCATGAGTACAGTGACGCGCATATCCTTTATAACCATGACTATACGGAGGAGATAGGGTTCGAAGGGTATCTGGAAGAGATTCGGAGTATACGGAACATGGGAAACGTGGTGAAGGAGGAGGTGGAGGTTACGGCACAGGACAGGATACTCACACTGTCCACCTGCATCTCCAGCAAGCCCAATAACCGGTTCCTGGTACAGGGGGTGCTGCTGAATGGGAAATAGGGCAGGAAGGACCGAGCCGCCGGTGTCACGAGTGAGGACAGGCCGTGGCAGCCCCGGAAGAGAGGGGGAAGCGGGACCTGGATACACCGGCTGCGGGACATACGGAAGGCGCAGAGGGGACGGCATGCCGGCGGCGGGGCAGGGGGAGAGAAGAGGCGGGAAAGGACGGAAAGCCCGCAGTGCGGGAGCCAGGGTGGGCCATGCGCTTGTGACCGTGCTGCTGGCGGCAGCGGTGCTTGTTTCTGCCGGGGCCGTGGGCTTCCTGGTCCTTCAGATAGCCGGAAAAAACAGCCTCTACAGTAGGGCGGACAGCAGCTCGCTGGTGATGACCCTCTCGGGAATGGCGGTGGAACTGGGAGATGCCGTCCAGGACGACGGGGCGGAAGACTGGCAGGAGGGGGACATCCGGTACAACGGAATCCATTACCGCTATAATGCGGATGTCCTGACCTTTCTGTTTATGGGGATTGACGAGATGGGGGAGGTAAAACCTGCGGAAGACAGCATGAGCGGCGGGCAGGCAGATGCCGTTTTCCTGCTGGTGCTGGACCCGCATGAGAAGGAAATATCCGTCATTGGGATTCCCCGGGATACCATGGCGGAAGTGGAAGTATACAGCAGGGAAGGCGTGTACCAGGGAAAACGGAAGGTGCAGATTGCCCTGCAGCATGCCTACGGGGACGGCGGGGCACTCAGCTGCGAAAGGAGCATGGCGGCGGTGTCGAACTTGTTTTACGGCCTGCCCATCCACGGCTACTGCGCGGTGAACATGGGCGCGGTGCCGCTGCTGAACGACGCGGTGGGGGGAGTCAGCCTGAAAGCCCTGGAGACCCTGGATTTTGGAAGCTATCACATGGAAGCGGGAGAGGAGATACACCTGGAGGGGATGCAGGCCTATTACTATTTGCATGACCGTGATACCACCAGTTTTAACAGTGCCGGAAGGCGGCTGGAGCGGCAGAAGCAGTACCTGGCCGCATATGCTGCCGCGGCGCTGGAGGCAGTAAAGGCTGATATCACGTTCCCCATTACGCTATACAATACGCTGAGTAAATACATGGTGACAGACGTCACGGTGGATGAGGTAAGCTTCCTGGCGCCCCAGGTATCGGGTTACCGTTTCGGCGGAGAAAATATGTACGTTCTGTCAGGAAGCACGATAATGGGGGAGCGATTTGAGGAATTCCATGTAGATGAGGAGGCGCTGTACAGGCTGATCCTGGAAGTATTCTATGAGGAGGTAATATAGGAAGTACGATAGAGTCCGGAGGGAGCCTGCACAGGAAGGCAGGCATCCGGAACCGGTGCAACTGGAAGAGGTATTTTGCCGTAAGGCTTAATATAACCACATGATTCTAAGGAAAGGAGGAAAAAACCCAATGAAGAAATTTAGTAAGATGCTGGCTCTCGGGCTGGCAGCAGCAATGGTTTTCGGTATGACCGTAAATGCGGCGGGAAGCCCTACTCCTGATCAGAAGGAGGAGATGAACAATGCGGCCAACGGTGTCTATGGTGGATTTACCGCGGAAGGCCCTGTTACGACAGCTCCCATTGAGGACTATGAAGTGTTTACCGGGGCAGTGGACGCTGCTACAAGCAAGGAAAGGGACACGGAGATTTTGGATGTTCTTGGTATGACCAGTGAGACGGCAACCGTTGCAGGCATCGAAATGGTACAGACATTTGAATTAAACAAGCCTGAAAACTGGAGCGGAAAACCGGTTACTGTGACACTTCAGTTTGACCGCAATCTGATTGACTTTACCAGCAAGTATGTACTTGTACACATTACTGAGAACGGCGCTGTAGAGGTACTTCCGGTAACGGTATCCGCATTCGGCGAGGTAACGGCAACATTTACCAGCTTTTCTCCCGTAGTATTGGCTAAGGTTACGCTGGCAGGTCCGCAGGGCGAGCAGGGTCCTCAGGGTCCTCAGGGTGACAAAGGCGACCAGGGCGAGCAGGGTCCTCAGGGTGACAAAGGCGACCAGGGTGACAAGGGCGACAAGGGTGACACCGGCGCAACTGCACCCGCAGCAAATCCTGCAACCGCACCCAAGACCGGTGAGACGGCACCCGTGGCAGGCATCATGGCGCTTATCCTGATGGCAGGCGCTGTAATCTGCGCAGGAAAGGTACGCTACAACAGATAAAGGACGGGGTGAGACGGGAGAATTCCTGTTTGCTTTGGCCTGTGTACAATTTGGCTGCGGGAGCGCAAAATACCTCCTGCAGCTGCAAATTAATCATGCATGATTAATTGTGCGGGGGATCCCCGTTCAAAAGAAATGAAACGTTACAAAAATAATTTATGTATCCTTAAAACATGTGGTTGTCCCGCTTTCCCGGTTCTGCCGGGGGCGGGATATGAAAATGGATAGGGACGGTTTCCGGGAAAGCGCGGAGAGCAGTTGGCGCAGGAAGAATATCGGAAAGGAAACGACAGCTCGAATAGGAAGGAAAGGTGCCTGCAGGAAGGAAACGGCAGCCTGAACAGAGAGAAGGGCAGCCCTGGTAAGGAAAGGCAGTCTATACAGGAAAGAAACGGCATCTTGAATAGGAAGGAAGCGGCATTCTGCACAGAAAAGAAACGGCAGTTAAAGAGGTTGGGAATGCAGGGAAAGATATTGGAGACAGAAGAATGACGGCTTTACATCCGGCGCAGTGAGACAGGCGTACAGGGGGACAAGGAGATTTTCACAGCGCGGGATGTGCAGCCGAGATTGACACGGCGGTACGACAAATTTGAAGCATGCAGATGGCCATGGAGGCTGGCAGCAGGCAGGGGGAAGGTTTATGTACAGAAAGAGGGCCGGCGGATGGCTGAAGCACCTGGATTTCATAGTGCTGGATTTGATATGCCTGCAGACGGCCTTCATGCTGGCCTATGCAGTGCGGATGGGTCCGTCCAGCCCTTACAGGGACGAAGCCTACCGCAGCATCGGCCTGGTACTCCTGCTGGCAGACCTGGTAGCCATGCTCCTGCCGGAGGCCTTCAGCGGCGTACTCAGGCGCGGGAGGTATGAGGAATTCGTGTCCATGCTGCGCCACACCCTCCTGGTGGAGGCAATGGCGGTGATGTACCTGTTCACGGCACAGAAAACGGTTTATTATTCCAGGTTTGTCATCTACCTGACAGGCGTGCTTTACCTGTGTGCAGGCTATTTTGCCAGGAGCCTCTGGAAGGCCTGGCTGCGGCGGCACAGGGAGATGGCGGCACAGCAGCGCTCTCTGCTCATCGTGACGGAGTCTGCCCTGGCGGGGGAAGTGCTGGAAAGCGCCCTGGCAAGGGACTATGACAGGTTCCGGGTGACGGGGATTGCGGTTACGGACAGGGATATGCGGGGGAGCGAGATTTTCGTCAGGGGAAACAGGGACGGGGAGGAGCTGAACGGCGAAGGCTGGGGCAGCAAAGCGCAGTGTGGGGCGGACCGCTGTAAGGAAGCCTGCGGGGGTAAGCCTCAAGACGGGCAGAAATCCGGCGGTGTCCGGTATGGTGAAGGCAAGGGCAGAGAAATCCGCAGCAGTAAGGGCCGGACAGGCGGCGGGTATGGCAGGAGAAAGGGGAATACAGGCGGTGGACATGCTGAAAATCAGGGTGTGCCGGTGGTAGCCTGTAAGGATGACATTATAGACGCGGTCTGCCGCAGGTGGGTGGACGAGGTGCTTATCGTACAATCTCAGGGGGCGCCCCACCCGGGGAAGCTGGTGGCGGACCTGGCAGGCATGGGGGTGGTGGTACACACGGGGCTGTTCCGTTCCGGGGAGGAAAGCGGGATGAAGCAGTTTGTGGGGCATCTGGGGGACTATACGGTTCTGACCGCCAGCATCGGCTATGCCACGCCCCTGCAGCAGTTTGCAAAGCGGGCCATGGACATCGCCGGGGGGCTTGCGGGGTGCATGGCCACGGGCATCCTGTTCCTTGTGCTGGCGCCTGCCATGCTGGCGGTGTCGCCGGGACCTGTGTTCTTCATGCAGGAGAGAATCGGCAGGAACGGGAAGCGCTTTAAGATATACAAGTTCCGCAGCATGTACATGGACGCGGAGGAACGCAAGAAGGAACTGATGGAGAAAAACCGCGTGGGCGGCGGGCTGATGTTTAAGATGGAGGCGGACCCACGCATTATCGGGTGCAGGGTGCTGCCGGACGGGACGGTGAAAAAAGGCTTCGGGAACTTTATCAGGGACCACAGCCTGGACGAGTTCCCCCAGTTTTTTAATGTATTGAAGGGGGATATGAGCCTGGTGGGGACCAGGCCGCCCACGCCGGACGAGTGGGAGAGGTATGAACCCCACCACCGTGCAAGGATGGCGGTACGCCCTGGGATAACGGGGCTGTGGCAGGTCAGCGGCAGGAGCAGCATCACGGACTTCGAGGAAGTGGTGCGGCTGGACACGAAGTATATCACGGAGTGGAGCATGGGGCTGGACTTCCGGATACTGCTGAAGACCGTGAAGGTGGTACTGGGAAAGGACGGGGCCATGTGAGGCGGCAGGAAAAACTGCCGGATCCAGCAGGGGACAACCTGGAGGCTTCCCCTGCGGCAGCGCATAAACGTATGGGAACGGAGAAAGGGTGGAGAGGATGGAAGATTGCCGGGAATATGAACAGGAGATTGCACTGAAGGACCTGCTGTTCCATGTATTGTACCGTTGGAGATCCGTTATACTGGCCGCACTGGCGTTATGTGCCCTTTGGGGTGGCTATGCGATATGGTATAACACGGCGGTTTTGCCGGAAAAGAAGGCGGAAGTGCAGGAAGCGCTGGAAGAACAGGCAGAGATGCGGGAGCTGCTTCAGGCAAGGGAGCAGGGCCAGGAGCCGCCGGCGGACCAGGAACAGGCGGCAGTGCTGTTAAGGGCGCAGGAACAGGGACTGACGGCGGAACAGGCGGGCAAAAAGGTGGAAGAACTGAAGACGCAGCTGGAGGGCCTGAAGGAACGCGGCCCGGTAAGGCACTTTGCAGTGGGGTTTGCGGTGGGACTGTTCGGAATGGCATTCTGCTATGGGGCAGGCTATCTGTTCAGTGACAGGCTCCGGGGGGAGCGGGAACTGCGGGAGCGGTACGGATACCAAATCCTGGGGGTTTTTCCCGGGGCAGAGCGGAAACGGTTCCTGGGCAGTATTGACAAATTTCTGGAAAGGCTGGAGGGAACCGGGAAACGCCCGTCTGAAGAGGAGGCGTACCGGATTGCGGCAGTGAACATGACGAACCTTACCGGAAACGGGGGGACGTTTCTGGTGACGGGGACCGTGGGGCAGGAGAGGCTCCAGGGCTTTGTGGATTCCGTCATACAGTATCTGCGTGAGGATATGGCACTGGTGGCCGGGGATGACATGAATGTAACGGCAGACACCCTGGAGACCCTTGCGGAATGCGACGGAGTGATACTGGTGGAGCAGCGGGGAAAGTCGCTGAGGAGGCAGATACACAGAGAACATGAGAGTATTGCGGCTCTTGGGAAAACAGTGGTGGGGTACGTAGTAATATACGGTAAATGATGGGAAAGCACAAGCATAGATTAAAAAGTGATTGATAAGCTTTCGGTTAGCAATCGCATAAAACAGTGGATTTTATCAGAGAGTTGGTTGATAGATCATGGTGAGTAAACAGGGAGATATCAAAGTCGTAGGGAGGTTTCAATATGCAGCATGTGTTTATAGTGGGATCCAAGGGGATTCCTGGTAAATATGGTGGATATGAAACCTTTTTGGACAGACTGACGGAGTGCCATCAATATAATCGTACAATTAAGTATCATGTAGCCTGTAAAAATGCCGAAGATAAAGAGTTTGAGTATCACAATGCTCGTTGCTTTAATGTAGCGGTTCCAAATATAGGACCCGCTCAGGCAATTTATTACGATTTGGCAGCTTTGAGGGCGTGTTGTAAATACATTAAGAAACATCACATTGAACATCCTGTTGTATATATTCTGGCATGCAGGATAGGGTATTTTGCTCGTTATTTTAGATGGAAAATACATATGCTGGGCGGAAAAGTTTACTTGAACCCGGATGGACATGAGTGGATGCGGGCAAAATGGTCAGCTCCCGTGAGGAGATATTGGAAGCTGTCTGAAAGAATTATGACAAAGTATGCCGATTTGCTGATATGTGACAGTAAGAATATAGAGAGTTATATTCATGAAACTTATGATGGCAAAGGAATCGGCGCCAGTAATCCTGATACGATTTATATTGCATACGGTGCGGAAACCGGAAAGAGTCAGATGGAGAGCGAGGACAGCTGCTTTGTGAATTGGCTGAAGGAGAAAGGACTGGAGAGAAAGGCGTATTATCTGGTTGTGGGAAGATTTGTGCCGGAAAATAACTATGAGGTTATGATTCGTGAGTTTATGAAATCGAAGACAGGTAAGGATTTCGCTATTATAACCACGGCAAATGATAAGCTTTTGGATTGTCTGGAGGCAAAATTACATTTTAAGCAGGATAAGAGAATTAAGTTTGTAGGTACAGTTTATAACCAGGAACTGTTGAAGAAAATTCGAGAAAATGCATATGGATATTTTCATGGACATGAAGTTGGAGGAACCAATCCGAGTCTGTTGGAGGCGCTTGGAAGTACAGAGTTGAACCTGCTTTTGGATGTCGGATTTAATAGAGAAGTAGCAGAAGACGCAGCGCTGTATTGGACGAAAGAAGAGGGAGATTTGGCACATTGTATCAATATTGCAGAAGAGATGGATGGGAAAGCAATAGGAGAGTATGGCAAGCGGGCAAAGCAGAGGATTGCAGATGAGTATACCTGGAAGGCAATTGCTGATAAATATGAGAATCTGTTTATTTATGGTTTTAGGTAATTCTGCTGAGATTTTGACTTAGATGGAGAGTTAAACGGAGTATGGGTAAGGAGCTGACTTTTAGGGAAGTCCAGTTGGGCGCTTACGAGATTTTAAAAGTAATTGCCAGGATATGTGATGAGCATGGATGGAAATATTTTCTTACATATGGTTCTTTGATTGGAGCTGTGCGTCACAATGGGATTATTCCATGGGATGATGATATTGATTTGATGATGCCACGACCAGATTATGAGGCTTTAAAGAAATTTTTCATAGAAAATGCCGACGAATTGTTTCCGCTGAAGCTGTTTGATTCAAGTGTGGTGGAAAAGTATCCACATATGATATCCCGCATTAGCGATATAAGATATCACCTGATTTTCGAGAATGAGGTTGACTATGACATAGGGCTTTTTGTAGACATCTATCCGTTGGATGGCGTGGGAAATAATATAGATACTGCAAATCGGTTAATTGCCAGGACAAAAAGATTGGCTTCCTTATGTTTCTTGACCAGTCGGAAAAGCTATGCTGCGGATAATACAGAATCCAGATTGAAAATGCTGTTAAAATTACCCGCTTTTGTATGGGCAAAGCTCATGGGGAATAAACACTATATTAATAGGCTCGCAGCATATTCCCGAAGTTATCGATATGAGGACAGTAAATATGTTGCATGTCTGGTGTGGCCTGCAGGAAAAAAATACGGACGTTTTCGTGACGTGTATAAGAAAGAACTTTTTGAGACGCAGAAACATCAATTTGAAGACAGTGAGTTTAACATACCTGTAGGATACGATGAGTTTCTTACGACTACATATGGTGATTATATGACGCCTCCTGACGAAGCAGGAAAAAAAACACACCATACCTATACAACATATGAGAGGTAAAGGTGTTGGATTTTATTAAATTAGACAGAAAAGTTCTGGGTGTGATAGTTTTGTAATAATTTGAAAACAAGTAAAAAGATATATGAGATGTGAATACGGATAGAGGGAGAATAAGGAGGAAACAGGCAAATGCAGGGGTTGATATTAGCAGCAGGAATGGGAAAACGGCTGAAAGATTTAACCCGGAATAACACAAAGTGCATGGTAAAGGTAAACGGGATAACACTGATCGAACGTATGCTTCATCAGTTAGAGAAGTTCAAGCTTTCTCGGATTGTGATAGTTGTGGGTTATGAAGGTCAGAAGCTCATAGATTACATAGAAACACTGAAAATCCAAACTCAAATCTGTTTTGTGATTAACCTGATTTATGATAGAACAAATAATATTTACTCCCTTGCTCTTGCAAAAGAACATTTGTTAAACGAAGATACGCTGTTGATGGAATCAGATCTTATATTTGAGGATAGTGTGCTTCAGTGTTTATTGGATGATCCCAGAGAGACACTTGCTTTGGTGGATAAATATGAGAGCTGGATGGATGGTACCTGTATAAAAATCGGGGAAGATGATACGATTGAAACATTTGTCCCTGGCCAGAAGTTTGTGTTTGAAGATATTCCGTTTTATTATAAAACAGTTAATATCTATAAGTTCAGTCAGCATTTTTCAGAGACACACTATGTTCCCTTTCTGGATGCTTATTCCAAGGCACTTGGTAATAATGAGTATTATGAGCAGGTGCTGCGGGTAATTACAATGTTGGATGAACCGGAAATCAGGGCAAAGAAGTTGGATGGGCAGCTGTGGTATGAGATTGACGATATACAGGATTTGGATATTGCTTCTTCTATGTTTGCCCCGGATTCTGATGAAAAGGTGGCAAATATTCAAGCCAGATATGGGGGCTATTGGAGATATCCGAATCTGTTGGATTTCTGTTATCTGGTAAATCCATATTTTCCGCCACAGAAAATGATGAATGAAATGAAGGCCAGCTTTGAGACGCTGTTGACACAGTACCCGTCAGGTCTGAACGTGAACAGTCTGCTTGCCGCTAAGAATTTTGGTATCCATCAGGAACATGTTCTGGTAGGGAACGGTGCGGCAGAACTGATAAAATGTCTGATGGAAAAACTGCGGGGAAAAGTGGGTTTTATCCGTCCAACTTTTGAAGAGTATCCAAACAGATATGATAAGGACAATCATGTCGTGTATGTTCCGCAAAACGATAATTTGGCATATGAGACAGAAGATTTGATGAGGTTCTTTGAGGGAACCGGAATAGAAACTCTGGTGCTGATAAATCCGGATAATCCCAGTGGTAATTATATCAGGAAAGAAGATGTGCTGCGCTTAGTGAGCTGGTGTCAGGAAAAAGGAATCCGAATTATAGTGGATGAATCTTTTGTGGATTTTGCAGAGGAAGATGACAGTACGCTGATTCATGAGGAAATTATAAACAAATATAAGAATCTTGTCATAGTCAAATCCATATCAAAATCATATGGGGTTCCGGGTATTCGGTTGGGCATTCTGGTATCGGCGGATGAAGAGATGGTTGCCTGTATGAAAAAAGAAGTTGCAATCTGGAATATAAATTCTTTCGGGGAGTTTTATATGCAGATTGAGGAAAAGTATAAAAAGGATTATGAAGTTTCACTGGTAAAGCTGAAAGGAGAAAGGCGGAAATTGGCGGATGCGTTGGCAGGGATTGAAGGTTTGCGGGTGATTCCGTCACAGGCCAACTATATCATGGTGGAGATTACGCATGGCATGACATCTAAAGAAGTGACAAAACGAATGCTTCTTAAATATAACATCTTCATTAAGGATCTGACAAAAAAGATTCAAATGGGTGAAAAACAGTTTGTGAGGATAGCGGTAAGGAATTCGGAGGATAATGCAAGGCTGGTAAATGCATTTAAAGAAGTACTTGAATAGGTAATATACATGAGAAAGTTTATATCTTTATTTAGGAAGGTTGGGGGCAAGGAAATTCTTTTACAATACTGCCGGGCACATGTTCTGTTTTTTTCTTTGGCGATTACCTGTCTTTTGGGAATCCGAAAGAAGTCTTTGGAGATTGTCAGATTGGCAGTGAATAACAGAATATTGTGCAAGATGAGAAAACAATATGGCTCATTTATTCATTCTTATCTGGAAGCGCATCGTGATGAAGTGCCGCAGAATCATTCAAAAAAGATATGGGTGTGTTGGCTGCAGGGAATAGACAATGCGCCGCCCATAGTGAAAACATGTTATCAGTCGTTGAAGGATAATATTGCAGACAGGGAGATTGTTTTCCTTACAGAAAGGAATATCGGTGAATATGTTTCTTTTCCGGAATTTATCCAGAAAAAAATTCAAGACGGCGTTATTCGCGGCGCCCATATGACGGATCTTCTCAGGCTTGAATTGCTGAATAAATACGGAGGAACATGGATTGATGCAACAGTTTATTGTTCTGGAAATCATTATCTGGAATATATGTTCGATTCGAATTTATTTTTATTCCAAAACTTGAAGCCGGGATTGGACGGCCATTGTACCTGTATTTCTAACTGGTTTATAACGGCATCTTCCGGTAACCCAATCTTATTGCTTACACAGGCTCTTTTATATGAGTATTGGAGAAAGCACAATAAACTGATTGACTATTATATTTTTCATGATTTTTTTCAGCTGGCAATTGAAGCATATCCGGATGTGTGGGACAAGGTAATACCTTTCAGCAATTCTACTTCCCATATTTTATTATTGCGGTTATTTGACTTATATAATGAAGATATCTGGGAAGGAATAAGGAGTCAGGTATGTTTTCATAAACTGACATATAAGTTCAAAAAAGAAGAAAGCTACAAAAAAGGCACATATTATGACATAATGATTCAAAGTGATTAGTATGGAAAATATATTATTATGAAAATGATAGGGCTTACAGTAAAGGAAATGGGAAAAATAAAAGAAAAGAAGTTGGCAGAGGGATTATTTTTACTCGGTTGGTCTTTGATGGTGATTCATATGTATGTTGCATATTCATCGCTGTCTGCATATTCCAATTCTATGGTTTCTGCTATCGCACTTTTCTTTTTTCTGTTTAAAATTATTTATACAAAGTATACTGCAAAGGAAATGATTATATGTAGTATTCTTATGCTGATTGGAATTCTGACAATTCGGCCATCACAGGATATGAGGGTATTTTGGTTTGCCCTTGTCATTATGGCAGCAAAGAATGTGGATCTGGAAAAAGTAATAAGAATAACGTACAGATTAACGTTAATTTGCTGTAGTTTTTTTCTTATTTGTTTTTTGCTGAATATTAGTATTGATGAGATGATTTATTTAGAGAACGGAAAAATCAGGCATGGATTTGGGTTAGGGCATCCGAATGCGCTGCAGGCTTATGTTTTGTATATTGCAACCATGATGATTTATGTAAATTATGTGAGACTGAAGAGATGGATATTGGTAACACTTTTTTTCCTGTCGATGATTACGTATTATTTTACCAATAGCCGCACAGGCATTATTATAACAATTATTATTTTAGCTACTGCATGGCTAATCCGTTTTTCTTCATTTAATAAATTAACAAGAAAAGGAATAAGAACTGGTAGTTTTTTATATATTGCAATATTTTCGCTATTGCCGATTATATATTTTCGATATATGAATCCGGTATTTTCTCTGCTTAACAGCTTATTGACAAACCGTATTTCGCAGGCAGGTTATTTTTATAGCGCATATGGCATAAAGCTTTTTGGGTTTCGCCCGATAGAATTGACTTATAAGAAAAGATATATATATCTTGATATGGGGTATGAAGCTATGTATATCAATCAGGGATTCATTTATTTTATAATTATAGTGGGCAGTATGTTATTTTTGCTACATAGATATGCAAAAGAAAAGAATGATAAAAGGATGCTGATTTTATTTTCATTTATTTTATTTCTGGGACCGGAAAATATGGCTACTTATATATTTTTAAATGTTTCAATGCTGTTTATTTCAGAGTTGATTTTTGTATCTAAACCAAGTAAGGAAGTAGAGAAGAGAAATATCAATACGAGGATTATTTCATGAATAATAAGAAACAACCCGCTGTCAGTATTATAGTACCTGTTTATAACGTTTCCATGTATGTAGAAAAATGTCTGCAAGCATTAGTTGGGCAAAGCTTAAACAATATGGAAATTATCCTTGTGGACGATGGTTCCACCGATACTTCGGGGCAAATATGTGATCAATATGCAGAAAAATATCAAAATATTAAGGTGATTCACTGTGAAAATAATGGATTGGGAATGGCAAGAAATAGAGGATTGGAGATTGCATCAGGTGAATATGTAGGATTTGTAGATTCTGATGATTTTATATCTCAAAGAATGTATGAAATATTGTATAGAAATGCTATAGAAAACGAGGCAGATATTTCTTATTGTGCCTGGAAAAGATTTACAGTGGAAGAACCAACAGGGGAAAGTATAATAGAGGATGACGAAAATCATTTACAATTGCAGATGTGGTCCGGAAAAGAAGACATTCGGCAGTATTTATTGGACCGTATTGGACGGCCGCCGGAATGCAGGGAAGATAATTTTTATGGAGCAACTGTATGTGGAGGAATTTTCAGGCGACAGCTTTTAGAAGAATATAGTATACACTTTGAGTCAGAAAAAGTGTTTATAGCGGAAGATATGCTTTTTGATATTGATGTTATTTTGCGTTGCAGAAAAATAGTTCATTGCGATGCAGTTCTTTATTTTTATCGTTATAACCCTGCTTCACTTACAACCGTGTATCGATTAGACCGATTTGAAAAAAACGTTATATTGTATCATGAAATGTATAATCGATTGTCAAAAGAATTCTTAACGGAAGATTGCTTTCATAGTATGTCAAGATATTTGTTAACTGTAGCGAGAATAGGAATTATTCAGGAAGCAGCTTTTATAAAAACAAATGGCAGGGATTATGCCAGAAAAAAAATAAAGGAAATTTGCAATTGTAAAGAGGTGCAAACTATATTAAAAAAATATCCCTATAAATTGCTGCCGCCGAAATATAGATATTTGTGCTTTTTGGAAAAGAAGAGAGCTGCTTTTTTGATATTGTTTTTTACAGAATTTTTTTATTTGAAGAGGAAAAAACATGATACCTAAAGTAATACATTATTGCTGGTTTGGTGGGAATCCGTTACCAAAGCTTGCGCGTGATTGTATCGAGTCATGGAAAAAATATTGTCCGGGGTATGAGATTAGAGAATGGAATGAATCTAATTTTGATTTGGAATGCTGCCAATATGTGAAAGAGGCGGCATCTGTCGGAATGTGGGCTTTTGTAAGTGATTATGCGAGGTTTATGATACTGTATACATATGGCGGAATTTATTTCGATACAGATGTAGAATTGATTAAATCAATTGATGATATTTTAGCAGATGGAGCTTTTATGGGTATAGAGAAGCCATTTGACATTTCGGCCAATCAAAGATACATGGTTAATCCAGGAGTGGGAATTGCCTTGGAAAAGGAGATGCCAATTATAGGTGAAATTCTACATTTATATGAGAATGAAAAATACTTAATGAAAGATGGAACTTTTAACAAAAAAACAGTTCTTAATTATGTAACAGAGACTTTATATCGGTATGGTTATAAAGGGGAAAACTGTATAAGTGTAATGGGAGGAATTACAATTTATCCGGATGATTATTTTTGTCCTATGAATTACTCGACGGGGTTATTAACAATTACAGAGAATACACGGAGCATACATCATTATGGAATGTCGTGGAAATCTGACTACGAAAAAAGAAAAAAGGAAATTGAAAGAAAATATAGAAGTAAAATAACATTTTATAAATACTTTAAAGCCCAGGTCTCAGATTGTATCCTGAATCCTAGTAGGAGTCTTCTAAATTGGGGAGTTTAATATATTAACAAGTGAATAGTGTAGCTATTTCTTTAAAAGTTTGCTG
>OFHM01001294.1_pt1 | contig 16850 bp, 18 predicted proteins | sample 1521311 | NCBI WGS metagenome assembly OFHM01 (sample SAMEA3504083, study PRJEB24116) | mouse gut metagenome | biome: mouse gut; feature: mouse-associated habitat; material: faeces | place: Denmark | collected 2011 | reverse complement strand
CCGCGGACGCGGTGGCCATGCCCTTAAACTTCTTCCCGCGCACCCCCAGCAACACCCCGCCGCGCTTCTTCCGGGGGTAAGCATAGGGCACCGGCCTCCCATCCTCACCGCGCTTCAACCGCACATCCGTTTCCAGCGGATCCCCGCCAATATCCCGCGCAATATGTTCCTCCAGCGTTCTTTTTCCGTTTCCGCCATTCTTCAGGCTGTTTGGCGGCGTGGTGCGTATGGCCTTGCTTGCGGCCCTCTTGGCATATTCAAGGGTCAATTCCCTGATGCCGTCAGCCCCCACTTTCTTCACCTCCGCCAGCCTTTTCAGCACACGGGAAATATCCACTTTATACCTGACTTGCGCCATATTCACCGGCTACACTTCGGACAACTCCAGCACCAGGGCCACGTCTCCGGCCCAATCCCGTACCCGCGCAATGCGGAAGGCCCGTCCGCTCCGGACCGCCACCACCTTCCGCCCGGCCGCAGGAACGCCCTTCAATGCTCTTCGCCGCACGCGCAGGGACGTTTGCACCTTGCACACCCGGCCGCCAAGCTCCACCTCATACCAGCCTTCCAGCGGCGCAAAAACGCCCCGGCACTCCTGGCCGTCCACCGTCACGCGCTCCCCCCAGGCTTCTTCCTGCTCATGATCCCCAAGGTCCAGCAATTTTTTTATTTCTCCCGATAAACTCATCTTCGTTCAATAAAAACCGGCGCACGGAATTGACACCCCGCGCGCCGGTCCTTTGCTCTCTTTTACCCTATGATTCCGCCAAAAACCCGTCAGGCCCCTTCTTCTTCAGTCGGCCCTGTTTCTTCAGTCGGCCCTGTTTCTTCCCCCACGCCGTCCTCAATGCTTTCATCTTCCGCCGCCGTCTCCAGAGCCGCGCCGGAAAGCTGTCGCAAATGATTCTTGTTGCCCACCGCCACGCCGGCCAAAAGCTCCGCGGAAATGTAAACCGTTTCCGTCCCCTGGTCAGGCCAGCACTTCAGCAGCAGGGAAATCCCCAGCTTAGGAGATTCTACCACCTGCGTTTCCAAATTCAGCTTCGGATCAATGTTCGGAAGACGGACGGCAACGGCCAGCGCGTCCGGCCGCGTCGCAAAACCAACCCCGGCATTCCCGGCAAGCACGTTCACCCCTTCCACGTAGTGAATTCCCCCCGGAATGGAATAAGCCCCGTCCGCAAGGTTAAGAGCAAGCGCATTCGTAGGAATCAGCCTGGAATAATACATGCGGTCCAAATAAACGGCATCCGCGCCATTAGCCATGGACGGCCAAATCACATCCGCCATCATTTCCGGCTTAAACCCGGCCCGCGGGCCAATATTCACCGTTTCCGCCTCGGAAGCGGCTATGGCGGCCATCAGGTCCTTCCAAAACGCTTTTGCGACCGTCCGCACAAGCGTTTGCACCTTATTCGCAAGCTGCACCCCGCTTTTCCTCTCCTTATAGGACAAACCGGCCGGCCGGGAATAACGGTTCAGCGTCACGGAAACGGAGCTGGTCTTCAAATCGCTTTTATTCCAGTCTTCCGTGTTTTTCAACGCCTCCCCGGCTCCGTTAATCAATTCCACCTTGACGGAATCGCCGTCCGTCTTGAACTCGCCGGAGACATCTAGAGAAAACCGGCTGATTGAAGCCAATTCTTCCTCAAGGGTGGCAATGGCCGCCTGTGAAACAATGGTCCAGTTTAGCGAGGCGACATCATTTCCTTCCATCACGGCATTCCGCGGAATGTTCATCAATGTTTTTTTGTTCATCTTTTATTATGTTTATTTTTTGTTAATAAAAATCTATCTGCGAATTCCCAAACCTATTTTCCCGGCTGTTCCGCCAGCCGCGCGGCCTCCTGCGGATGCCCCATAATCCATTCCAGCGCATCCTGCGCGGCCATCTCCCGCAGCTTTTCGTTAGTCATGGCAGGCTCTTTCTTTCCGGGCTCTTCCGCGGCTCCCTCCGCGGGCGGGAGGCCGCCAGGAGCAACCCCTATTGCCGCCATTTCCCGCACAACGGCCTCCTTCACACGCTGCCCAAATTCCCGCTCATGCGCCTGCATCACGCGGACCTGCTGCGCCTGCATGCCCCGGAACCCGTCATTTTCCGCCGCCAACCTTTCGTTTTCGGCCACCAGCCGGGCAACTTCCCGTTCCAGTTCCTCCACGCTGTTTTTCCCGGCAAGCCCCACGGCGGCCATCATGCGGCGCAATACCGTGTAATTCTGCGGCGGCCCGCCCTTCTCTTCTTCGTCAGGGTCTTCCTCTTCCCCGCCGCCGTCCTCTTCTTTCCCCTGCGCGGCCGTTTCCTTTTGGCCGGACTCCGCAGCGGACGGGGAAATCACTTCGTCGCACCAGCCTTCCTTCACGGCCGTTTCCGCGTTCATCCACGTTTCCGCATTCAATACGGCCATCACGTCTTCCGCGCTCTTTCCGGTCCGCTCCGCGTAAATGCCTGTCACTTGCCCTTCCGCATCCTTCAGATCCGCTGCGTAAGCCTCAATCTCTTCCACCGTCCCCGCCGCGCACCCGCGCGCCCGGTGGACCATATAACGGGAATTCTCCGAAATCAGCACACGGGCCGCCGCACAGGCAATCAGCGTAGCGGCGGAAGCGGCCACCCCGTAAATTTTGGCCGTCACCTCCATCCCGCACCCCTTGATAATGTCGTAAATCCCGGATGCCTCAAACAAATTTCCGCCCATGGAATTCAGGATGACTTCAAATCTGGTGCATCCCTCCGCCTTCAGCTCTTCGAGGTGCTTCGTAAATTCGTCAACCGTAGCATTGCCGTAACCGATATAACCGGAAATGGTAGCCACCCCTACCTTCTCTTCCGCCTCCATGATGCGGGAAAAGGCAAGCATGCCCGTTTTTTTCTGTTCACCGGCACCGCCTTCCAGCCGTGCCGCCATTTGCGCGCAAACAATCTTATTCATCACTTGTTACTGTTCTGTACTCTTCAGGAGCTTTTTCAAAATGCTATTCATGGGGATGCAAACCATCTTCTTCCGGCCCCCCGCCCATTCCCGGCTCTTCATCTTCCGGCCTCTCCGCCGCCGCGGCTACCCCGCCGCGGTTCGCTCCCGGAATCACCTCTTGCAGGGTCAGTCCGTTCCGGGCGCACGCCTCCTTGGCCATCTTCAAATTCCGGATCTTATTCTTCACAATTTCCTCGAACGTGCATCCGTAATTGGCAAGGCACCAGCCATCCTGATCCGCCAGCGCGGAATCCACCAGGTTAATCATCAGATTCCCTTCCCGACCCAGGTCAATAGTCATGTCGCTCATGGGCGTCCACAGGCACCGCACCCAATGCGGATCCCCGCACAAGCGCAGCCGCCCCAGGGCCATTTCCCGCGCCAGCATGAAACGCCACACCCGCACGCACCACATTTGCCTGTAGGCATGCCTGATTTTCAGCCAACGCTTCAGCTTCTGCATCACAAACCGGATGCCGCCTGACCCCAGCTTATCAGGCTCCCACAGCAACGCAGGGGAAAGCCCGATACCATAGGCAACTTCATCCATCAAATGCTTTAGCAACGCCATCACATTAGGAGACGGCCTGTTATCCGTCAGCACCTTCAAATCCCGGCCGGGCGGAAGCTGGTGGACAGTAGGCCCACCCAACACCTGCTCCACCCTGCGCCCGTCCGGCCCCACGGACACCTTGCCCACGGTCCCCATGCCCGGCCGTTTCTCCGCGTCCCCCGTTTCCACCAGCCCAACGGAGGCGGCCAGCTTGGCAGACTGCTTGACATACCCCACAATATCCGCCTCATCATGCAAATTCCGGATAGCGCGGTGCAAATCGGACAAGCCGCGCGGCTTTCCGCCGCCCATGTTGTGCCGGTACAAAATAGCATCACGGGCCGGAATCACCGTCACCTCCCCCTTGTCCGGATGCCGCAGCCCGTAAGCCGCCGTCCTCCCGTTTTTGTCCCGCATCACGCCGCAATTCCACGCCTTCCCCCCATCAGCCGGAGATTGCACTTGCGGAGCCTCGTAAAACGCGAACGCCCCGCCGTCATCCGGCCCGCTGGTCAGTACCGTCAGCATATCGCCGTCAATCACGCGCTGCCGCTCGCTCCAAATTTGAGCCGTAAAAAAATTCAGCTCTCCGCGGGCGTCAAACAATTCCGGATTCACGGCACGATTCATAAAAATCTGGTCCGCCTCATGGTTCCAGTCTTCATCACCCGTGCAGGCATGGGGCACCAGCCAGCCCAGCAACTCCACCACATCCGCCACGGCCTTCCCGGCAAGCCCGGAATTCGCTTCCAGATTCCGCGCATTCCGCCAAACCCGATCCAGCGTCCAGGAATCCACTTCAAACCGGCTGTCCAGCGTCGGCCAGTACAACACGCTGGAGCCCCCGAACTGCAACGCGGCCGCATACCCTCCCCACATCTCCCTCCGCGCCGTTTCCGGTTCCCGGTTCATCTTCACCCGCGCGCCATGACCGCGGCGCGCCCCGGCATACACGTTCCTTCTGTTCCTGCCCATAGTCAAAAGCGTGTTATGGTATGGTCAAACCGCACTTCCCGCACTCCGTCATCCGCGGCGGCCAGGCCGGAAAAATCCCCTTCCTCCATCTTCTTGACCGTGATCGCCTCCTGCAAGCAGGCTATATGGTCCTTTAAATTCATGGTCTCCTGCGCGGTGTAGGACGTTCCGCCGCCTGTGGAGGCCCCGGTTATTTCCTTGCGCCCTTCCAGAATCGCCAGCTTTTCCCGCAGCATTCCCTGCAAATCCGGCAAATCATAATTTTCCACATAAGCCTGTACAATGGGATTCATACCCTTCAGGAGCTTTTTCAAAGCCCGCTATCATCCGCCACAACTCCCGAATGTCATTGACTTCCTTTCTCACATATCTTTCCATATATTCCCATGACGGAAGAAAATATAGAATACATTGATGCCTACATCTTCATGACCTATGAGAACATGCTTAAGGCATTGGAAAAGGGACGCCTCAAAGTCCTTTTCCCGGAAGAATGCAATGATCCATTCGAATTCATGTCAGCCCCGCCAACAAAATTGCCAGACGGACATACCTCTTTCGATAGCAATCATTTGCGCAAGGAATACGGCTTCCTGAGCTTTACCAAAACCTATAAAACACCCACCATGTGGGCACACTATGCTGATAACCATAAAGGATGCTGTGTGCATTTCAGATTTCCCTCGCTCCCGGAACAAAAAAGCTACAATATAATATCAGATCCTAAAGAAGAGTATCCCTATAAATATAGGAAATTGAAGGTAAAACATGAAGGAGAATGCTTCTCTAGCATACAAGACCGAGAAACAAAAAAAATAACTAATCATGTTATATTATGGGATGTTCGCTATCAGAAAGAACGTGTCAAATTCGATGGACTTTTATCAGGATATACTGCATTTGGGAATCAAGTAAAATTCAGAATAAATCCTGTTTTTATTACAAAAGATGAATCCTGGGGATATGAACAGGAACAACGTATTATTATCCCAACTTTATTTCCTACAGAAGTAGAAGATAATTTAATATTTGTGAGAGGATTCAATCCGTATATAAAAAGTATTATGTTGGGGATGAACTGCCCTTATCCTGAAGGATTGACGCAATCACGCGTCAACGTCCTTACTTTAGGAGAAAAAAATGGTATAAAAATCACCTATAGCGATGAAACTTCTTATCATGATCAAATAAATGTCAGCAGGGTCAAACCAACGAGCGATACTTTTGAAGTCATTTCGGATGAACACGAAGATTTTTTAAAAAAGCTTAAAGAAAACGGAGAATAACATTCTTTAAAAATTAAACTCCATTTGCACATCATCCGTAACAGACTGCTCCACCTGTTCCAGCACATCCTGAAAAGCCGCCCTCAACGCCTCTTCATCAAACGCCAGCGACAACCGTTCTACGAACGCATCAAAAAGAACCTTCACCAATTTCGGAACCTCCCGGCCCCGCTCCGCGTGGTACTGTTTCAACGTCCAGAAAAACGCCTGCCGCTTATCCCAAAAATCTTTCCACGCCGCATTCAGCCCCGCGCATTCAGGGTGCAGCCATTCCCCCTCCAACAGCCGCGCCGGCGTATCCGGAGGTAGCCCATGCTTTTTCAGAAGCCGCGCCTTATACAGCCCTGCTTCCAAAGCCGCCTTCAGCCTCTCCAGCACGTCATTCTTCCGGTACTCCCTCATTCTGCTTCCTTTCTTCAATCGCGTTCATTTCTTCCGCGTAAAAATCCCCGCGCCGCACCCACCAGGACACCTGCCCGATTTTTACGCAGTCTCCATAATGGTCATTCGGCAACTTCCGCCATTGCGCCAGGCCGCCGCCCCTTGGCTTCTCAAGCTGCTGCCCGGACAATCCGGCCAGCAAATCCTGATCCGCATCTTCCGGCAAATGCAGGGCCGGAGCCGCCCCTTTCTGGATGCGCCCCGCGTAAAGCTCCATTTTGGCGGTGCGGTCCACGTACAAATAAAGCTCCAGCCCCGGATGCGACTTCACTTCACTAACATTCCAGCTCCCGAAATTTGCGCCGCTCCCCTTCGTAGGCCATAGCTTGCCGTAATACTTATAGCACTCGTCATAAACCTTCTGCGCCCAATCCCCGGAATCAATCAGCCCAAAATCCGGACGCACCCCGCCCCACTCCAGGCTTTCAAAATGGGCCCCTATGCCCGGCGTCGCGTCCGTCGTGCTGATGCCCAGCAGGGTTCCCCAATCAACCACCCATGTTTCCCCGCCGCGCCCTATCGCCTGCGCCACCCAGTGAGTTTGATTCTGGCCGGGGTCATAGGACACTACCAGATAATAATAATGCCGCGGCAACTCTCCGCGCCGGCACACACCGCGCAGCCCCCGCACGCTGTCATCCCCCACCTTGATTTCATACTGCGTAAACGGCAACGCCTCCCAGCCGTTCCGGAAATTGTGCAGGGCCACCTGCCGGAACAGGTCATTTTGAGCCACGATGAACTTCCGCGCCATCTGCCCCCATGTCACAAACGGGGAATAAAGGGAATTCAGGTGATACCCCCGCCGCGCGCGGGAGGCGTTCGGATTCGTCGGCCGCCACTCCCCCTTTTCCATCATCCCAATCTTCTCCCAATCCTCCACCCGGCCCTCGCAATGCGGGCACACGTAAAACGTATGATCCTGCACCCAATCCGCCAGCGCATCCCCTTCCAGATCCTCCCGCCTTTCCCATTGCACCGTATTCCGGCTAAACTCCAGGGGCATCATTTCCCCGCAGCGCGGACACGGCACATAAAACTTCCTCATGTCCGTGGTAATAAAATTCTGCCAGAAATAAGAATCTTCAGAAGAAGGCGTGGACGCATGCAGAATCTGATACCGGTGAAACCCCTTCGCGCGCTCTTCAATCAGGTCCACCGGGTGCGCTTCTTCCTTATTCTCATGCTTATACTTCGCTTCCTCGTCCATCACGCAGCGCATAATGGGCCTGCTGGACAAATTGCCCGGCTCCGATACGCCCACCATGTAAAGCTCCATGGAATCCAGGCGCATTTCCGCCGCCGTGAAGGCGTCAGGGTCACGCCGCTTATGCCGCGCCAGCACTTCATTCTTGGATATAAGCGGCTGGAGCCGCGCCCGTGAAAACGACCTGGCAAGAATTTCCGTAGGCAACGCCCACAACATGGGCGCAGGGTCATTGTCAATAAAATACGCCGCCGCAATCAACAGCGAAACCGTCTTGCCGGACTGCGTGCCGAAGCACCAGTAAATATGCTGCAACCCCTCTTCCCTGATACTTTCCAGCGGCTCCCGCATATACGGCATGCGCGCCGTGGAAAACCGCCCCGGCGCGTTCGGTGAAGTCTCCCGCGGCAAGACCAGGCATCTTTCCGCCCACTCCACCACGCCCGGCTTCTCATGAATCTTCAACTTGCTAAACATGATTCAACAATCCGTTTATTTCCGCGTTCAGGTCATCAATCTTCCTGTTCCACTCCCGCGCCCATTCGTCCCAGGCTTCATAAAAACGCGGCCGCCCGGCCGCCTCCAGCCGGGAACCAATAAAATCCCTCTGCTGCGCCATCAGCTCCGCCAGCGGCGCAACGCCCCGCGTCCGCATCTCGTGAAACACGTGGACCGGCACCAGACTTCCGGCCGCCTCCTGAAGCCTCTGCTCATGCAGTCCGGCCCGCTCCCAATTCGCGCGCGCTTCGCGCACGGCACGGGTGAACGACGCAATCAGCCCCACGTCACCGGACCGGGCGGCCGTTTCCAGTTGCGTTTCCATCCTCTTCAAAATCTGCCATGCGCTTTCCTTCGCCTCCCCGGCCCGCGCCAAATCGGACGCTCCGCCCATGGGCGCGCCCTCTCCGCCGCCTCCGGCCGCTTCCGCGGAGGACGGCGGAAACTGCGCCGCCAGAAAAGCCCTCCATGCCGGGGAATCCTTGGCCGCTTCTATCTGCGCCCAACGCAAAGACTTTCCATTCTTCTCCGCGAAAGCCTTCTTCAACGCGCCGTTTACTCTGTCTCTCTTCTGTTTCATGACTTCGCTCCCTCTACTATTAAGCGAAATTTTCAAAAACGAAAAAAAGCCCTCCAAATCAGCCGCTTTCCCCCGTCCGCCGCCCGGAAGACGAAAAAAACGCCGCCATCCGTCCGCTTTTGCGAAAAAACCGCAGGCCCATGCGAACAAAAACACGGCCATCCCCCTTCATGGTGCGCAAAAAAAATCCCTTCATGAACACTCCCGCTTTTCCCTGTGTCCGCCGAACTCCGCGATCAGGGCCCCTCAATTAAAAGATTCCTTGCCGCCCCCCCTCCCGGCGCCTGCCATCATACGCCCGCATGGCGGCCCTGCCTTCCCCATGCCGGCCTTGCCCTGCGTGCCGTTTGCGCCCTTGACCCGTGTTTTCTTTTCGGAATCTTTTTATATATCATTCTTCTATCCGTTATTATCCGGTAATAAGTACGCAAGTACGCTATAAGATACATATTCACCTTATCATCAACCGCTTATTCCCTGCGCCGTCATCCTTGACCACGTTTCAAAAACGCGCCGTTATCTGCCCCCGCTCCGGCATGTTCCGCCTTGCGAAGCACTCTTCAAAACCCCACGCCCCCTTTCAATCCGCACAAAAGCGCGCCGTTTCCGGACAGGAACGACGCCTCCCAAATCCAAAATGAAAGTGTGAAAACGTCCTAGGAGCAGACAAGGACAAAGCCTGGCTGAAAATAGATAGGGATTATCTATGAAAAATGCACGGATAAATGGACATTTTAGAAAAATTATGAGGACATTTTAGAAAAAAAAGTGGCATTTATTACACAATATAACATTAATAATAAAAATATTATGTTTATGCATGACTTTTCTATTGACTACACCAACAAATACTATACAGAATGCCCCGTATGGAATACAAAAAAACTCATCCATGGCTCACCTTCTCCCTTCCGCCAAATATTATAGATGGCTTGGCTTTTCACTTTGGAGAAGCCGCATCTAAAACCGATCATTTGCGCAATACCCCCCTCCTACCCTCCCTTAGAAAAGAACTAAACCTCATCTATCTCACCAAAGGCATTAAAGCAACTACTGCTATCGAAGGAAACACCCTAGATGAACAATTAATTGAAGACATCATTGAAAAAAAGCGACATGCTCCAGAGTCGCAGAATTATTTAGAGCAAGAAGTAAAAAATATTCTTGAAGCCTGCAACGGAATTTTAATGGAGCTAGAAACTCATAAAGAACTCCCGCCTCTTACTACAGAAAAGATACTTGAATTTAATTCCATCGTTCTCAAAGATTTACCGGAAAAGGAAGACGTTATTCCGGGAACTATTCGCACACACTCCGTCATTGTCGGTCGTGTTTATCGCGGGGCTCCAGCACGCGAATGCCCTGCTCTTCTAAATAGATTAGTAGACTGGCTTAATTCTTCAGAATTTCAAGCCACTCATAAAGACTATAATATTCCTTTTGGCATCATTCAGGCTGTTGTAGCTCACATTTATCTTGCATGGATACACCCATTTGGAGACGGTAATGGACGTACTGCGCGGCTCGTAGAGCTTTATTTTATGCTAAAAGCTGGAATACCTGCACCATCTGCGCACCTCCTTAGTGACCACTACAATAAAACAAGAGAGGCATATTACGAGCAACTCAACCGACTCAGTAAAGATCACCAAAATCATTACCCTCTGCAACCATTTCTATCTTATGCGCTCAGAGGCTATCTTGACGGCATACGTGAGCAGATTTTACTAATTCAAAACTCTCAATATGATATCATGTGGAATCAATTCACTTATGAAATTTTTGATTCACAACCTCACACATCCGCAAACAAAAGACAACGGGCTTTGGCTTTATATATCAACACCTGGACTTCTCCACAAAAAATTACTCTGGACACTCTACCTCCAGCACTCTTTCTCTATTATCGAGGTAAAACGCAAAAATGCCTTCAACGAGATATTAACAAGCTTATTTCTCTAGGCCTTATCCATAGAGAAACAGCTTCAACCATTGAATCAAATAAAAACAAAATTCTTACTCTCTGTCCGGCTGCTGCCAAAATATAATATTGCTAGCTCATAAAAACATACTTAACCCATGGTTTCCACCATGGGTTTTTTATTGATCGCGACGCAAAGACACAAAAAAGGCATCATGAACTGCTCATGATGCCGGAAGAAATAAAGAAAGTGGCATCGCGTACGGGACTCGAACCCGTGTTGCCCGCGTGAAAGGCGGGAGTCCTAGACCGCTAGACGAACGCGACTTTTAGGTTTGCAGGGACTGCGCAAGGGAGTAAATACTACCGGAGACCAAAATGCAAGAACTATTTACGCAGAGCGGGAAAAAAGTATACTTCCAGCCACGCCCATCATTATTTTACGACCCTGATAAACAGCCAGATTTTCTCCATCATTCTCATCCCCTTCTACCCTTTTCACCTTGAGCTTTTATCTTTTCCCCTGTAGCAAGAGGCCGCTTAAAACCTACTAAAACAACTTCCGCGCCCCGGCGTTCCTCCCTTACCGTCCTGATCACCTTCACCTCTCCGGGAATAATCCTTCCAGAGTGGTCATAAATTCTTACCACTTTCTCCCCCAAGCTGGCGGGTATATCTGACTTTCTACTTTCTTCCACATCGTATTCTTCAACCTCAATTTCATAAACCAAGATCCCCTTGTCCACCTTCTCCTTATATTCAAAAGTTTTCCTGGTTGCCTTTTCTTTTTTCGGGATCTACATACTTGACTAACCACAGGTTCCTCATCACTCGGCTCTTTCCTAATCAGTCATTGCAAAATTACCTATCGCATGTCACTTTGAGAAAATCCCAGTTTTCATTACTTCCAAATGGTGCAAATCCGCAATTTCAGCTGTTTCAATAAAATCATATTTTTTATGTGACCTTATCAATAATTTTACTTTTGCTGTAGGATAAAATTGTTTAGTCAGTAAAAATACAGTTCTAGCAAATCCTAAGCTCGAATAAGGACCTAATAATACAGACTTTATTGAATCTTGCGGAATTTTAACGTCTACAAATTCACCACTTGATGAATTTGTTTCATAGACTACTCTCCATTCATTTTCGTATTTCCAATCTTTTTGTTTTTTTAAAATAATTTTATCTTTAATAAAATCTATAGGCAATCCATTGTTTTTTATTATATCTATACATTTATAAGCTTCTGGAGTATCACAATATTGTATTTTTCTATATACATCAAATTCGGAAAATAGTTTATGAAAATCAAATTCTAAAATAAGTCCTTTTCCTCCATTTGTGTAATGACCAACCATTAAATGATGATCTTTGTTTTCTGAAAAGCATCCTATATATGTTTTTATATTTTTTATAGAATCGGAAAAAATGTAATTCCATTCAGATGATTTTAGTTGCAATATATTCAATAATTCACAATAAAATGTTTTCTCATTATTTTTGAAAAATTCAAAAAATATTTCATCCGTTAAATTTTCTACATCGTAGTCATATAATGTAAGTTGACTTCTGAATTGGACTTCTATTCCCATCTCAAAACTATTCGCTTTTTTATTGTCTCCTTTATTTCTATATAATTCAGCTTGTTGTCTAAACATTCTTTCACCATTTTTTAATGATAAAAGGTAATCTATGTAGAATTTTTTTAGGTTATAAATATTATCTAATTTTTCACTCACATAATTACGTAATTCTATCTCTGATGGAGGCAAAATAGTAAACCAACATTCAAAGCAATCGTTAAACGATGTGTACTTCGAAAAACGAAGATTTTGAGACCCTAGAACAGCAAGAGCAGCTTCAGGAGTAAGATATTTGTAGATGAATGATGGGTTAGACATTTACGGTTAGAATAAAATTTATTTGTCAAAAATGAAGAAAAATATTCTAATTATCCTTTTTACAAATCCGTTACTTTACATCTCATTCCATGCCCTAACTGTAAACACATTGTACATACGACACTACCGCCTAAAACACCAGAATTTATTTCCGTGTGAGTCACTTTATCTCCAGAAGACTCTGAAAAGCAACTATTTGAGCCAACGTTACGGACAAATCACGCACGGAGATTATTGGCGTATTTCTGAAATCAATCATGGATACGCACAACAGAAAAAACAAGGAAGAGACGAGCACGCCCCTTTTTCTCCCTTTCACACCCAACAATTAAGGGGAAACTTTATTTCTCCCCTCCCTTTCGGTGATAATCATTCATTGCTGTGGACACGGCGGTTAATGCTTTAATCGCCCGCTCACACCATTCTCCCGGAGTCTCCCTCTCAACGCCGCAGCCTGACGAATCATTTCCAGTTGCTCCGTAGTGAACTTCATGCTGATCTCAACCTGCCTATTTTTCAACTCTTTTTAGTCGGTCTGAATCGTAAACCCAAAAACTCTTCTTGGTGTCATTAAATGGTAATAACCTCAAACTAAAAGGATAAACATCTATTACTCTAGCTTTATCTCCTACCCTAAAAACATGCACATGTTCCCTAATCTTCATTCTTTCTGCAAAATGAAGAAAGTCCTCGGCCTTTCCTTCATCAGCCAAAACGCCTGAATCCACTAAATATTTTTTCTCTTCCCCAAAAACAGGGCTATTAACAATGGTAACAATGTCTCCTCTAATCCATTTTGATCGAGAATCTTCTTCTGGATAGTAAGAATCTATCTCTCGTGACTTAGAGCCAGCAGGAACGCCAATCATTCCGAAAAAAATCACGCAGAAGCACGCACAAGCTGCTATGGTATACCATAATTTCTGCCTTCCTGTTAGTTTCTTTTTTTTGGTGGACCACTCTACTACGTTTCCAGTTCGCTTGAATATCAACTTTTTACAGTGAGGGCATTCACCTTTCTTTTTAGGGGAAGTGTCAGGATTGACCTCTATGGCACCTCCGCAATTCTGGCAAAGTATGGTAATCACATCAACTGACTACCAACAAACAAAAGGAGAGACAAGCGCAAAACGAAATTGAGATACCATTTTGCGATATAAAAACAAAAAAATTATACCTTTCACGTTACATTCTCCTACCGTACCTCTCACCAAGTACGGCTTTTTTTATCCTCCCTTCCCACCTACCCGGTGATAATCATTCAAGGCTACGGACACAGCAGTTAAGGCCTTAATCGCCCGCTCACACCATTCTCCGGGAGTTTCCCCCCTCAACGCCGCAGCCTGACGGATCATTTCCAGTTGTTCCGGCGTAAAATCCATACTAATCTCAACCTGCTTCGGTTGTTGCTCTTTCTCCATCAATTCCCGGAGTAACTTTTGCTTTTTTTCTGGAATCTGCTTATAGGAAAACCAAGAATCTACTGTTCTTTTACCAACACCCAATTTTTCAGCCACCCAGTCACGGCTTTTTCCTGATTCTTTCATCCAACTTTTCAGCTCATCTCTAAATTTTTCCATGCCCGGACACTACAACAAAATTGCATGAGCGGTCAAACAATTTTCCCGAATGACAACTTTTGAGTAAAAATATTTTGACTGATGAGCAACTTTGTTGTAATCAAAAAACCATGGCTACGACATCATTACAAACCAACCTCATCATCCGGCTGAAGGAAGAAGACTTCCAGGCATTGGAAGGCATTGCTGAACACATCCACATCCCGGTGAAAGACCTGGTCCACGGAATCATTTCATACGCCCTGGACCAATATTCAAAATCAAAAACCACCACCCTCAACCGCCCCGCCGCCTAACCTCAACCACAACCAACCATCAAAAAAATATGAGTACAGAACACAAAAAAGAAACAGCCATGAATAACGCCACTCACTCCACCAAAACGCCAAACCTCCAGGAATTTGACTTAGCTCCCTACACAGGCAAGCGCATCATCCTCGTTACTTTGGACAAGGACAGCAAAGAATACCACGAACTCCAGAAATCAGAAAACATCACTATGTACTATAAAAACACACCTGTCCTTCGATTCGAGAAAATACAACCCTCCCTTCTGAAAGAGCACGAACATTCAGCAGGTGCTTACATCACCCGGCTCATCCTTGCAAAATGCGAAACAAAAGGCTTCCTATATCTCGCCTATGACCCAACTTACTCCTGTTAAAAAGAAGGTTTAGCCGCCTTCCCTCTTAAAATCATATCAAGAGTCATCCCTTCTTCCACCGCCACACAATGTCTGGAATCAGCATCGCGTTCCTTATCCTTCGGCCAAATAGAACGAGTTGTCACCAACCTCACAAACCTAACACCACGGCTTCCTATACAAACTTCAGGAAGCACACAAAGCAATTCATCTTCTTTCAACCGCACCTCTACACCAAATCTTCTATCCCACACCCTGACACAACGGGCAGAACTCAATGTTCTTTTCTCCAGTCTGGCAACAGTCTCCTTTATTTCCTTCACCACTTCCCAAATAGAATCAATATCAGAAGAATTCATTTCGGAAATAAATAACAAATATTTCAACAGCCTCCAACCTAAAAGAAACCATCTTCAAAAAAAACATCTAAAACATTCTACATTAAAAAATTATGTATGTTTACAAAATGGAAACAAGTTACATTGAAGACAACTTCACCTCTTGCCAATGCTGCGGAAACTGCCAGCTATGGGCACCGGAACAGGAAATTGACTACAAAATCAATGCCGCCGATCCGGATATTACCGACACTACCGTAACGGCCACCCCCCTCAATTTAGGAGCCTGCATCATCAGCCGCCGAACCGGAACAGACGGAGAAACCTGTTACTTGCAAACCCACCGGACATCCGGAACCTTTTGCCGCTACCACATCCCAACATCACCCTACGCCGCCCACATCAAACGCCACGGCCTCCCCTGCACGGCCATCACTCCTTATATCATCCACCTCTAACCACCCACATACCAATGACCCAAAAAGAAAAAGAAGAACTCCGCAACTTGCCGAGCAACTCCCCGCGCCTGCTTAACCAGACCCAGCTTGCCGCCGCGCTTGGAGTTACCATGGCTTTCACCTCCGCAATGAAAAAATGGGGCTGCCCGTTCCCAGGCGGCCGCATCCTGATTAAAGACGCCCTGGCATGGCTCAAAGCAAACCCGGAATTCCGCCCGTACAAAGAACGCAAAAGCCCTACCGGCCCTCACGGCATTCCGCAACGCAACCTTGACGCCTACAAAACATCACCTAATTGAGCCACATCACGCGCTTTCAGTTTGCGGTAAATCGCATGTACCAGCTCCGACGCATGCCCTACATATTGCATACATTGCCCTTCGGAAAAGCCCGCGCGCGCCAGCCGGGTCACTACCGTGACCCGCGTACAATGGAAACTCAAATCAGGCATCCCCAAATCGTCAAAAAACTGGCACCATTGCTTGCTTGCGTTCCCCGGCAACTTAACCAGGGAAGAACGCCCCTCCCGCATGGCCTTTTCCGCAATCGGCCTAACGTCACGATGCAAAGGGGCCTCGTGCATCCGGCCCCCCTTGCCAAGAAAACGGATAGTATCATGTTCCAGATCCACCCGTTCCACGGGCACCTGAACTTCCTTCAGCCGGCATCCCTGCTTCATGGCAATCAAGAAAGAATCCCGCATCCATTCCGGAGCCTCTTTCAAGGCTTCCACAATGCGACGTTCCTCTTCTTTCGTGATTTCCCTTTTCTCCCGCGCCGGGTCTTTCCGAAAGCCCATGCGATAACACGGGTTTGCGAAAATATAGCCCTTCCTTACCGCCTCCGTCATGATGCGCCCCAGCACCTTCAGCTCCAGAATGGCACTATTGCGGGTACACGCGCGCCAGCCGTACTCCTTAGCCATGGCCGCATCCGTCCGGAAGGCCACATAATCCTTCAACAGGTTATAATCCACTTCTCCGGGATGCTGCACATCTCGGAGCCTGAAAAACAAATCCAAATGCCTCCACGCCACCTGATAACGGCGGCGCGTGCCTTCACGTTGAAACTCTTCCAGAAACGACGGCACCCACGCCTTGAACAACTGGCGGCCATCCTCATTCCGGGCCATCTGTTCCTCTTTCTCCAGCCCGCGCACATATTCCAGGATGCGCCGCAGGGCCCCAGGCTGGTCATGCCTGATTTTTGTCGCGCGGTATTTCCGCCGCCCATCCGGACGCATCACGCCAACCCAGTAATAGGGACTATCCTTGCGCTTGTAGTAGGACGCCATAGGAGCAACGTAGTACAGCGTAGTAAATCCATCAACAACAAACATAAAAAACCTAGCAAAACCATGACAAAATACCCCCTGAATATATGCCGGAATAACTCGCGGGTTCGATTCCCGCTCCCGCCTCCAAGATGTTGTCAAAGCCGGTTCAAGTCGCGTTCGTCTAGCGGTCCAGGACTCCCGCCTTTCACGCGGGCAAC
>OFHM01001292.1_pt1 | contig 16876 bp, 13 predicted proteins | sample 1521311 | NCBI WGS metagenome assembly OFHM01 (sample SAMEA3504083, study PRJEB24116) | mouse gut metagenome | biome: mouse gut; feature: mouse-associated habitat; material: faeces | place: Denmark | collected 2011 | reverse complement strand
AGTCTATGCGCTTATCTGAACGCAGATCCGTGATGCCGAGAATGTCACGCAGAATCAGATCGCTGGAGATTGTAACGTCAAGCACTCCGATAGGATCTGCATCGTTGTAACGGCCTTCGCGTGCTGTCAGCGAATACCATTTTCCGTATACATAAAGCGCAAAGTTGTGCAGCTCTGTCGGACGGTATGGTTCTGTTCCTTTTTCCTCTATGGTGAAATTTTTTTCAATCTCGGACAGGGGATACTGGAATTCTCTCAAAAATTCAGAGGCATCCGCTTTCTGGCAGATTGGAATTTTCACTGTCTGTCCGGAAGTTAATTTTATCCTGACGTGTCTGGAAACCATAATTTTAATGCTGAATAAAATTGCGAATATGCTCAGTCCATAGGTGACAAATGCCAGTATGCCAAATACTGCCAGTCGTAATATATCCGAAATCCTCCAAATCGGCAGCAAAGGAAGGTTTATGCTTTGTACTTCCTGCTTACAAAACAGGCTCTCTGATTTTTTCTTCCCCTGTGTATTCACATGGATGTTTTCACCTTCCACCATTATATCTGTCACGATTTCCTGAAAAGAAAACCTTCCGGTACGCCGCATTCCCTTCAGCTTATATTTCCTGCTCCCCGGTTTTATCTCCTCCATTTCTTTTGGAACCGGGTAACCGCAGCAAGGACATATTTTCCATTCTTCTTTCATTTCGCTTCCACACTGTTTGCACAACATATAACTTCCTCCCTGATATTCATAATTTCTGAAATATTGTATTGCCTTATCCGGCCTTTATATTTTTATTTTAGCAACTGTGTGAGACATACATATGTCCTTTTGAAAATATTTTATCCTGCAGGCGAAAAAAGTGTAAATTTTCCATATTCATGCACCTGCAACAGAATTCCGGTAATCCTGTTTTTAAATACGTTAAAATTCTGAAAAATATACAAAACACCTGTCATTCAACCCACAATAGATATTTTTTACATGTACTTCCGAGGCTCCCGTCAAAGTACAAATTTCTTTTATATTCCGTTTTCCATCAGCTAACATAACATATTCTTTTTCTTCTCCTTCCAGTATCCTTCCGTCAAATTCTATTCCGTCCTTCTGGTGCCTGCAGCCGCAAATTGTCCTGACAGGATATTTTGTCTCCGAATATTCCTGCTCTTCATTTCCCAGATGTTTTATAAACTCTTTCAAATGCAAATGTCCATTTAGCGCTGCGCTCCATTTATAATTCATGTCCAGCCTTCTCCTTTTGGAATCCCACCTTTTTACCAGTTCACCTTTTCTGCATTTGAATGCTTCTGTGGCATAAGCCTGTCTGATTTCTTCCTCAAACCTTCTCTTCCAGGACACAATCTCGGATGATGCCAGATATTTTGTCGACACAACCGCCTCGGACATGGTTACTACCATATGGCTCTTCTGATATTCCTCTATTTTTATATCATAGGAAGAAGGATTCTTCGTAATTGGGGTATTCGCATAGGGGGCAAAAAATACAGTGCTGATATCAATCATTCCTCTTCCCGCCTCGATCAATTTTTTTGCATGCGCAATACTTTCCTGAATGGTTTCCTCACTTTCCAATGCACCGCCAACGATATAATTTCCTTCTAATGTTGTGAGTCCTGCTTCTTTGCATATGCGCACCACCTCAATAATTTCTTCCGGCGCAGTATGTTTCTGATAGGCATCCAACACTTTCCGACTCCCGCTTTCAATACCAATCTGCATCGCATACAGGCCGGAATCCACCATAGCCTGTATTAATCCCGGATCATCATAAATTCTTGAAACATGGCCTTCACAGGTCCATTTTAATCCCGAAAATTTCATATAATCACAGAATTCCATCACCCTGCTGTGACTTAAGGTAAAAGTATCATCATAAACATTAACAATCCGCAAATCAGGGTTCTGCCCCTTTACCTCCTCAATTTCACTTATTACATTCTGTATGCTTCTCAACCTGACAACTTTAGAGGCTGCCCCTTCAAAGCAAAAACCACAATGATAAGGACAGCCCCTCCCTGTTAATATGCCAATCATCTCTGTTACCCGGAACCGCTTATTGAGACTGTTCCTTTTATCCGGAAAAGGAAGCATATCTAAATCCATGATTAATGCTTCCATTTCATTTTCCACGTAATCTCCTTTTTCATTAATATATTTTATACTTTTGACGGCATTCCGCTCTCCTGTATGGTCAACAACATACCGGAGTAAATTCAGGCATGGAATTTCACCTTCCCCATATATAATATAATCACAGCCCGTTTGAACCAGAAAATCCCGGCCAAGGGAGTATGCCTCCGGCCCTCCTGCCAATACCACAACGGAATAGTGACTTTTTATCCACTTAATGATATTTGTTACCAAATAAACATTATCTGCTCCGGTATAAAATCCAATAATTTTCACATGATTTAGCAAAATTTCCCGTTCAATTATAGTTTTGCACCCAATGACACCACCAGAATAAACTTTTGCCTGATACCCAAACCGGTTCACATAAGAAGCAATCAGATGCTGCCCCAGACATTCCTGGAAATGGGCTGCCTTTTCCGATACATTTCTGGTAATGTTCAACAACAACATATCATAATCCATGTTCTCTACCTGCTAATATTCTCTGAATTTTCTTTTTTCTGTTCTGCAAATACCCTTTATATTTTATCAGCCCGGAACCGGACAGATACTCAAAAATCATATAATAATCCTCGCACAGCTCGCTGGGTACATTCTTACTTCCCTGCTTAAAAATATATGCGCTGCACCCGGAATAACATAGCCTTAAATATTTACAACGGGCACATCCGGGAGCAAGATTCTCTTTCCTTCTGGATTTGATTTCACGGACAATCTCATTGCCTTTTGCAGAAATGCCGGCAGAAATACTGCCAATTTTAAAGATGTCACGGTCTGAAAATCTTCCGCAGGGATATATGTCTCCTTCCTGATTGACACATACAAAGGAGTCTGTGCAGGAAGCACAGAAATTGCATCCTTTAGGCAAATCTCCATACAATATTGCATGTAATAATTCTTCCAGAGGTGAAACATGTAAATCTATTTCATGCTCAATCAGGTAATCAAATAAATCCATCAAAAACTGTCCGTAATATCTGCCTGGTATTGCCAGATCCATATTCTTTTTTGCATCTCCAACCTGATACATGGGATTGACTTTAATGGGTATCCGTTCTTCTGCCAGAAAATCAAAGAATTGAAAATCCATCTGCTGATGATAACGAGTAACAACCATCAGCAGTGAAACGGGTATGGAATTTCTTTTTAATGTGAGGATATTGCCCATTATCTTCTCATATGTGGGATTTCCATAAATACCTGTCCTTTGCCTGTCATGGATATCCTTATCACCATCCAGGGAAATCCCAATATGAATCTTATAATCTCGAATCAGATTCAGATATTCTTCCGATAGCTCATAACCGTTGGTTTGGGCAGAATAGTGAATCTCCATCTCACTATACTGCTTTTGCAGTTCCTGAAAACAAAATCGGTATTGTTCTGCCGGCACGAGGAAAGGTTCCCCGCCATGCAGAATAATACCAACTCTGTGCTGGCCTTTTGCTTTTGCATATTCCAAAAACCAGAACAATGCCTTTCGCATATCGTCCTGCCCAAGCATTTTTGCCTGTTCCTTTTCTCCTAAGGAACAATACCTGCACCTTAAATTGCAGGCATTGGTACCTTTCAAAATCAGGCTCAGCATTTCAGGCCCTCCAGCTCTGCTATGGTTCCCCCGATGCTTTCATCTGCTTTTTCTAACAGACTTATCATGGGCGTAATTAATTGCTCGCTGATTTCTTTTACCATAACCGGAACCGTTTCCTCAAACAATTCATTAATTTTATCCCTGGCAACAGCCATAATCTGCTGTTCATTCACGCCTAATGCCACTACTTTTGTTTCTGTGTATTCCTTCACCTGGTTTCTATAATACTCTTTCCCCAAAAAAATTGAGCCAAGATTCTCCCAAAGCCCCTGAGGGTCTCTGAGTTCCGGAACAACCCTTTGCACCGTATATTCGATGGTGTCTGTTTTCATTTTCAATTCACCTACAGACCCAATGTTTAATTTTTCCGTATATTTGGATAAAATTTCACCGCTCCTGGCAAACTCGCCAATACAGGCATGGGACAATGTCTGGTATACCTCCCGGTTTAATAAACTGCCCAACTCTGCTGCACTGATGGAAAATTCCTGACTCTCAATCTCATTGCTTTTTTCCCGGATAACGCGCCCGATCTTTTTCAGGCATTCTGGCTGTATCCGTTCTACAAACAGCTCTCTCTCTTCATTCATCTGCTTTTGCTTACCAAGGAGACTGCCTTTATATTTTTCCAGTATATGCTGTGCCTCCTGCAACTGCTCCAGTATTGACAGAACAGTAGCGTTTATCCTGTCCCCTGGCGTTTTCATTTTCAGTTCTGCACCGTCATTTCTGGTAATGTCAGTCAATATTTCCAGAAACTTACCAATATTGCTGTCTTCAAACATCTGCTCATCCTCATTTTCCAGTGCAGTAAACGCCAGCTTTGCAGAAACTGTCAGTATTTCCCTGCCCCGGTCCAGTCCCACAATATCATCTTTTCTTAACGTATCGCATATATAATTTTCTGTATCCTTTCTGTCCTTTTCACTTTTCGGAACTAAGCTGCTGATTATCTCACCCTCTTCATCTACATCTTCTTCCACTGTGTCTGACTGGGTAAGCAATAACAGGAATGCTTTTCCTTTTTGGTACAACTCTTTCATTTCCTGAAAATCCTGCCTTGTCCCTGCCGCATCTGAATTGCTGGTGTAAACAATCAAATCGGCATTATCCACATATTCTTTTGCCAGCATTTCATTTTCCCAGGTAATACTTCCAATTCCCGGTGTATCAAACCAGGTCATTCCTCCAAGACGGAACAGCTGGATTGCACTGGTGGCTTCATTCGGATCAACCCGGAATTCTTCGTTTCCCTCTTCTGAAATCTCAGCCAGTTTTTCCTGAATGTTTTTCTTCCCCCGGTCATAAACTTCTACGCTGGGCCTTGAAAAATTGTCGTAAGATGTCTTTTTCCCTAAGTCACGAATGGAGTTGCCCATGATAAAATTACCAAGATAACTTTTCCCTGCTTTCACCTTGCCAAAAACGGCGATATTAAAAGACTGCTCATAGTCAGTTATAAATTTCATACCCTTCTTCGTATTTTCCATGCATAATGCAACCCCGGAAAGCAGTTCCCGCAATTCGTCAATAAACTCATTGTACATCTTCTGGATATCTTCGTCCTCTGTCTCCATTTTCCGGGATATCACATTTGAAACATCCTGATGAAACTTTTGGATGCATTTCTCCATACTGCTGTTCCTGTTATCAAATGATGCTTTAATGTTTTTAAATTTTTCCTCACTGTCAGTCATTGCATCCACAAATTCATTTATCTTTTCGTACATTCCCATCTTTATTATCCCCGTTCTATCTTTTCTATTTTCCTTAACAGATCTTCTATCTGCTGCATTTCCCTCTGCAGTGCCTCTGTATCCTGCAGTATCTCGCTGCCTGTCTTCTTCTCAATGGATAATTTTACATCCTGATCCATTGCAGTTTCAGATACTTTCATTGCGCTGGTATCCTTCAATGACTGGCTGCTCAGTTCCGGATTCACGCTTTTTGATTTATACTCGGAAAGTATGTTTACAGCTGTCTCTGCTTCTTCCCGTAAACTTTCTACCAGCAGAAATTTTTCTGTATCTTCGTCACTATAATCGTTGTAATCCCCATAATTGCCATAATCACTGTAGTCTCCATGGGTAAGCGCAAATCCTCCAACTGCCACAACCGCTCCTAAAACAACTGCCATTTTCCCATTCCCCTTTCAGATAATCCATTATTTCTGTATGGATTCTTACTCTCCTTCCTTCAAAGTTCCATGATATAGTCTTCAAACATCTCATATTCTTCGTAGTCTTCCTCTTCTGCTTTTACTTTTCTCATTTTTTCCCATACGGTCACTCTGTAATCTTTAAAATTGTTAAGAATACTCGCCCAGGCAGCCTTCCTGGCACTGTACTTTTTGTGAACCCTCTCTTCCTTTTCCCTTATCTGCCTGCCTTTTTCTTTCCTTGCTTTCCGGAGGGATTCGCTGGTCTGATTACACAATGCCAGAAGTTCTTTTTTACGAAATTCTTCTGAGACAGCAGCATATTCTTTTCCTTTTTCCATCAGGTATTCTTTTAACAGGGGAATCTTGCTTGCATTTTCTAATCCGGGCTTATTCTTCTCTTTTGCCATATAATATCTTTTAGAAGAAATCTCCCAGAAATCAATATCCATATGGAATATCTCCCGGAGCTGCCGCATTATTTCATTCACCTTCTTCTCTTTGTCCTCTTTCGTTCCAGCCTCATCAATCCAGGTGCATACGAATATGAGCCTTTGCCGGATTTCTTTCCTGTCCATTCCTTCTGCAATCCGTTTCAGCCAGTCATATTCGCATTTGTCCAACATTCCGGTCTTAATATTATGTACCATTAAAATGATATCGGCTTCCATCAGGGAATGAAACGCTTCACTGTCATCTGCATCGTTCGCATTGATTCCTGGAGTGTCAATAATTTCAATCTGATTGTTCAACTTCTCCCTGTCCCCCTTTTTGGTTGTAGGGGCCGCCCCAACCTTGAAGCGTTCTTTCTCCGTCTGATCCAGTAATGCATTAAACAACATGCTTTTTCCAGAACTGAACAGCCCTGTATTCGCTATGGTAATAATATCCTGTGCACTGTTCTTCTGCCCTGCGCCTTCCCATTTCATGGCAAAATCCCTTCCCAGCCAATACGCAAGAACCTCTATATCCTTTGTATTTAATAAAGACATCTCACACCTCCCGCTTTTCATCAGCCAATTTCTTTCCTGATTTCGGTTATCTGTTTCCGAAATTCTTTACACCGATTGAGAAACCGCCTGGCTGCACTGTCCTTTTTGTCTTTTTCCTCTATTATCTGGTCTAATCTGTCTATTATCCTGCCAAACTCCTTATCCATACTGTCCTGAAGCCGGGTACGGATTTCACTGGCCATTTCATCTATTTTGGCACTGGCATAAGTCCTGGCCTCCTTCCTCCTGCGAATATCTTCTTCCACCTGTTCTAAAACTCTCGCATTATTTTTTTCCGCCCGTTCCCTAAGCTCCCTTTCTTCCTTTTCAGCCTTATTTTTGTTTCGGAAAAAACTAAATATGCTTTCCAGTAAATATACTTCCACAGGTGCAGGGACTATCGAATTAACAGGGTTCGCAAACCTGTTCACAGTTCCAACAGTTTTTAAAACCTCCGGGACAATATCTGTACTGTCCTCCTCTTTCTTAATATGAATTTGTTCTGCTTCCTTATGGGATTTTGCACTTCCCACCTGCACAGGCATCTCACCTTCCATTCGGAATGCTACGCCTTCCAGATTACAGACATTCCCAGGTTCAAGATGTATTTCAGGAAATGCTTCCCGCATATATCTTACAACAGAAGAAATTCTGACCTTATAATCTGCTTCCACATCCATGCATAATTCATCCTGGATATGCCCCATGCCAGCTCCTGTTTTCCCCAGCGCCCTGTTATAAAGGACATCAAAATATTTCTCTGCAATATCCCTTATGCCAGCCAGAAAATCCTCCCGGAAATTCATAATCTTTGTCTGCAGTATTTCCCGTCTGACTGCATAATCTTCATTTCCTGTATTTGCAATCATATCTTTTTCTGTTTCCCCTATCATCTGTTCTATTGCTGACAACGGGGCTAATAACTGTTTTAATGCACCTCTTCCCTCTAATATGGAATCAATCCTTCCAAGAAGGACAGAAATTTTGCTCGCATCCACGAACGCTTTCTTATCTTTTTCTATACCTTCCCATGCCCTTTTCGCATTCACTTTGACAACTTCATATTTCTTTTCAACATCCGCCACTCCACTGAAGACCCGCAGGTTTTTTATTATTTTTCTTTCAATGGCATTTTGTTCCTCTTCATATTTTGCCTTTGCCTTTTTCCTTTCTTCTGCCTTTTCTTTTGGCGGGAGCTGCACTGCCCGTTCATTCAGAATAATATAAAACGGCAGGCCTTTTTTGATTAAATTCCCCATCTTCTGGTAATTGACCCGGTCTTCAAACATTCCTTTGGAACTGATTACAAACAGAACCATATGGCAGCCTTCCAGATGCCTGTCTGCTATCTCCTCATGCTGCACAGGCGCATTTACACCGGGGGAATCCACCAGAATATATTTACCTGCATCATATTCCGCAATACAGTCTGTCATAGGGCGGTCTGCAACTTCTGCTACTGCTTTTTTACAAATTGCATTCACCAATGTGCTCTTCCCGCTATTGTAAATTCCATACACCATGATTTTCGGTTTTTGGTATTTCAATAAAGGCATGATTTTTTCATCTGTCTGCCTTTGTTTCTTTTTTATGTATTCATCTCCAAAAAGACCGCAATCTGCCAATTCACTATGGAAATTATTACATAAGTCCTTAATACCTGCTTTATAGCTGTCATTTTCCGTCATCTTTTAACTCCTCTCTCGTATAATAAAACTGTTTATGATAAAATTTTCTGTTCAGAATGTCTGCTCAGAATCACCATATAAAGCCCCCATCTTCTGCAGTTCCTTCTTCATATCCTCTAACAGTTTTTCCGGACCCAACGCTTTCACCCAGCTTCCCTGTGACAGCAGTTCCATAATCGTTCCTCTGCTGTATTCCACCATAGCCGATATTTCTGCCTCTGCCTCATCCTGGCATACCACCTCAGCAGCAGGAAAACGATCCAGCACAGCCTGGAGGGATGGCCCGGTATAGCAAAACCGAATTCTGGTCCGTTCCCCCATAAACATTTTCTGGTTATACAATCTCGCGTCATCCAGCTGATGCCTTTTTTCCAGACTAACCGGAATTCCTTCTTTCCTTTCCCGAATTTCTTTTATTCGGTCAACCCGATAATAAATCACTGCTGATTCTTCTATGTCACTCCGGCAGGCTAACAGATAAAAATAAAAATTTGAAAACACAACCGAAATGGGATATAAATTTCTGTCCACGCAGACTCCTTTTAATTTTTCATAAATAACGGATATACTTTTGCCCTTCTGAATTGCTTTTTCCAGTTTCCATACAAGTTCCGGAATGTCTGCACCTTCTTTTTTCCTGACTGCACAATAATAGTCCAGTTCATTTTTACAAAAATTACGGAATATTTCCTGTCCGGTGTTGCCTGCACATACCGTAAGCCTGTTCAATGCTTCCCTGAGGCTTTCTTTATCCAGGGCCCGGCTTCCCACTAAAATTTTCAGGATTATTAAAAGTTCCTGAGAAGAAAGCCCTTCCAGCCTGTCCAGTTTATAACATTTCTCCTGTCTGTCATACTGCAGTTCCACATTTCCCACTAACGTTCTGTTTTCTGACAGGAAAGAACGTATTACATTGATATCCCGCTTAATGCTCTTTTCCGAAACCTCATAGTTTTGGGCTATACCGGTAATTGTAATGTGATTGTCCCACATCAACCGGTAGAAAATATCTAACAGCCTGTATTTATTGTCTGAATTTTTCATCTGCCCATTGATTCCTTTCTCCTTTGTATCCATTATCTGATATACACATCTGCTTTGCTTTTTGATTGAAATAAAAATTATATTTGACTATTTTAAAGATTCTATAGTCTATTTTAACAATACTATTAAATTTTGTAAATAAAAATATAAATTTTTACAATACTTTTTGTCCTGAAATGGTTTAACTAATTTTCTCATACTATTGTATTTTGCAGAAGTTCTTTTTTTCTGATAAAGTATAAAATAAGTATATTTATGCAATTATTCTGTATATCTCCTGCCGAACTGGAACCCCCTCATCCTAAAAACGGGGACTAAATACATATTTTTCTTTTATTTACACTATCCGCCCAAATGGCAGACCAGGCATGACAAAGTTTCTCTATGCAATTGCAAAGGGCAGGGCAGAGACAATACACAATAAAAGGAGGCTTCTCATGTTTGGTGAAATTATCAGAAAATTGCGGGTTGCCCGCAATTTAAACCAGGTTCAGTTAGCAGGTGAACTTGACGTTTCCAAACAGACTATTTCCAACTGGGAAAACAACAACATCCTCCCCTCTATTGAAATGCTGATTAAAATTTCACATTTCTTTTCAGTTAAAACAGATTACCTGTTGGGGTTGGATGACCGGATTTACATCGAAGTTACCGGGCTTACTGATACAGAATTAGCACATGTTCAACAAATTATCCGTGACATTGCCAGACAGACAGAATAATTTGGGTGAATGCCGGGATATTTTACCAAATGTTCCATATGCTCCAACAAATATCCCGGCGGCAAAACATCCTGATTTCGTTCTGTAACGAATCAGGCTTTCTCTGAGTCTATAGTTCCGCACATAATTATACCTTTATGTATCGTCAGTCTTTTTGTACGACACTTTCCTCCAACATTCTTATTGCATATCTGAAACCATCCATAAATGCCATATTCTGGAGTTTCTCCAAACTGTTTTCCACATTCTCCTTCATACTGACCTGATTTTGTTCCATGATGAATGTCAGTAAAAGCGCTGTTTCATAATTTAGCTGTTCTTCATATTCTTCCTGTTGTTGCTCCCTTTCCCTTTCTTTAAACATTTTTAAAGCTGCTGTGATTTCCTTTCTGCTTACCGCTCCCGTACCATCTGCTATCTCTCTGCATATTTTTCTCAAAGCATCCTCCATTTTTCTTCCTCTCCTTCTGTGATAATTTCAATATCATACTTATTCTGAATCATTTCCAAAATTATTTCTTCATAATTTATTTTACATACCAGAAAGGACACACATATGTCCTTCTCATAAATTTACTCTGATTTTTCTGGTAATTTCATTTTCTTTCTGCATAACCCTGCCTCTCCTGTGAAACCGCCTGGATTTTTCTGTACCAAGCGGTTTTATATCCATTACTGTAATTATTTGCTGCGCCGAGTGCGGTCACGCAGTGACATCTTCTATTCGCACGAGCGTGCATATTCTTTTTTATTCTACAGGAAAGATACTTTCGCGCTTTAGCGTGACAAGGTATTTCCTGTAGAATAAAAAAAAGATGCAGCGCCGCCGACTTTTCAGCCGCCGGTGCTGCACCTCATACTGTTTCAGAATTCAGAAAGGAGTCCTCAGAATTCCTGATATTCCACACTTCCGTCTGAATATGTTATCTCATAATATCCATGTCCGGAACCATCACAGTCATAGAAGGCCTTTTTCGATACCACCCCTCTCCCGGAACCGCCGGAGGAAGATTCTGCCTTTGTTCCCACTTTCACAACTTTATTTACCGGTTCTTTTGTGACCTTTTCGCCTACCACCTCTCTGGACTCTTCCGTTCCGTCCAGGTAAGTAACTTTATAAGTCACTTCTTTTTCACCGTTTTCGCCTTTTACGCTGACTTCTTCTTTCCCTTTTGCCAGGGAGCTGTCATCTTCATATACCGTTTCGTATTCCATTTCCTCTGTTTCCACAACAGTATCAAAAGTCACGCGGTTTACCACAATTTTCATACCTTCCGTCACTGCTTCTGTGGCTAAAGGAGTGACCCGGTCGTCTTCTCCCAGGGTGATTTTCAGCTCCTCCAGTACGTCGCCCACGGTTTCCGCCTCCATTTCCTGACTGTAAGTTTTCCCGTCGCACTGAACTTCCAGACTGAAAGAATAAGAAATTTTAACTTCCATTCCATCTTTCAGATATTCATCCAGATCATAATTCACATGCTGCTTTTCTCCCAGGGTGATTTCTTCCTGTTCTAATAAATCGCCCACCGTTCCTCCCACCATCACCACTTCCCTGGCAGTTCCGTCCATGGAAAGGCTGACGGTATTTTTTCTGGAAACCACAATCTCCTGTGCGTCAGATACTTTTATATCTGATTTCGGACTGACTTCATCTCCCTCATTTAACGTAATCTCCGCTTCCTCCAGGGCCTGTTCCACTGTCTTTGAGGAAGAAACCTCCATCTCTGTCATAACGCCGCCATCGTTAATCTTAACGGTCACCTTCCCGCAGGCACACAGCCCCATCAGAAAAAAGACGGCCAGACCGGACATTATTATCTTTTTTATCATCTTCATGGCAGCAGTTCTCCTTCTTTTACTTTTTTCACCTGAACCGACCTGTAAATTCCCTGGTCCTCTGTCAGTACCTCAAGTTCCATCGGCCAGGTCTGTATCTTTTCCTTTTTCACATAAAGTTCATAACCATTACATCCAATATGGTACGCCTTGTAATAAGTGTCGTTGATTCGTACCAGAATATCCGTCTCATCCCCCAGAAGTTCTTCATCCACTTTCCCGCTGATTTTGTAATAATTAAAATCGTAATCCAGGGATTTCACAGAAATTTCAGCATGGGATTCCACAGATTCCTCAATCCGGGAAATTTCCGTTTCCACCCCGGAGATAATCGGCGGCATACTGATATATTCCGAGAGATTACGCTCCACTTTTTCAAATATTACGGTGTCGGGATGATACTGTTCCATCAGGCTTTCCAGCCCATAGGGAACCTCTTTTGTAAACCATGCTTTTTCAAACTGATCTGCAATCAGAGGCAGCAGCGTGTTTCCAAAAGAGTCACGAAACATAAGCAGGGTACCGTTTCCTGTTCCGCCCTCTGTTTCAATCCATGGGTCTTCCACACTTTCTGCCCCATTGGTACAGGTATATTTTTGCTCCATATCATATCTGTAATTCAGTTCTTTTTCCCCATACAGGGTATAGAGCATCCGATTCAAATCGCCGTCCTCGCCTTTTACCCGGCTCACAGGAGTGTCCCCATAATCTTCATGGACATAGCCCAGAGCGTCCATGATGCAGTTGTATGCCAGAACAGCTCCCTTCATATTCCAGTGGGAATCCCGTTTTAAATACAGTACCTCATTTTCACTGCGAAACAGCTCCGGCAAATCTGCACAGGGAATGCCCAGTTCCTGCAGCCTTACTGCCAGCAGATCCACATTGTGCACCGGGTCCACAATCCAAGAATCATAGTATGGCATATGTTCTCCGTACAATGTATTTTTATTGGGCGGAACTGCCAGAAGAAAATCACTTCCTGCTTCCTCCACATACTGCCAGACCAGTGAAAGATTATGGGCAAGGCTGTAAATCTGGCGGTCCGTCATTCTGCCGGTTCCCAGATAGTCATCCAGCGTGGATGTATAATACAGCCATCCGTCTTTCCCATACGTTACGGTGTCCACACTGGAAACCTGGAAAAGGGAGGTCTGAATCACAGCATCTGCATAAACCAGTTCATTTCGGAATGCAAAATGCTCATTGAAATATTTCTCAAATTCCCGGAAAAACTCCTGATTCCATCCTCCATCCTCTCTCTTCAAATCCGGAAAATCAGACATTGCCCTGTTTTCTGTGCTCACCGTTGTGGGCCGCACAGCCATACCTGCCAGCGGCAGCAGACAGACCGCCATACAGGCCAGGATGAATATTAAACTTTTCTTCATATACATTCTCCTCTTTGTACAGACATTCCCCTGCTGATTATCCTAAAATCTGAAATAGATAAAAGGATTATAGGAACCTCCTGACAGTCTGATGATACACCACAAAAGCAGCACAAATGCAGCCAGGTACAAAATGGCCTGCATCGCGTTTTCTTTCGAAGTCATTTCCTCTTTCCCGGATACTTCTCTCAGTTTCAGGGTAAGACGCCGGACCGGAGCACATCCGATGACAGCTGCCAGTAATATGACAAGGAAAAATGGCGTCATCTGCCGGTATACAAAGGACATGGAAGATGCTGTAAATTCAAATCCTGTAAACATTTTTCCGATAAAGCCAAAAGCAAGGCCCAGGGTATCTGCCCGGAAAATCACAAACCCCACGGTCACCACGGTCATGGTATATACATGCAGCAGCACGCGAGGCAGTTTTTTCAGGGATGGAACAAATTCTTCCAGAAAACTGAAGGCTCCATGAAACAGTCCCCATACCACAAAGGTCCAGTTGGCGCCATGCCAGAGTCCGGTCAGGAAAAATACCGTCATCTTATTGATTCCTGTCCGCACTCTGCCTTTTTGGTTGCCGCCAAGGGGAATATACACATACTCCTTAAACCAGGAGGACAGGGAAATATGCCAGCGGCGCCAGAATTCCTTAATGGTAAGAGAACCGTAAGGATATTCAAAGTTTTCCCTGAAATGAAAACCGAACATCCGCCCCAGTCCGATGGCCATGTCACTGTATCCGCTGAAATCAAAGTAAATCTGCATGGTATAGGCAGCTGCGCCAAGCCAGGCTCCCAGGATATTCAGAGAATCCATCTCCAGGGCAAATACACGGTCGGCAGTCAGGGCCATGGTATTGGCAATCAGTATCTTTTTCGCCAGACCACAGATAAAACGTCTCAGACCGGCAGCCGCTTCCCTCAGATCCACCCTGCGGCTGTCTATTTCACAGGCAATGTCCCTGTATTTTACAATAGGCCCTGCAATCAGCTGAGGAAAGAACGATATGTACAGCAGCACTTTGCTGAATTTCCTCTGAACCTCTACCTGCCCCCGCCAGACATCAATCACATAGGACAAAGCCTGAAAGGTAAAAAAGGAGATGCCGATGGGCAGTGTAATCTGAGGGACTTCTATGTGTAAGTGCAGTGCACTGTTTATGGTGGTGATAAAAAATCCGGTATATTTGAATACGCTCAGCATACCGATATTGAGCACCACTGCCCCGGCCAGCACAGCTTTCCGGTTTATTTTTTCCATAAGCATTGCGCACAGGTAATTGAGAAATGCACTTATCACCATTACAACCACATAAACCGGCTCGCCAAAAGCATAAAAAATCAGGCTCGCCAGAATCAAAAGCGCATTTCTCACCTTTATGGAAGGGATCACGCTGTGCAGACAAAATACAACCGGAAAAAATATGCATAAAAATACCAATGAACTGAAAACCATTTTTTCTCCTCTGTTCCAAAAATATTACGTTATTTCATCAGATTTTCACCCGCATCCAGGGCTTTCCGGCTCCAATGGCTCCCTTATATCCCTGGTCTGTGGGAGTATCATAGCTGAGCGCAAAATAGTTATAGACATGGTGCCATTTGCTCCACTCCGGATCATAAATCAGCCCGTCAATTTCAGCCCATCCATGGCCGCCGCTGTTGCAGCAGTACACTTCCTCGTACCCAATGGCTTTTGCCATATATGCAAATGCTGCCGCATAACTGCAGCAATTTCCGGCTCCGTTTACAAACATGTCATTTGCATAAATCACCGGCCAGTCCATTCCCAGATAATGGGGGATTCTTGGCTTGATTTCCGGATAAACCGCTTTCACATAATCAAAGCATACTCTCAGTTTTTCTTCCCTGGTCATACTGTCATTTGTAATACCTGCCACAACTGCCTGGGCCCTCTGAAGGGTTGCCAGTGATTCGGGACTCATGCCCTCCATTGATTTTCCATTGATATACACGGTGGTTGCGGAAAGTGTCTGCATTTTCTTTGCATTCTGGCTGTAATAACCGGTTCCGGCGTTCAGGGTTGCAGTAATCAGAGAACAGGTTCCCTTATTTACACTGTACATAAGATTTCCGCTGTCCTGATAATATCCCGTGTACACTTTTCCATCCACATACAGTGTATCCTTTGACAGCTCCTGTGTTTTTCCCGCTTTATATCCATAATACTTAGTTCCTGACGGAAGGATTCCGGTTTCCGGTGTACCGGCTCCCTTTTTTACGCTGTACATCTTCTTTTTACTGTTCAGGTAATATCCCGTATAGACTGTTCCCTTCACATATACGGTTTCCTTTGACAGTTTCCGGGTCTTTCCTTCATTATAACTGTAATATCCGGTACCTTTTTTCATAATTCCGGTTTTCAGTGTACGGGTACCCTTTTTCACTCCGTACATTCTTTTTTTACTGTCCAGATAATTACCGGTATAGATTTTTCCTTTGACATACAAAGTTTCTTTTGACAGCTTCTGTTTCTTTTTTTCATTATAACTGTAATATCTGGTACCTTTTTTCACAATTCCGGTTTTCAGTGTGGGGGTACCCTTTTTCACCTGGTACATCTTCTTTTTGCTGTTATAATAATACCCGGTATATACTTTACCGTCCACATACACCGTCTGCTTCGGCAGGGTCATCATCCCATTGTCCGGTATACTGTAATATGCGGTTCCTGCACTGATGATTTTGCTTTCCGGCGCTGCCGCTCCATTGGTTACCGCATACAGAATTCCATCTGCCTCCAGATAATATCCGGTATAGACTTTTCCTGCAACATACACGGTCTGGACAGGGAGCGTTATCATCCCATTGTCCGGTATGCTGTAATATACAGTTCCTGCGCCCACAGTTCCTGTTTTCGCTTCTGCCCCTCCGTTGGTTACCAGATATAGAATGCCTGCGCTGTCCATATAGTAGCCGTTATAGAGCACACCATCCAGATAAATCAGTCCGTCGCTGCCTGTCTGTATTCCGGCTGCCGCTTCCTGGCTTTCCCCTGTTCCCGGCTCAGAAACTGCTTCCGGATCCGCTCCCATTTCGGTTTCACCAACTGCTTTCTCTTCTGCTTCTGTTATATCAGAAGTTTCCACTTCTGATTCCGGTTCCATTTTGTCCGATTCAGCAGCTGTTTCTGTATCCTCTTCGGAAACGATTTTTTCATCAGCATTTTCTTCATCGTCAGCCATGGTTATGCGGTCAGTAACAATATTCATTGCCTCTTGTATAACAGCATTTTTAATAGACTTGAATTCTTTGTTTTGTGACAGAGGAATACGCTCC
>OFHM01001291.1_pt1 | contig 16877 bp, 17 predicted proteins | sample 1521311 | NCBI WGS metagenome assembly OFHM01 (sample SAMEA3504083, study PRJEB24116) | mouse gut metagenome | biome: mouse gut; feature: mouse-associated habitat; material: faeces | place: Denmark | collected 2011 | reverse complement strand
AAGGACAAAAAAGAGATTCAGGAAGGGCTTATTAAAGCATGCGACGTGATCGACCTGATCATCGAGATCCTCAGAGGAAGCCAGTCTGTGAAGGACGCCAAGGCGTGTCTGGTTAACGGAGTGACGGAGAATATTAAGTTCAAGTCCAAGATCTCCAAGAAGATGGCATCCATGCTTCGTTTCACTGAGCGGCAGGCCACAGCGATCCTGGAGATGCGCCTCTATAAGCTCATCGGCCTCGAGGCGCTGATGAAGGAGCACGACGAGACGATCCGCAAGATTGAGAGATACGAGGATATCCTGAATCATTATGAATCTATGGCAAATGTCATCATAGAAGATCTGGACAGGCTTAAGGCCGAATTCGCGAGAAAGCGCAGGACGGTAGTTGAGAATGCCGAGGAAGCGGTCTATGAGGAGAAGAAGGTGGAGGAGCAGGAAGTAGTGTTCCTGATGGATCGGTTTGGCTATGCCAAGACCATAGATACCAGCACATACGGGCGGAACAAGGAGGCAGCGGATGCCGAGAACCGTTATGTCCTTCCCTGCATGAACACCGGAAGGCTCTGTATATTTACCAATACAGGGAAGATGCACCAGGTCAAGGTCCTGGATCTGCCGTACGGCAAATTCCGGGATAAAGGGCTTCCGGTGGATAACGTAAGTAATTTTGACAGTACGCAGGAGGAGATCGTCTATATCTGCGATGCGGAGCAGATGCGTTACTCGAAGCTGTTTTTTGCCACCAAGCAGGGGATGGTCAAGAAGGTAGAGGGAAGTGAATTCCAGGTATCGAAGCGGACGATCGCGGCCACGAAGCTTCAGAACGACGATATGGTGATCAGCGTGCAGGTGATCAGCGAGAATCATAATGTGGTCCTTCAAACGAAGGACGGATATTTCCTTAAATTCGCTGCCGAAGAGGTGTCGGAGAAGAAGAAGAGTGCGATCGGCGTGCGGGGAATGAAGCTACGCAAGAATGATGAAGTTGAGGAAGCCTATCTCTTTGAGGAAGGGTCGGAGATGAAAGCGGTGACAGGAGAACGGGAGGTGTCTCTGAACCGCCTGAAGATGGCTAAAAGAGACGGGAACGGAACGAAAGTAAGAGGATAGAAAAGGAGCAGTCATGATACAAGATATTGCGCCATACCGGTATAAGAATGAATATTGTCCTGTGCCGCCGTCAGAGGAGGATCTCCTGCTCTGTTATGACGGGGACAGGGTATTGGTCAGGGAAGAAGGCGGTAAGATCGCATTTCCCACATTCAAAGAAGCTAAGCTGTATGTTGATGCGGACAGGCTCTGCAGGGATTGTACTTATCTGTTTGCCATTGACGGCGCGAGGTTCTATCTGGGCAGCGGTCTTTCGGCGGAGATGACAATACCGCGCCGGCCGGCGGGGAGTGCGGGTACACCTGGAAGGACAGGCAGATCTTTCGGAATGTCGGCCCGAAGCATCTTGGTTTCGCGGGAGTGACGGGATGGCAGTTACATAGATGGTATGAGAACCATCGGTTTTGCGGCAGATGCGGCAATGCGATGGAGAAGGATACGAAGGAGAGGATGCTGTTCTGCCCCAAATGCCGTGTGATGGAATATCCGAAGATCTGTCCGGCTGTGATCATTGCCGTGACCCACAAGAACCGCCTGCTGATGTCCAAGTATGCGGGAAGAGAATATAAGAAATACGCGCTGCTTGCCGGCTTCGCGGAGATCGGCGAGACGGTGGAGGAGACGGTAGAACGGGAAGTGATGGAGGAGGTCGGCCTTAAGGTTAAGAATATTACTTACTATAAGAGCCAGCCCTGGTCATTCTCGGATACCCTGCTGATGGGATTCTTCTGTGAGCTTGACGGGGATGAGACGGTCACGCTTGACGAGGAAGAGCTGGCGCTTGCCCAGTGGTTTGAACGGGAAGAGATTCCGGCAGAGCCGGACGGCATAAGCCTGACCAATGAGATGATGATGGTATTCAAAGAAGGCAGGGAAATCATAAGACAGACACTTGGGGACGCAGTAAATTGAATTCTACTGCGTCCCCAAATCAGTTTAAATGGCTCTTGTATATTCCTTCAGCCACTCCTGTTCTTCAGCATTCAGATGCGGTGAGATCAGTTCGTATACCTTGGCATGGTACGCGTTTAACTGCTCCTTGTCTTCCGGCTTCATAAGATCAGGGTTGACGGCGTCTAAGTCGATCGGCACGTAAGTGATCGGTTCGAAGTAGAGGAACTGTCCGTATTCGGTCTTCTGCCCTTCCCTTACGACCAGCTCGTTCTCAGTACGGATTCCGTGAGAGCCTTCGATGTAGAGTCCCGGTTCATTGGTGATGACCATGCCCGGTTCAAGGGGAGCTTTCTCCTTATCCCGGACTGCCCAGCGGAAACCGGCGGGAGCCTCGTGGATATTCATCAGATAGCCGACGCCGTGGCCTGTGCCGTGGTTATAGTCCAATCCCCGTTCCCATGCAGGAGTCCTTGCCATAGCGTCCAGGTTAAAGCCTGAAATCCCGTGAGGGAATACGGCGCGGGCAAGATGCAGGTTACAGAGCAGTACTGTAGTGAAATCCTCCTTCATCTGGTCTGTTACTTCCCCAAATGCAAATGTCCTTGTGATGTCCGTGGAACCTTCCATGTATCCGCCGCCCGTGTCTGTCAGGAATAATCCATTCGTCGTGACCGGAACATTCGTCTCGGGAGTCGCAGCGTAGTGGACGATAGCGCCGTGTTCGCCGGAACCGCAGATGGGTTCAAAGCTCTCCCACAGATACCCCTCCTGTTCCTTACGGAAGGAGTTAAGCTTCTCGGCGGCGCTGATTTCGGTAATCTCTGTCTTCCCGATGTTCTTCTTCAGCCAGTAGATGAACCTGGTCAGGGCCAGGCTGTCCTTTAAGTACATTTTCTCCATGTTGGCCAGCTCCACGGGATTCTTGATGGCTTTCAGGAGCTCCGTGGGGTTCTTCTTCTCCACCGGCTTCTGCTTCTGGGCCAGGGTCTTGTACAGTGCATAGCTGCAGTGGCGCACGTCCACCAAGGTCTTGCCCTTCGGGGAAAGGCCTCGCAGGAATTCCACTACTTCTTCGTAGTCTTCTACCTCTATGCCCTTTTTGTCCAGATATGCCCTCACCCCGTCGTCCAGCACGCTTTTCTGGATGAACAGCACGCTGCGCTCCTTCGTCAGATAGCCGTAGGACATGGCCACGGGATTGCACTCCACGTCGCAGCCCCTGATATTGAAGAGCCACATCAGATCGTCCAGCTTTGTCAGGAGGAATGCGTCCGCGCCCTCTTTCTCCAGCTTCTCCAGAATCTGGCCCCGCTTCTCTTCAAAACTCTTTCCTGCGATCTGCTCGTCCAGCACGGTCACCTTCCCCGCCGGGAAGGCCGGTCTGTCCGTCCAGATCCCCTCTGCCAGATCCTTGTCATATACGATGGAAATCTGCTTGTCGGCCAGCTTCTCCTCGTATTCTTTGCCTGTCTGGGCTGAAATCACTCTGCCGTCGAAGCCCAGGGTCTGGCTCTTCTGCATGTTCTTCTGCAGGAATTCCGTGATGGTGGGGACGCTCTCCTCACGCATGCGGAACAGCTCTACCGTGGTGCCAGATAACTCCCGCTCCGCCTGGATGAAGTACCGTCCGTCCGTCCAAAGGCCCGCGCCCTCCTGCCACACCACCAGGGTGCCGTTGGAGCCTGTGAAACCGCAGAAGTACTCCCTCACCTTGAAATAGTCGTTCACGTACTCGGAATTGTGGAAGTCCGCCGTGGGTATCATATAGTAATCGATGCCCGCGGCCCTCATCGCTTCTCTGAGCGCCTGCAAACGATTCTGAATCACTTGATTCTCCATTTTTCCATCCTCCTGTATCCATGATTATCTATTGAAATTTTATCAATATCCTTCTACAGCCTGCCCCCTGCACAGTCCAACCGCCCTGGAGGTGCCGATTCTGTCACACCCCAGATTGATGAACATCTCCAGATCCGCCAAAGTGGACACGCCTCCTGCGGCCTTGATTTTTACATCCGGCCCGATATGTTTTCGGAAAAGCTCCACGTCCTCTCTGGTGGCCCCGGCCGTGCCGAAGCCCGTGGATGTCTTGATGTAATCCGCCCCCGCTCCTGTGACGGCCCTGCACATGGCGATTTTCTCCTCCTCTGTCAGGTAGCAGGTCTCTATGATGACCTTCAGGGTATGCTCCCCGCAGGCTTCCTTCAGAGTACGGATTTCCGTCTCTACCTTGTCGAAATCTCCATTCTTCACATCCCCGATATTGACCACCATGTCGATTTCATTGCAGCCCTCCGAAAGCGCCTGCCGCACCTCAGCCAGCTTGGCCTCCGTGGCGCTGTAGCCCAGCGGGAACCCCACCACTGTGCAGATGTTCATCCTCTCTCCGTAAGTATCGTGAATCCGCTTCACATAAGACGGCGGGACGCATACGCTGGCCGTATGGCAGGCAATGGCCTCGTCGCAGAGTCTGCGGATATCCTCCCATGTAGCGAAAGCTTTCAGCTGTGTATGGTCTACTTTACCCAGCATTTCTTCTATTGTCATTTCATTCCTCCAAAAATAACCCCTGTATTATTGATATGTAATCCGTAGTTCTGTCCCTGTCAGAATCAGATTCGGATCGTCCCCTATGACATCCCTGTTTTCCTCATAGAGAATTATCCAGTCCGCTCCCCTGCCAAGCTTCTCTTCGGCAATGCCCCACAGACAGTCTCCTCCCTGCACGATATAGCGCTCCGATGCGTCAGCCTCTCCCTGCTCCGCCTCTTCCATCCTGCGGCGTTTCAGCAAATCCGCCAAAGCATCGGCCCATTCCGCCAGTTCAGGATGATTTTCAAGAACTTCAAGATACCGTCTGTCCACGTCCTGCATCCTGTCCATGTACTCGTCCGTCCAGACCACCTGCTCGATTTCATCCTCCGCAGATTCCAGGCCGGAACAATCCTCCCATCCGTTTTTTCCCTTGCAGAGCACATAGGTCGTGGCCCCCGGTATGGCGGCCTCCATGTCTTCCACGACCAAATCGTATTCCACCCAGACCAGCCAGCAGTCGCCTGTCTCAAGATGATAAGTGTCCGTCCGGATGATATCATACCGCTCCAGGCCGCATTCCTTTGCCCATTTCCCCAATATCTTTTCCGCATAAGGGTTTTCCATGGCAATCAGAGTCCTGGCCCGCTCCCAGTCCCCCTCCGAGCACGCCTCATAATATTCTCTGAGCAGATTTTCCACTTCCGTCTGCTCCTGTCCATGCCGATTCTGCGCCAAAGCGGACTGGCCGGGGACCGTCAGGCCAAGCAGAAGCGCACAGCCTAAAAACAGGCACCTTTTCTTCACCATTTCCTCCTGACCTCCGGCTATCCTACATAACGCCGGAATTTACCGTACTGCACTGGTTAAACGTATCGGGCTGGCGTTATGTAGTCAGATTACTGGGAAAATTTATCTGTTAAGCAGTATAAATCCCCAGGAACTCCTTCACCGCGTCCTTCATCTGCCAGGCCTCGCACACCTTTTTATGGAGCACCGCCGCAGTGCGGATTTCCTCCACAGCCCGGGGCACTTTCACGCCGGACAGCGCGGAAAGCTCATCCGCCAGCGCGAAGTCCTCCTTTGCCTCATCTCCCCGGCCTGTGGCAGTGTCCAGGGCATCCATGACGCTCCTGGTGAACTTATAGGGGCTGGCTGTGGACGCAATGACTGTCTTCGCCTTGTCTCCCGTCTCCTGGGCGTATTTCCCGTACACTGCGGAGGCCACGGCCGTATGGGTATCGATTACGTATCCGTAATCTTCGTAAAGCCTGCGGATTTCTGCCGCCGTTTCCTCCTCTGTGGCATAATTCCCGTAAAAGTCGGAAAGCGCCTCTTTCATCTCCTCCGTGACTTCATATCTTCCCTGGCCCCCAAGCGCCGCCATCAGTTCGCGGTTCCTGTCCGCGTCATTCCCGGCGGCGCGATAAATCAGCCGCTCCAGATTGCTGGAGATCAGAATGTCCATGGACGGGGACGTGGTGAGGACAAATTCCCGATTGCGGTCATAAGTACCCGTAGCAAAGAAATCATACAACACTTTGTTCTCGTTGGATGCACAGATCAGCTTCCGGATGGGAAGCCCCATCTGTTTGGCATAATAAGCCGCCAGAATATTTCCAAAATTTCCGGTGGGAACCACCACGTTCATACTCTCTCCGTTTTTAATTTCTCCTGATTTTATCATTCTGGCACAGGCATACACATAGTAAACAATCTGTGGCACCAGCCGCCCGATATTGATGGAATTGGCAGAAGAAAACTGATATCCGGATTCTTTCATGAGTTTTCCCAGCTCTTTATCAGAAAACATCTGTTTCACGCCGGTCTGGGCCTGGTCAAAGTTCCCATTAATGCCAACTACCAGGGTGTTATCCCCTTTCTGAGTCACCATCTGTTTCTGCTGTACCGGACTGACGCCGTCTTTGGGATAAAATACAATGATTTTTGTTCCTTCTACATCTGCAAATCCGGCCAGAGCCGCTTTTCCTGTATCGCCGGAAGTTGCGGTCAGAATCACAATATCATTTTTCACCTGATTCTTTCTGGCTGATGTTATCATCAGATGGGGCAGAATGGAAAGAGCCATATCTTTAAAAGCAATGGTGGCTCCGTGGAACAATTCCAGATAGTTTACATCCTGAGCTTTTACCAGCGGTGCAATTTCTTCTGTGTCAAACTTCTCATCATAGGCGTTTCTGATACAGGTTTTCAGTTCTTCTTCCGTAAAATCTGTCAGAAACAGCTTCATCACTTCATATGCAGTCTCCTGATAAGTCATCTCTGCCAGTTTTTCCACCGGTATATCCAATACCGGAATCTGCTCCGGAACAAACAGTCCTCCATCTTCTGCCAACCCTTTTAAAATCGCCTGAGAAGGGGATGCTTTTTCATTGTCATTTCTTGTACTTACATATAACATATTCTGTTCCATCCTTTATCATTATTGATTGTCATTAACAGTTCAGGGGTGCCCCGGCAATTCTCCGGGACACCCCTCATTATAAAAGTTTTCCTCTGCTCTGTCAATCTCTGCCTGAAAGTTCAGGGAAGTGTATAAAATTCATGTCCGCCATACTGAAACAGCCAGGTCAGATTGTTGTCAAACCAGGCCATATCGTAAGGATTGGCTTTCCTGCGGGCAGAAAAAAACAATGCTCCCTGGGAAAAATCTTCTCCGTATATGGCTTTGTCCACAGCATCCACCGTTGTCTGGGTCACTTCCACGGAATAGTATCTTCCGTCAGCAGTAGGCGCAAACTGAGGACTGCCGCCGCTTCGCTCAAAAATCACTTCATAGACAGATGATTCAAATTCTTCTGCAAGAACCCGGTTCAGAATTACTTCTGCCACCAGAATTCTTCCCTGTTCATCTTCTCCTCCTGCCTCTGCCTGTACAATGCGAAGGAGGGCGTCATAGTCCTCTTCTGTAAGAATAATATCTCCATAGGGATTCACCGGAACCTGCTGTACTTCATTGTGAACCGGCTGAATACTGGCACATACAGCCACTACTTCCCGTTTTTCAATACGGGCCTTCTGTGCCTCCTTTATTTTGCTTTGTTCTGATTCCATTGCCTGTTTACAGGAAGCCGCAAAATTTCCTGCTGTCACAGGCTCTGCTCCTTTGGAGTTTCCATTTCCTGCAGGCACCCCGGTCTCTTCTGTATTTTCAGTCTGCAGCAGAAGTTCCGGTTCCTGAAAATTTTCTGTCTGAATCTCCTCTTCGGGCCCCTTCATACTGCTGCATTCCACTGCACTCCTGCTTTTTCCTGCACCGCCAAATCCATGGGCATTCAGAGAAATCATTGCAAATACCGAAAATCCGGAAACAAGAACTGCACAATTCCGATAGGACTTTTTGGATATATTTCGAATACAACAATATACGTTCTTTAGTAAGTTTTGAATTGTCAACATAATCGTTCCTCTTTTCCATTTGACTTTTCCATAATTTACCATATCTTTTCCAGTATCCCAAAAACTTGCGTTTCTGCATTTTTGTGATATACTTATTTTGTATTTTTTTACCGAAAAAATACATGGAAATATGATTTATGGAGGGTATTATGCTGCCAGGTGTTTATATTGCTTACAAAAAAAACGGAACTGCTTACTATCGCGCCAGTATCACTTATCATGGTAAGCATATATCTCTGGGCAGCTTTGATACCGAGGAGAAAGCTAATCTTGCCTACTGTGAAGCCTCCGAGCTTCTTCAGGACACTTCTGTCTCCTTTGAAGACGCCTTCTCACTACCAACTATTTTAAGTTTTGGTAAAGTGATTTCTTTGTTGAATTTTCGGGATAATCTCATTTATTTTAAAAATCCTATTTATTTGAGGAATAATTATTTTATTTACTATATTTCCAGAAGGGACGAATTAAAATTTGATATTGATGATTTGTTTTACTATTCCAGTCATAAAATCATGCGCCGGCAGGGCCATCTTTTTGTGAGCGACTATGGAATGCAGGTTAATATTCTTTCCCGATACGGCATTAAAAATTATGCCGTGGCCGGACGGGATTATTATTTTGCCAATGAAGATGCCACAGATTACCGCTATTCCAATATTATTGTAGTTAATAAATATTATGGTGTGACAAGAATTGCCACATCCGGTGAAGAATGTTATAAAGTACAGATACATATCAATGGAAATTATATGGTAGGAATCTACCACAAGGAAGAAGAGGCTGCAATTGCTTACAATAAAGCTGCAGATCTGGCAAAAAAATACGGAATCTCCAAAAATTTCCAGACCAATTATCTGGAGCATTACTCTCCCCGTGAATATGCTGAAATTTACAGTCAGACAAAAATTTCTGAAAAATATATACAATATCTGGAACAAAATGTGCAATCCCCCGGATTTTAAGGAATTGCACACTTTGACGCGCCAGTGCACTTATGCAGTTATGTTCTGCCTGTGCCTGGCATATTTATTTTTATGCTTTCTGATTGATATAGTTAATCAGCCCTTCCGCTTTGATAATCTTCTGCATAAATTCAGGAAAAGCCTGCCCCTGGAAGGTAGTCCCTTTTGTCTTGTTGGTGATGATTCCGCTGTCAAAATCAACCTCCACCTTATCTCCGGCTTCAATTCCCTTCGCTGCCTGCGGACATTCAATAATAGGCAGGCCGATATTGATGGCATTCCGATAAAAGATCCTTGCAAATGTCTCTGCAATTACGCAGCTCACACCTGCTGCTTTGATGGCAATGGGGGCATGTTCTCTGGAGGAACCGCATCCGAAATTCTTATCTGCCACAATCAGGTCCCCTGCCTGTACTCTGTTTACAAAGTCTTTGTCAATATCTTCCATACAGTGTGTGGCCAGTTCCTTGGGGTCTGAAGAATTCAGGTATCTTGCCGGAATAATCACGTCTGTATCCACATTGTCTCCATATTTAAATACTGTTCCACTGGCTTTCATTTTATTTTCCCTCCTGTTCCTCTGGTGCCGAAATTTTACCGGTCACTGCACTGGCTGCAGCTACTGCCGGACTTGCAAGGTATATTTCTGATTCCACATGTCCCATACGTCCCACAAAATTGCGGTTTGTGGTGGATACACAGCGCTCTCCTTCTGCCAGAATACCCATGTACCCTCCCAGACACGGACCGCAGGTTGGTGTGCTTACAATTGCTCCTGCCTCTATAAAAGCCTTAAGGAGCCCTTCTTCCATTGCTTTCAGATAAATCTGCTGGGTGGCCGGAATTACAATACAGCGCACTCCCTTTGCCACTTTCTTTCCCTTTAATATTTCTGCTGCTGTGCGCAGGTCATCAAGGCGCCCGTTGGTACAGGATCCGATTACTACCTGGTCAATGGCTATTTCACCAACCTGGTCAATGGTCTTTGTATTCTCCGGTAAATGGGGAAATGCCACGGTAGGTTTAAGAGTGCTTAAATCAATGGTATATTCTTCTTCATATTCCGCATCTTCATCTGCCTCATATATCTTAAATTCCCGGTCAGAATGTTCTTTCATATATTGAATTGCTTTCTCATCCACAGGGAAAATACCATTCTTTCCGCCTGCTTCAATAGCCATATTTGCAATGGTAAAGCGGTCATCCATGGACAGACTGCTGATGCCTTCCCCTGTAAATTCCATGGATTTATACAATGCTCCATCCACGCCAATCATTCCGATGATATGCAATATCACATCTTTTCCGCTGACCCATCGGGACAGTTTTCCTGTAAGATTAAACCTGATGGCGGAAGGGACCTTGAACCATGCTTTTCCGGTGGCCATTCCTGCCGCCATATCTGTACTTCCCACTCCTGTGGAAAAAGCGCCCAATGCTCCATATGTACAGGTGTGAGAATCTGCACCGATAATCACATCTCCTGCCACAGTAAGCCCCTGTTCCGGAAGAAGGGCATGTTCAATCCCCATTTCTCCCACGTCAAAATAATTGGTAATTTCATGTCTGCAGGCAAATTCCCGGACACATTTACAGTGCTGCGCAGATTTTATATCCTTATTGGGCACAAAATGGTCCATAACCAGAGCAATTTTGTCTTTATGAAATACACCTTCCGTTGTAAACTTATCCATTTCGTGAATCGCAACCGGTGCAGTAATGTCATTCCCCAACACCAGATCCAGATTCGCTTCTATCAGCTGTCCGGCCTTTACTTCCGGAAGGCCTGCTGCTGCCGCAAGAATTTTCTGTGTCATCGTCATTCCCATGTTTCAATCCTCCTGTTCCTTTCTTTCTGCTTGCTATTTTAACATATTCCATAGTATAATAGAAATACATATTAAGTATAATCATTATAATGTACAGTTATAGTACCATTTCCTGAAAGAACAGGCAGACACATTCACTTTGTTTACGTTATGTCAGAATATACACAGTGTAGGAAAGCCCTTGCAGCAGAAAAAAGAAAGGACTGATAATTATGGAACAGAATCTTTCATCTTATCGTATTTTTTATGCAGTTGCCAATACTGGAAATATTTCCAAAGCGGCAAAAGAACTGTATATCAGTCAGCCGGCCATCAGCAAGTCTGTCCAGAAACTGGAGGAAAATATCGGGGTGAAACTGTTTGAGCGCAGCTCCAGAGGAGTTGTCCTGACTTCAGAGGGAGAACTTTTGTATACCCATGTAAAATCTGCTTTTGAAACCCTTACCCTCGGAGAAGATAAGCTGCGCCGCTCCATTGCTCTTGGAGTGGGAAATCTGGCTATTGGGGTGAGTTCTACCCTCTGTAAATATATTCTGCTTCCCTGCCTTAAGGAATTTATAAAAAAATATCCTCATATCAATATTTCCATTACCTGCCATTCCACCAACCAGACGCTGAAACTTCTGGAAGACGGAAAACTGGACATCGGCCTTGTCGGTAAACCGGAACTTCTGAAAAATATGGATTTCTATCCAATCCGGGAGATTGAAGACATTTTTGTAGCCACCAGAGATTATCTGCACAACCTTAAAATCCGAGGTGTGGAAAGATCTTTTCTTCTGCAGAGTTCCACCCTTCTCCTTCTGGACCGTGAAAATATGACACGCCAATATATTGATAATTATTTTCAGACCAGTCATTTGCCAGTTCAGGATATTATTGAAGTCTCCAATATGGATCTCCTGATTGAAATGTCAAAAATCAGTCTTGGTATAGGCTGTGTCATCCGGGACTTTGTACAAAACGAACTGAAAACCGGAACTCTTCTGGAAATTCCCTGTGGTTCTTCCATTCCCAAACGGTACATAGGTTTTGCCTACAGAAAAGATACTCGAATTTCGAAATCTCTGGAACACTTTATTGACTTTTATGAAGAATATTATTCAGAATTCGATTTTCCACTTCCATAAACTCACGTTCTCTGTGAATTCTATTGGGAGTTCAGTATACTGGAAAAATCTGCTGACTGCCAGCGTATCAGACTATGTGGTTATTTCGGGAATATGAACGGTTGATTTTCTGATAATATTACTTAGAGTTGCTTTATGGAATTAAAAATCTCTGTATCGTTTTGCTGTGGTCTTTTACCACACTTTTCAATACCTCTATGTCAGCCTGCATCTGTTCTGTCTGTACAATACCGTCTCTGTAACGATAAAAAGTGGAAATATAGCATTCTTCGATATTCTGCAGACGTGGTGAAAGGTCATTCTCCATTTTCAGGTTTAAAATCCGGATGCCCTTTTTCAGAATCCGGGATTCCGTATTCAGCGTTTCCACGTCTTCCTTCAGTGTACCTACATCCTCTTTTAATGTATCTACGTCTTCTTTTAATGTGTTCACGTCTCCTTTTAATGTATCCACATCTTTTCTCAGTTCTTTCACTTCTGTTTTCAGTGTTCCTACATCTTCTTTTAATATATCTACGTCTTTTCTTAATCCACTCACTTCCTCTTTTAAAATCCCAATATCACTTTTTATCGGTGACAGCTTACTGTCCATCATATCAGACAGTGATGATAACAATTCATGATCTGTCATATTATTTTCCCCTTTCTGCGTATGTTAAATTTTCCTGACTATAACACAAAAAAAGAAAATAATCCATGCACAAATATGTAGAAAATTTTGGTGAATTTTTCTTTAAAAACCCTGCATGCCCTGTATTCTCTCTGTTTTTTATGTCAAAAACACCGCTGACAAAATTTCACTGTCAACGGTGTTTATCCGAAACATATATGTTCTTCTGATTAATTATTTATCAGTTTGTCATCTTCATTGTTCCAGCTGTAAAGTTTGCGCACCTCTTTGCCTACTTCCTCAGCGGGATGTTCTGCTGCCAGTTTACGCATTGCCTTAAAGTGAACCTGACGTCCTGCCGGAGACATATCAAGTAAGAAATCTTTGGCAAAAGTTCCATCCTGAATATCTGACAGAATTTTCTTCATTGCCTTTTTGGTATCTTCCGTGATAATCTTTGGCCCTGTGATATAATCGCCGTATTCTGCAGTATTGGAGATGGAATACCTCATGCCTTCAAATCCGGACTGGTAAATCAAATCTACAATCAGCTTCATTTCATGAATACACTCAAAATATGCATTTCTTGCATCATATCCTGCTTCTACCAGTGTTTCAAAACCAGCCTGCATCAGTGCACATACGCCGCCGCACAGCACAGCCTGTTCACCAAACAGGTCTGTTTCTGTTTCCGTACGGAAAGTTGTCTCAAGAACTCCGGCTCTTGCCCCGCCGATTCCCAGTGCATATGCCAGCGCAAGATCCTGTGCTTTTCCGGTAGCATCCTGCTCCACCGCTACAAGACAGGGAACTCCTTTTCCTTCCTGATACTCACTTCTTACGGTATGTCCGGGCCCTTTCGGAGCAACCATGGTAACATCCACATCTTTCGGAGGTACAATTGCTCCGAAATGAATATTGAATCCATGGGCGAACATCAGCATATTGCCTGCCTCCAGGTTGGGCTCAATATCTCTCTTATACATATCTGCCTGCAGCTCATCATTAATAAGAATCATAATAATATCTGCTTTTTTTGCGGCTTTGTCTGCGGTAAATACTTCAAATCCCTGTGCTTCTGCCTTTGCCCAGGATTTGCTTCCCTCATACAGACCGATAATTACGTTGCATCCGGATTCTTTTAAATTTAATGCATGGGCATGTCCCTGGCTGCCATACCCGATAATTGCAATGGTCTTTCCTTCCAGTAAAGAAAGGTTACAGTCTTCCTGATAAAATATTTTTGCCATTTTCTCATCCTCCTGAAATAATTTATAATATCGCATTTGCTCCATACACTGTATGTTGCAGATGCAAATAATACCTGCTCTGCTGAATCAGTCAAACATTTTAACGTCTGAGGAACCTCTTGTCAGCCCCGTGATTCCTGTTCTGGCCAGTTCCAGAATTTCATATCCTTCCAGCAGTTCCAGAAAGGCTTCCAGTTTGCTCTGGCTGCCAATCAGTTCAATCATCATGGAGTCATTGGTTACGTCCACGATTTTCGTCTTGAATATTTCTGCCAGGGAAATAACTGCCTGTCGTTCCGTACTTTTTACACGGATTTTAATCAGAATCAGTTCCCGGCATACGGAACTTCCGCTTTCCAGTTTTTTAATATCCACCACATCTTCCAGTTTTGCCAGCTGTTTTTCAATCTGCTCCAGTATCAGCTCATCACCGCTGGAAACAATAGTAATTCTGGTAAATCTTGGATCTGCCGTTACGCCGGCAGATATGCTGTCTATATTATAACCTCTCCGGCTGAACAGACCGGATACATGGCTGAGTACATTGGGTGTATTCTCAACCAGAATTGATAATGCCTGTGTTTCCATGTATAAAACCTGCCTTTTCCTTTCTGTCTCTGATTCACAGATACTTTTCGGTGATTTATTTCACCTGCGCGATTACTAATAAGTTTAGCATATTAAACAGGTTTGTCAATAGATTCCTCTCGTTGTTTTCCCGACAGCCATACGAATTATTTTTGATATATATTCCTTCAGGTTATATCTGTATGGTTTTTCATAACCAGATAATTACCCATATTCCGCTGTCATGGAATGTGCAACCTGGTATCTTTAATATTCAGGGACGATTCCAGTGCTCGTCAATTCCATGAGCTTTCCACTGGTTGTCCTCTTCCAGATATCCCTCTACGGCCAGATACTGAAATCTGCTGACGGTTTTCAGTGCATCATAAATATAGCGAAGAGGAATTCTGGAACGATTATTCTCAGGATTTCCCGGCTCCGCCAGAAACACGGTATCATCTTCTTCCTGATACAGCCAGATATTCACATAGTGTCCGGGCGTATCCTGCCAGTAAGTGTCATCCTCTGCACTGCTGATCAGCACAACTGCTGATTTTGATGATTTCATCTGTTCCTGAAATGCTTCATACGTCTCAGGCTTCCGATACAGCCTGCAGCTCACCCCGCATTCTCTCAGGACATTCCGCATTTCCTTCCAGTCTATGGCTCCATATCTTCCGTCCGGTGCATAGTCAGAGGATGAGACCGCATATTCAAACATGTCCAGAGGAGAAATCTCATAAGGAGATAACGTATTATAAATGTTGGCCATACAGCACAGGCCGCATCCGAATCCTCCAAAAGGATTTCCTTCCACCGTATACTGGCACCATTCACCTGACCAGGGAATGCCTTCACTCCAGGATTTTGGCCCCTGCAGAAAAGTATGGACATTTGGCTCCTGAATGGTAAATGCCCGAATCATTGCCTGCCTGTCTTCTTCAGATAAATTCTGTTCCAGCCATCTGGCTGAACCGGCATACAGGCTTTTTTTATTTGTATAAACATTTACCGTTTCTTCCACCTCTGACTGCTTTTTTTCATTTTTCAGCCAGATTACTGAAAGAATGAGAAGAAACACCAACAGCAATAATCCCAATACAGGCAGATACTTTTTTATACTCTTGTTCATCTTGTGTCCCTTAACAGCAATCCCAGTTATACAGGATTTTGCTGAAATCTTTCTTTCTCAAATCTTCCCGATTAATGAAGAAATTTGCCACTCCTGCATCTCCCCACATAATATAATCCTCACCTTCTCCATAATCAGAGTCCATCTGAAACAGCAGAGTATCGTAATATCGGTATTTTTCCTCATACTCTCTTGGGTCTGTCTGTGTAAAGTAAGGATATCCCAGAAGCCAGTGATTTGCATTTGAAAATTCTTCTATCCTGTCCAGGGCATCGTCGTCCAGAATCTGGTACAGAGACTGTCCTTCAAACTGTTTCCCATATTTTTTCTGTACAACTTCCTGAAAAAACGTATGGAACCGGTAATCGCTTTCCCCCATGCATACCTGTTCTCCGGTTATTTTTAAAGCTGCTTCTGTCCAGATGGGAGAATATTCATCCAAATCATCATCCGTACATGAAGGAACGCCCATGTCCCTGAGCTGCTCTTCTGTGGCAGGTTCCTTTATGGTCTCATGATAAATTACCCGGAAATTTTTCTGGACATCCTGTTCGTCAAAATCCATTCCATACACATCATCCAATGCTATAAAAAACTGCAGCATTCCTGTTTCCGGAAGCAGTTCATCCCGCTCCGTATTCCCATACATCTGCTCCAGATTAATCTGAGCAAGAAGCATCAGTTTCCTGCCTTCGCTGTCTGTGGGATATTCTTTTTCCATATCCCAATAAGGCAGACCTCCAAACTTGCTGTCGCATAACTCCGGTTTCTTTTCAGGGTCAATAACCAGCGAATATGCGTATGTGCCGGTTCTTTTTTTTATTTCTTCCAGAATTTCTCTGGCTTCTTCCCAGTTCATACTGTTTCCCTCCATCAGTTTCAGGAAATATTTTAAATGAAACGCTGTCGACCAGACTATCGACAACCGTTAATGACATTTTCATTCTATCACAGGGAAAGGGCCTTGTAAAGCTGTCTTAACCTGAAAGCTGACAGGTCCTGCGCAGTTCAATGATTCGCAATACATCATGATACATATCGTCCATATCTTCCAGTTCTACCATAAGCCATTTCTGCCCATTTCCTTCTCTGGTATTAAAATATATTTCTTTTAATTCAGAAGTGCATTCCGGAAGGATTGCTTCAAACGGTTCTTTTTCTTTCAGCTCTGAACAGAATCTGTGAAAGACCGGATTATTAACATATTCTCCAATTTCTTCCAACGTTGGACAGTAACTTCTGTCCTGTAAATCAATCATATTATACCTCGTTTCTGTGAATTTTTAATTATAACGTATGTCATAATCTGATACAATTTGAATCGCAATTTCCTTTGCCAGCGGACTGGATACATTCATGCCGTCTGTTCTTCCAAGACGCACACAAAAATATAACTTCCCCTCTGTGGTTTCTGCGAATCCGGTAAACCATGCGTCAA
>OFHM01001290.1_pt1 | contig 16883 bp, 17 predicted proteins | sample 1521311 | NCBI WGS metagenome assembly OFHM01 (sample SAMEA3504083, study PRJEB24116) | mouse gut metagenome | biome: mouse gut; feature: mouse-associated habitat; material: faeces | place: Denmark | collected 2011 | reverse complement strand
CTGACGGCCTCCCCGGAGCTGGTAGAAGCACCGCTTGATTTGGGCGATGGGCATAGGTCACCTCCAGTTGTTGGAATGCGTTTCACATAAGTGGGCTGAACGGAAACGGCAGGTGAAAAACCGGGCTGTCCAGTCTGACCGGCCACCGCAGGTAAAGCCCCAGGACGCCGCCAAAGCGCCCCGGCAGGTGGAAACGGCGGTCAATGCCGTGGAAACGCCCGTAAAAACGGCGAAACGGCCCGCCCAGGCTATGGGGCAGACCGCAAAGGCCACCGGCAGGGGCGCAAAGGGCACCATCAAGAGCGCACAGCGGACGGTAAAGACGGCACAGCGCACCGCAAAAGGCACCGTGAAAACCGCCCAGCATACGTCTAAAACCGCCATCAAGACCGCAGACCATACGGCAAAGGCGGCGCAGAAAACGGCCCAGGCCACCGCAAAGGCGGCGAAAATGACCGCCCACGCCGCCCGTGCCACGGCCAAGACCGCCGCCGCCACCGCGAAAGCCGCCGCAAAGGGTGTTTCCGCTACGGTAAAGGCCATGATTGCGTCCGTTAAGGCGCTGGTGGCCGCTATTGCCGCTGGGGGCTGGGTTGCCATCCTTGCCGTTGTGATTATCTGCTTGATTGGCCTGATCGTCGGCTCCTGCTTCGGTATCTTCTTCTCCGGGGAGGACAGCGGCACGGGACAGACCATGCCCGCCGTTGTCCGGGAGATCAATCAGGAGTATGAGGGCAAGCTGGACGAGATCAAGAACGGCACCGCCCATGACACGCTTGAAATGTCCGGCTCCCGCGCCGTCTGGCCGGAGGTGCTGGCGATATACGCCGTCAAGACCACCACCGACCCGGACAACCCCCAGGAAGTTGCCACGATGGACGACAGCAAAAAGGAGCTGTTGAAAGAGATATTTTGGGCTATGAACGAGATAAGCCACCGTTCGGAAACCGCCATCACCACCCAAACCGTGGAAACCGACGACGGGGCGGGCAACATCATTGAGGAAGAAGTTGAGGTAACGACAACGACCCTCTATATCACCGTGACCCACAAGACCGCCGATGAAATGGCGGACGCCTACAACTTCACCGCCGACCAGCGGGCGCAGCTTGCGGAATTACTGGCTGAAGAAAACCGCAGTATGTGGAGCAGCGCCCTATATGGCATCGGCGTGGGCGACGGGGAGATCGTGGTGGTGGCCCTCTCCCAGCTCGGCAACGTGGGGGGCCAGCCCTATTGGTCGTGGTACGGCTTCAACTCCCGCGTGGAGTGGTGCGCCTGCTTTGTCAGTTGGTGCGCCAACGAGTGCGGGTATCTGGACGCTGGCGTGATCCCCAGGACGGCGGGCTGTATTTCCGGCTCTGATTGGTTCAAAGACCGGGGACTATGGCAGGACAACAGCTATGAGCCACGCCCCGGCGACATCATCTACTTTGATTGGGACAACAAGGGCAGCTCCGGCCCCCAGGACGGCCTTGCCGACCATGTGGGCATCGTGGAGAAGGTGGAGAACGGCCTTGTCTACACCGTGGAGGGCAACTCCGGCGATAGCTGCCGGGAGAACCGCTACGCCGTAGGCCACTATGAGATTTACGGGTACGGGACGCCAGCCTACTGACCACCCCTTGACGCATAATTTTCGCCCTGGACTGACTGGAAACAGTTCGTCCAGGGCGGCTTTTTCATTCCTCAAACAGTTTTGAGGCGGGCACGTTCAGGGCCTCCGCAATTTTGAACAGCGTTTCCATCGACACGCCAAAGACCCGTGTGGGGCTTTCGATTTTTGCGACATACGACCATGACCGCCCGATCTTATCCGCAAACGCCTCCTGCGTCAGCCCCAGCAATTTACGGTAGTATTGCACCTTCAATCCGAAGCGGATGTACTGCTCCCGATATTCCGTTTCCATAGCGCACCCCTCTTTCCGCTAAAAGGGTAACACGAAAACGGAAAATTATTTAGAGAGCCTGATTGCCATTTATGGCAATACAATGATATAATAGGGCAACCACAGGACAAGAAAACCTACCGTCCGGCGAACGGGCGGGCACAAGGAGGTCATGCGATGGAGAAAACCTGTTTTTTTATCGGCCACCGGGACGCGCCGGACAGTCTGGCCCCGGAGCTGGACGCCCTGGTGGAGCGGCATATCACGGAGTATGGCGTGGGGGAGTTTGTTGTGGGGCGCTACGGCGGTTTTGACGCGCTGGCGGCAAGCGCGGTGAAGCGGGCCAAGGCGCGCCGCCCGGACGTGCGGCTGGTCTGCCTGCGGCCCTACCACCCGGCGGAACGGCCTGAAAAGACGCCCAGCGGCTTTGACGGCTCCTTTTATCCTCCGGGGATGGAGCGAGTTCCGAGAAAGCTGGCTATCGTCCGGGCCAACCGCTACATGGTGGACAACAGCGACTTTCTGATCGCCTACGCATGGCATCCCGGCAACGCCCGTGAGCTGGTAGAGTACGCCCAGCGGCGGGAGTGGCGGGGCCTGCTGCGGGTGGAAGTGCTGGGCCAACCGTAAGCTGTGATGACCTACTGATAAAGATAAGCGCACAAGAATAAGAGCCGTTGACTTTGAAATCAACAGCTCTTACTCTTTCTGATATTGTTATCCATGGCCAGACCCAGGACAGGGCGGCTTTTTTCATTCCTCAAGCAGCTTTGAAACGGGAACTTCGAGCGCATCCGCAATTCTGAACAGCGTCTTCATCGACACGCCAAAAGTCTGTGTCTTTGACGCTGCCTTGATGCTTTCCAATACATAAATTTATTGACACTCCTGATGTTCAACTATATAATGCAGATTTGTCCAGTCTTTTACTTGATTGGACACACAAAATGTTATTGGCAAAGGGGTACTCTTTGCCAGAATAGGAGGAAAATATGAATAAGCAGGAATTGATCGAACGTATGGCGGGCAAGACCGGGATGGCAAAAAAGGACTGCGGTATTGCCTTGGATGGTATGCTGTCTGCAATCACAGAGGCTTTGCAAAAGGATGACAAAATAAAACTGACTGGCTTTGGCACTTTTGAGGTGAAGCACCGGGCCGCCAGAACAGGCCGCAATCCGCAAACCAAGGAGACTGTGGAAATTCCGGCGCAGAGCGTTCCGGTGTTTAAGGCGGGAAAGGTCTTGAAAGAAAGCATTCTTGGTAGCAGCGAGAAAAGAGTATTGTCAAAAGCTGCGCTTTAGTATATAATTCCTCTGTGAATAGGTGACAGGAGAAGTGGTTATTGCAGGGGGGAAGTGATTACACTGGATGATACCAAGACCCGGATCATCGTTGCCGCAATCAAGGCTGTACGGCAGTATGGCCTGGAAGGGGTGCGCATCCAGAACGTCAGCGAGCTGGCGGGGATTTCATCAGGAGCGATTTACCGCCACTTTGACGGCAAGGATCAACTGCTGGTGGAGTGCTTCACTTATGTGGACAAGCAGGCGGCGGCAATCTTTGAACATTTGAAATTCAACCCGCTGCTTATGCTCACTGACCCTATGGGTGCGGTAAAGGCGCTGTGGGTGCCCTATTTTCGGTTTTGGACATCCCGCCCGGACGAAACAGTTTTTTATCACCGCTTTCGGGACAGTACGTTTTTCCCCCAGTATGACAAGAGCCGGGATGTGACCTATTTCAAGACGTTTATTGGAATGGTTGACGTTTTCAAAAAGGTATTTCCAAGCCTGGACAAAATCAATCAGGATTTATTGTGGCTCCACGTCCTCACATCCACTGTTATGTACGCAAAGTATGTGGTGGAAGGGACGCTTCCAGACAATCAGGAAACCGAGGACACTGTGTTTCAGTTGTTAACCACTGGACTGAGCGGCTATTTGAAACCGGAGAAGCCTAAAAAATCAAGACGAAAATGAAAATGTGCCGCTGGAGGCGGTTCATTTTTAGTAGTTTGATAATGAACGTTCACTATCATACCGGTTAAAGGCACGCTCGGTTCTCAAATTTTTTTGGCGCTAAGGGGGGTGAACATTCACTAACTTTGGAATAACCTTCTTTCTATTCGGAAAACTATCTGCATCGAATACAAAGGAGATTATTGCCATGTTCAGCCAGGAAGCAGCTTTCACAATTACCGCCGACCACATTTCCCAATATGCGGCGCACCTCCAGGAACAAGAGCGAGCCAAGAACACTGTAAAGAAATATGTTCATGACCTTAACGATTTCATGTTGTTTCTGAATGGGAAAGCCGTCACAAAGGTGGCCGTGATTGCGTGGAAAGAGCATCTGGCTGATACCTATACCCCAGCCACAGTCAATTCCATGCTGGCAGCGGTCAACAGTTTTTTCCAGTTCATGGACTGGCCGAAGCTGTCTGTCAGGCCGCTGAAAGTACAGCGTCCCCTTTTCTGTGATGAAAGCCGGGAAATGACCCGCGCTGAATATGTCCGTTTGGTGAACGCGGCCCAGCGGCAGGGAAATGAACGGCTGTCCCTGCTCCTTCAAACAATTTGCGCCACAGGCATCCGGGTATCAGAACTCCGATTTATCACCGTGGACGCTGTGACCCTGGGCCGTACAGTGGTCACGAACAAGGGAAAACGGCGAACTGTCTTTCTGCCTGGGAAGCTGTGCGGGCTGCTGAAAAAGTATCTGAAAAAACAAAAAATCACCGACGGATCGGTGTTTGTGACGCGGACGGGCAAACCCCTTGACCGCTCCAATATCTGGCGGGATATGAAGGCTCTGTGTGAAAGCGCCGGGGTTGAGCCAGACAAGGTGTTCCCCCACAACCTGCGGCATCTGTTCGCCCGGACGTATTACTCGCTGGAAAAGGATTTGTCCCGGCTGGCGGATATTCTGGGCCATTCCAATGTCAGCACCACCCGCATTTATACCGCAGAGAGCGGTTTTGTTCACGCCCGACAGATGGAGCGGCTGGGTCTGATCCTTACAACATAATTTTTGTTATGTTGTTGTTTAGACCGCAACAGGTCAATATACATATCGCATTATACAGGAAAAACGGCTTTCTGACAAGTCCTTTTACAACTTAGGCATGAAGAAACTGACGGGATGCTCTCTATATTTATCTCGCCTGTCTTTTCTTGCACTTTTTTCAGATTCTCTGCGTCCTTACAGTGAAATTGGGGCGGTTGGGCTTCACTCTAATACAACATAACAAAAATTAAGTTGTTAATAGGCAGCTTGAGTTAAATATAGTGAGGGATATGAGTATGGAAAAAATATTGATCGTGGACGACAGCATTGTGCAGGCAGCACAGCTAAAGTCAATTATAGAAGATGAGTATGATATTACCGTCGCACAAACTGCGGAGGACGGGCTGCGTTTAGTGAGCGAGGGGGATTTTTCCCTCATTCTGCTGGATGTCGTGATGCCTGGAATGGACGGTTTTACGCTGCTGAAAATGTTGCAGGAGCAAATCGTGACTCAAAGCATCCCGGTCATCTTGATTACCAGCCTTGCAGATGTGATGAATGAGCAGCGTGGACTTGTTTTAGGGGCCGTGGATTATATTACAAAGCCATACATTCCCCTGATCGTTAAGGCAAGGGTCAACACACATATCAAACTCTACAAATATCGCAGACAGATTGAGCAGCAATCCATGACCGACCAACTGACAGGAATTGCCAACCGGCGTCGGTATGAACAATACAGCGCGACAAAATGGAGAGAAGCGATCCGCCTGCACGTTCCGTTCTCCATCTGTATGTTTGATATTGACCGCTTCAAAGTGTATAACGATACCTTTGGCCATCCTGCCGGAGATAAGGTGATCGCTTCCGTTGCTCAGACAGCGGCGTCCTATTTGAAACGCAGTACGGATTTTCTTGCCCGCTATGGCGGCGAGGAATTTGTGGCATTGTCCCTGGGCGACAGTTCGCAGCAGATTTTTGAACACTTGAAGAAAATCCGACAGGCAGTAGAAAACCTGCACATCCCCCATGATCCGTCTGTGGCTGAATGGGTCACGGTCAGTGTCGGAGGGGTCACGATTGTTCCTGATTCGGAAAGCACCTATGATTTTTACTTAAAAATCGCGGACACCATGCTGTACGATGCAAAGAAAAACGGCCGGAACCGGGTCGTTTGGGCCGATGAAAGGCTGAAACAGTTGTGGGAAAAAAGGTAGTCTGACTGACATCAAAATATCAATTCATATGGGAGGTATATTGTGAGCTTATTGGAGCTTTTCAGAAAAAGGGCAAAAGAACGGCCACCTCAAGAGGATAAAGATACAAATGGCACAGAAGAACTCGATATTTATTCGGGTATGCGGGTGGAAGTAACAACCGCCGCAGGACAGATACTCTTTGTGGCAAAGCTGATGGGCCTACATGGAAAAAAAGCGGAGCTGCACCAGTATTCAGAATGCGAGATTGTCAAGGATGTTGAAACCATCCATGCCAGGATCAGAGGATATAGCGACTATGAGCGCAAAGCGGTCTATATGGAGGGCATAATTACACCCGGCCCCAAGCATATATGGCAAGTGGAGGAGCTGACCATCGTCCGCGTGGGAAATGACCGTGCCTTTTTCCGCCTGACCACAAACCTTGACGCCACCGCCACCATGTTCAGCGGATTGGCAATGGGAGAAAAGCCCTGCAAGCTGCTGAACATCAGTGTGGGCGGGGCCAGCGTCAGCTCGGAGTACAGATACCACAAGGGAGACAAATTTCTGCTGAAGGTCAGGCTGTTGGAGGACAGGCCGGAATCGGTCATGTTCAGCCAAATCGTGCGCGTTGTAGAAAAGGACGAGGGAAAATTCGAGTACGGGTGCCGATTTTTGGAATTGACCGAAGTCGATCAGGAACAAATAACACGGAATATTTTTGCAGCCCAGCGCCAAAAAAGGGGACGTTCCTAAACATTCGTGAAAACATAAAGGAGAGTAGAAAATGAGTATGTTCTATCGCCATAATCGCGGCGGCAAGCGGCTCCAAAGAAAACCAAAGTCTGAAAGCAGTTCAGGAGCACGGCTTGCCGCGCTCCTTTTGTGCTTGTCCATGCTGATGGGCTTCCTCCCCGCGCTGGCATCAGCGGCAGACGATGGGGAAAAACTTTCCAGCATTGTGACGTTTGACAGCATTACCCTTCACTACGCTGGCGTTGGCGGTCAGCCGGAGGGGACGGCTATTCAAGATGGCACTCTGCTTGAAAAAGATAAACAGTTGGTATTGCGCTATACATACAATATCACGCCCGAACAATGTGCCAAAATTGCCGCAGGAACGAACTACTACCTGGAAGTTTCGCCGCATTTGGTTCTGCCTAATTTGAGGGATGGATCAGAAGTGACCATTGAAACAGAGAATGGCACAGTACCGTTTGGAAAAATCTATTCAGACGGCAGTAGGGCCTGGGTTACATTTTACGCAAAATCAGACAGCTCTGATACAGTTTTGTCAGAGTATGGTGAACTCAACAACGCTTTTTTCTATTTGAATTGCAACCGGGCAGATCAAGTTCCTACGGGAGAAAGTCCCATAGAGGGGAACAGCAACCTCTATGCGATGAAATTTGAAAATAGCAAGCAAATCACTTTCGGCTATGCGGAAAATGAGCCGGTGACGGCAAAAGCGCAGATTAACAAAGGCGGCGCGTTGCAGGATAAGACAATTACCTGGACAATCAACTATACCCCGTGGCAGAACCCTGCCGGGGACGATGGTGTTGACCTGGACACCCCCTTTGAGCTGCGGGACACCATTGATACCTCTTTGCACAGCTATGTACCCAACAGCGTGACAATCGGCGGATCGCCCGTGTCTGCCTATACTTCCCGCGATGAAATCCAGGGCAATGAGGACGCATATGTGATTGTGGAAACGCCAGAGAACGGCAGCAACACTGTTTTGACCTTTGGCGGCACAAAATTCAACGCAGGAGAAGCAACCCAGGGGAACCCGGCAACGCCGCTGACGATTGCCTATCAGACCTCTATCAACGATGATCTTCTCCTGCCAGGAGGCACAGGCGGTAAGAAAGTAACAAACGCCGCCGACTTGTTTGCCGGTGAAAATGACGTGTTCAATAGTTTGAATATCACCAGCAGTAGCACCGTTCCCATTCCTCAACCCACATGGGTGACAAAGGAGGGACACACGACCCGTGATCCCGGTAATGGCTCCACGACTGATTGGACGGTCACATTCCAGCCGAATGGCTTTACATTCACCGAGGACAACGGCCTGACCCTCCATGACCAGCTTCCCGAAGGGAGCGAGCCGGTAAGGGGTTCGCTGAAAGTAAATGGAACACAGACGAGCGTCACAGTTGGTGCCAACAACAGCTTCACGGTCTCTCCAATCGTGCCGGATGGGAATGCTGCTGTTAAAATTACCTATCAGACCCATGTGCCAGAAGATATGTACGACAGCGGAACAAGCCTGGGCAGCAATATCGCATGGTTTACGTTCCAGTATGGCGATCAGGAATATACGACACCCGAAGCCAAAAAAGATGTTGGCAGCGGGGACGGCAGCGGAACTCCCGGCACGGCCACGCTGGTAAAGACAAATAAGGGCTATAACGCGGCAACCCGGACGATTGAATGGACGGTGACGATCAATCCTCACAAGGCCAATCTCAAAAGCGGCACTTTTACCGATGATTTGGGGGCCGTTGGCCCTCGGTGTGCTGCTGGGCATACAAGCGGGCTGGAATTAGTGGGCGGTACAAGTGATATTACAGTTTTGCTTGATGGTGCAGCTCCCGACCCCAATTTGGTACAACTGGAGTACGACAATCAGCAGATTACTGTCAAAGTCGGGAATGTCGGCGCAAAAACTATCACACTCACCTATACCACAAAGGTATGCGATCCCTGTATATTTGCGAATAACACAGCAAGAACAGCGTTCAAAAACACCATATCGACAAGTGATATGCTAATCGGAAGTCAGGCCACTACGGGCCGCACCGCCAGCGCCAACAGTACGGCCAATGTCAGCGCCACAGTTTTGACCAAAAAAGCGCCGGTCTATGATTACGCCAGCGGCACCATGAAATGGACGGTAGAAGTAGACGCAGCGAGGCTGTCTATGGCCAATGTGGTCTTAACGGATGATTTGCCAGCGGGATTGACTTATGTGGAGGACTCCCTCGCAACCGACCCAGCAATTACGGACGCATCAGCGAGTGCGATAGGTCAAACGCTGACCATCAATTTGGGTACGGTCACGGAAAAAACTACAATCACGTTTGACACGAAAGTTGACCCGGAAACTTTAGGCTTTAGTGGAGATAAGCCGGTTACAGTGGCAAACACCATTCACATGAACGGTAGTGCGGACGGAGTTGAGTTTGCTGAAGTTTCCCACAGTGTCCAGCAGAACTTTTCCAATCACGGCCTCGTCAAGAGCAGCAAAGTGGATAACGGCCAGGAGCTAATTCAGTATGAGGTGCTGATTAACCCCTTTGGCCTTGCGCTCCCGGGAAATCCCTCCCTTGAGGACACGTTGGACAAACGGCTCCAACTGGACACTGATACGTTGCTTTTCTACAAAGCGGCCCTGACTGGAACAACGGCGTCAAATAAAGATCAGAAACCCGGATATGCGAAAGCTGGAACCGGCGAACCGTTGAAAGTCGCCAGCTTTGACCCGAACACAAACAGATTTACCGTACAACTTCCGATTGATGCCGATAGCCGGGATGCTTATGTTCTGACCTATACGGCGGATATTATTGACCATCAGGCGGGCGGTTACAGTAACAGCGTCCGTTTTGATGGCGGCTCTGTTCTGCTGGGCGGCAACAAAAACAACAGCGCCTCTGTTGGTGGTGGAGGCGGCGGTGGCGGCGGTGGCGTCGCCGCGCGGAAAGCTGTCATTACCATTGCCAAGGCGGATAGTGAAAATCAAACGCCCCTTGAAGGAGTGTCCTTTACTTTGTATCAATGGGACAGCGACAGTAATACGCGGGGCCTGCCCTTCGCCCAAGGGAAAACTGACGCCCAAGGAAAGCTGTCGTTCAAGGTAAAGCCCAATGCGGTCTATGAATTGGTGGAAACCGAAAGTGTTCCCGGTTATGGGAGTGCCTTTGGCTGGAACGACCTCCCCGATGGCGTGACCGCAACAGACGCGGGCCTTTTGGTCACAGCGGGAGCGGCAAAATCGGAGCTGACACTGAAATTGACCAATGAGGCCCATACAACCGACCTTGTGTTCCGGCTGGTCAATGAATCCGGCATCCCGATGACGGGTGAAAAAGTGCAGATATTTACGTCCGATCCCACAGGGAAACCTGATTTGGCTCCTGTCAAGGAAGTAACCGTTTCCTCTGATGGAACAGTTAAATTTTCAGGAATACGCCGCGGAGCAGCATACTATGTCCGGCGGCCTGATGGTGGAGTAATGCCTGTAAACGTGCCCGCCCAGGTTAATGACGAACCAACGGTGACTTTGCCGGATGGTACATCGGCAACACTTACGGCAAATTATCAGGTTACAGACACCTCAACAACAGATCAGTGGACATTGACCGTCAATAAAGTAATCAGCGGCGGCACGACCCCTCTGCCTGGGGCGACCATTGGGCTTTATGCGGACGAGGCTTGCCAGACCTTGATTAAAACAGACGTGAGCGAGCAGGACGGAACCGTTGCTTTTTCGGGGCTGATAAAAGGTCAACGCTACTGGCTGAAAGAAACCGCAGCGCCTACCGGCTATAAACTGGACACTACGACATACGAAGGTAACGAAACAAATTCCACAGTAACGATTGCGAATACTCCCAACAATTCCGGCAACACTGGTACCCCCGGCACTCCCGGCACCCCTGGCACTCCCGGCGAACCCGGCACCCCCGGCGAACCCGGCACTCCCAACGAACCGGGCACCCCCAGCGAACCGGGCACTCCCGGCGAACCGGGCACTCCCAGCGAACCCGGCACTCCCAGCGAACCCGGCACCCCCGGCGAACCCGGCACCCCCGGCGAACCGGGCACCCCCGGCGAACCCGGTACTCCCAGTGAACCCGGCATTCCAAATGAACCAAGCACCCCTGTGAACCCCGGAAATGGAGGCAGCAATAATTCCACCAATAACCCCAATATTCCGCAAACGGGAGATTATACGCAACTTTTAATTGTGGTCACATTGGTATCAGGAATTTTACTGGCAGTCATGACAATATATCGGAGACTTATGGTAAAACGGCGTGGACAGAAGTAAGATATTTCGCTTTTTCTATTGTTTCATCCTGATCGTCTTTATAGCTTCCAGCATAATCCTGGCTGTTCGATTGGTGGAACTTCAGCACGGAAAAGAGTTTTATGAGCAAATTGGAGGAACGGGGGACGCCATATCCCCCGTTCCTATCAGCCCGAAACCATCCATGTCCGTCAAATACGCAGAAGCAGACAAGCAGGAACATGAAACCGTAACAACAGAATTGCCGGAACTTTCAATGCGTCTTTTAGAATTTGCTGACGATTACCCCGGCGCTGTTGTGTGGCTTCAAATCCCGGATACCTCTGTGGATTATCCCGTAATGCTTGGCGCAGATAATCAGTTTTACTTGAACCATCTGCCTGACGGGAGCAAAAATGCCCTTGGCAGTCTGTTTCTTGATTATCGCACGAACGAGAACAGTAATCACCTGATTATTTATGGCCATAACGGATCGGGCGGAAAAATGTTCGGCCTGCTGAAACGGTATGAAGCACAGGACTATTGGGGGGAGCATCCGGCACTGACCGTAGCCACGTCAGACTCCGTATATATCTGTCCGATTTTTTCGGTGCGGAGGGTGGAAGCGGACAGTGACGCTTACAGGCTGGAGTTTGAGGACAATGATGACCTGATATGCTACATGAATTGGGCCGCGTCAGAATCGCTATATCAGATTGATATTGATTTTGCGGATGCGGCAAAGGTGATCACTTTATCCACTTGTACTGGCTGGCACAATCAGCGATTTATCGTGCAGGCGGTATTGCAAGAAGGACAAGAGATACTGCCGTAAAATTTGAAAAGCTATATATAGTAAACGACCATCAATTATATACATATATAACCCCCAACTTCGTTTTTGTATTTGGATACTTGCTATATTAAGGCGTCAAGGGAGCTGCGACCGCCCCCTTGACGCCTTTATTTTTTATAATTTTGGCAGGTGATAGCCGATGGTTTGGCCTTTTGCGCAGCCAGACGACGGGTCTGTTTGGCAGCACGGACAAGCCCCTCCCTTATTTTTTTCGCAAAAAGCGCGGATGACCGCAAGGTTGTCCGCGCCTCTTTTTTCCATCGACAGCCTTTTACAAAGTCCCCTATCAAATCATAGGGAATTTTGTAAAGAGCTGTCGGAACGTGTCTATGAAATTTTCCTGAAATGTCCCGTGCCCGAACGGAATCGAAAAATTCTACATTTTGACGGAAAATGGCCCCGGTGCCGTGGCCCGCCCTCCAATCTGAATTTCAAAAATTCAGATTGGAGGTAGCAAACCTTGAAAAACTATCGCAAAAGCGATTATGCCCTGAACAAGTTCAGCGAGGGCATTGTATATCAATTTTCCGACCGAACCCTGGAAATCTCTTTGGAGGACTTTATGCGGGACAACCCCGGCAAGACAGAAGCGGATTTTATGGCCCTGAAAGCTGTGTCTGACGAGATTTATTTGGAGCAGGCCCGTCTTGAAACAGCCCAGGGGAATAAAACGTTTTCCATGACCGGGCTGGAGGACGCCATAGCGCATCCCGCCCCATCCCTGGACGACAGCTTCATTATGTCCGATGACCGCCGCCGTGTCAAGCTGGCGGTGGACAAGCTGTTCAGGTGCGGCAGGCTGACGGTAAAGCAGAAAGAACGCTTTGTCCGGCACTTCTTTGCCGGGGTGTCCCTGCGGAAGATCGCCAGTGACGAGGGGGTGCATTTCACATCGGTGGACGAGAGCATCCGCCGAGCGGTGGACAAGCTCCGTACATACTTCAACGAGGTCAAATAACTTCATGGGAGGGCTGTCAGCGTTGACGGCCCTCCTGTTTTACACTCTGAAAAAATATTTTGAGATTTTTTTCATTTTCAACCCCTACACCCCCCTCTTTTAAGTGCATTAGGTGAAAGGCGATGGAAAGCCCTTCACCTGTTCCTCGTTTGTGCGGCGAATGGGTTTGACCTTTGACAACTTCATACCCATTCATCAAACACATCAAGAACCTGCGGAAAAAGCTCGGTGCCGCAGACTACATAGAAACAATTAGAGGGGTGGGATATAGAATTGATAAAGAAAATTAGAAACAGCCTGTCTGCAAAAGTTTTTATGATTACTGCCGTCCTAATGGTGGTCTGCTGCTCTATAACATACTTCTGCATAACCCAATTCGCCCCATACATATATACGCATGATTTTTCTGCGATAAATGAGGAATTGCCTTACTTTGTTGAGGATATTTCCCATTTTACAAATGAGGAAGCATTATTTGTTATTGAGGATTATTGCAATCAGATTGTTGAAAAAAATGATGACGAGTTTGTTTTCTGCCTTTTTCCAAGCAACAGCGAAGAACTCAGGCAGTTTAACAAAAATGACACTTCACAATGGTGTCGGTTGACTTTTACGGACAGCACAGAGGAGTATATAGTATTCTTTTCTAAAAATACAGAAAAGGAAAGTCAGGTGGTGGAGGCACTTCAAAAAGCAATTCCTGTTTTGAGCGTTGTGATTATTGTTGTTTCCATCATCGCGGCCTTTTTCTATACCATTTACATGACAACACCCATTAAAAAAATTAGCAGAATATCAAAACAAATGGCGGCATTGGATTTCAGCGGCCTATGTACTGTCCGGCGCACAGACGAAATAGGCGTCCTCGCTGACAGCTTAAATGACCTGTCGAGAAAACTATTGTCCGCCTTGTCGGAGCTACAGCGTGCAAATCAAAAGCTGCAAGCGGATATTGATATGGAGCGGCAGCTTGAACGGCAGCGGGTGGAGTTTTTTTCGGCAGCTTCCCACGAATTAAAAACACCTATTACCATTATCAAAGGCCAGCTACAAGGTATGCTCTATCAGGTGGGACGCTATAAGGACAGGGAAACATACCTTGCACAATCTCTGGAAGTCACGGATAACTTGGAGAAAATGGTGCAGGAGCTTTTGACAATATCACGATTGGACACGCCGGGGTATGCGTTCAATCCCTCGCACATCTATTTTGACAAACTAATCAATGACCGTCTGACAGCAAATGAAGATTTGTTTATGCAGCGGGAATTGACGCTTGAAAAAAACATATCCTTGAAAACCGGGAGTACACGGGCTGCCTTGTAAACTTCAAGACCGAGAAAGTGTCCTACAAGGTAATCCTGCGCTTCAACCGGGAGCTTTTGCAGGACAACATCCCCCATACACAGGAGGATTTCATTGAAACACTTTCCGAGATTGACTTCTATGAGCGCTACTGTAAAGAGCACCCGGAGTACGAGAACAACCGGGCAGTGTTGGCGATTCAGAACATTGAACGAGTATACAGCGAGATGCTGGAAAAGCATAACTTTGTTGATATCGGTGGTTTTCATTTCTATCTCCTTTTGTGGTTATACACTTACAACATCATTGATAATAATTTTACCACAAATCAATGCTCTTGTAAATGAACAACTGAATATGTACACGCCCAAGTTTTCAACGTTTTCATGGGCGTAGAAAGTCATTGTACCTTGATTGTATAGCTTTTGCCAGTACCCGCACCGGCACGAATTACAATGTTCTTTTCCGGGGAAGCATGTTCAACTTCATACTGCTCAAAGTTAAACTGGCTCTGCTCGCCGAGTTTTTTTAGTATGCGCTCCTGGGCAGAGCTATATTTGCCGTTCTGAATTACAAAGGATCCGGTGTTCTTTTCAAAAGGCGCACTCAATACACTCATGGAGCAATGGAAGGCCATGAACATATCTCCAGCAGAAGCAGCCAGAGGAGTATGGCTTTTCTGCTCATCAAATGCGATTTCTATGTTGTCATGATTCCGCACCAAGCCTCTTTGGGTGAGGGCCAGATCGAGAGCATTGAGCACAGCCATCATCTGCGCTTTCTTGGAGAAAACACAGTACAGCTTGCAGCCATGCAGATACTGAGCCGTAATGTCACGGATGATATTATGGCTCACCCCATCGGCTTCTGCAAAATAATAAAACCGAGAATAGTCATGCTGGTGGTAAAAGGAAGACAACTCTTTTTCAATTTCAGATTCGCCATCTTCATCCAGGTCGATATCGGTCTCAAATAGGTTGCGGACTTCCAACATGGTTCTTCGATCAAACGAATCTCTGTTCCAGTTGCTCACTTCCCGGAGAGCTTGATCTAACTTATTGAAAAATGTAGCGTTGTCAGCCAAGTCCTCTTTGAGAATGGTAAACTTCTCTTCCATGACAACATCCAGGCGACGGGATCTAAAAAACGCCATGGAGACTTGAGGCAGACAAACCATTTGGTACACAAGAGGAAACTTGCCGATGCTTTGCCGGATGTGCCTTTCAACAGAAAAGCGGTATCCACGAGCTTGCTTTTGCGGAGAGGACGAAACTTCACCATTGTCAGTACGAATGATAACAGCGTCGTTGTTCTCAATGCGCAGGATATTTTCCTCATGCCATCCTTTGAGTTCGACTACAAGGATACCTTTTCCAGGCATTAAAATACAAACATCAAATTCTCTCCCAAAAACTTGACGATTCCAATAAATGATGTTTGCGTCATCAAGATATTCCTGCACCTTTTTGACGAAAAGCTTCTCGCCAAAGTTATTAGAATTTCCTGCTCCAATTAGTTTTCCCATTGTGTGTCACCTCTATCGCAGTGGAAGATTTTTTAGACTTCATCATAATTCAAAGTTTATCGTATCTAAAATGGGCACATCTTTACCTTCTGTGCTTACAATCGTGCATACTCGCAAGAGAATATAACCATACAAAATAAATTATAGCGCAAGGCAGCCCAATTTTCAATGAATTTTGACAATAACCACGATTTTCGTATGAAGGTGTCGAATTAGGACATCGCCTTTTTGCAAAATGGATCTATTGCCATGTTTGACACAGGGTAATAGGTCCAATACTTAAGCGTGTCTCTGTAAGGAATACAGTCATCTACACTGTTTTAGGTAAAAAATGTATTTTTACAGTGTAAAACTGCCGGTATCTTTACCGTCAATGGCAGTACCAAACAGAACTCCCTTGAAAATCACTGCAAAGTAACCTGCTTTTTTATATTCTTCAGCATAGTTCTTTTCAATCACTTCCAGTGTTTCCCGAAGCTGGAGCATTGTTGCGACCTCATGCTTGCAGTTACAGCTACAGAAATCAGTTCGCTGGTTTCTCCGCCGATGTAGGTGAACTCCGCCTCCTAAGGGCTGCTGCCTTCCACAATAGCATATGATAATGATAACCCACATAAGCAACTCCCTCGATGACTGCTCAATCGCCCCAAGCAGAAGTTTCATCCTCTGTATCTGCTTTCGTTGTCCTCATTTATCATCTCGGAAAATAACATAAACTCCAGCGTGCTTTCCGTGGCGCTCATTTCACCGTCGCCATTCAGATCGAATAAACCACCAAAAATGCCTTTCATTGCGCTACCTCCATTTCCTGTCGTTGTACAGCATATCTTTCACACCCTTGCCATTCAATTTTTGCAACATACTATCGCCAGTGTGCTTGAGCCACTCCGTGTCGAGTCATCCAAGTATAAGTAGAGTACGAACAGAAAGAAAATTTGACATTGAATCAGCGATTTTGATAAATAAAGAGGAGTATCCCCCAGACTTAGCGTCTGGGGGTGTCATTCTATCGTGTCTTCCATTTTCAAACACGCCGCTTCAATTTCTGTAATATCTTCCGGCGTATGCAGTGTTTCTTGAATGTATATGGTATCTTATTGAAGATAGTACAAACTTCTT
>OFHM01001288.1_pt1 | contig 16905 bp, 9 predicted proteins | sample 1521311 | NCBI WGS metagenome assembly OFHM01 (sample SAMEA3504083, study PRJEB24116) | mouse gut metagenome | biome: mouse gut; feature: mouse-associated habitat; material: faeces | place: Denmark | collected 2011 | reverse complement strand
GAGGGTATGGGGGAATTTTGGGATAGCATTCTAAATGTAATTGAGGAAAATACGTAATAATAAATAAATAAAATGATAATATAAAATTAGATTCTTAAGTATAAAAAAAAAGAAAAAAAAAGAAAAGTAATTTGGCAGGTTTTGTTGCTGTTGTTGTTGTTGTTGTTTTCTGAAAATTAGGAATAGTTCTACCTCAAGACACAGCTATATCACTCATGGGCATATACCCAAAAGATGTTCCACCATACCATCTCAATAACTGTTGCTCAACTCTGTTAATAAAACCTTTATTTGTCATAGCCAGAAACAGGAAACAACCAAGATGGACTTTAACTGAAAAATAGATGAAGAAAATGTGGTATACCTACACAGTGAAATATCATTCCACTGCTTAAAACAAGGAATCCATGAAATTTGCAGGCAAATGGGTAGGCTTTGAAAATATCATCTGGAGTGATGTAATCCAAACCCAGAAACACAGGCATGGTATGTACTCACTTAGAATGAGTACTTTTTCAGACATAGTACAGGATAATCATGCTAAGATCCACAGACTTAAAGAAGCTAAAACACGAGGGCACAAAAGGAAAATGCTTGATTCTCACTCAGAAGGGAAAATAAAATAGACATTAGGATTTGATTTAGGGAGGGAAATTTGTGGGAGATGGAGAGGGAACTAAGGTGGGGAGCAAGAGTAGGGTGGTATCAGGGAGAAGAGATACCTGAGGAGAGGCACCTCTGTGATGAAACAAAGACCAGGGACTGTGGGGGCTCTTAGGAATCTATAGGGGTGAGTCAACTAGCAGCAGGTGATATGGAGCCCTAAGCAATCTTCTCCTGTAGCCAGAAGGGACTTCCAGTGGAAGGAGGGGAATACCAATGCCCTCACAAAAACATCAACCCAAAATTTATCCTACCTACAAGATATTCAGGGATTACAATGGAACAGAGATTAAGGGAATCGCCACCCAATAACTGGCCCAATTTGAGACCCACACTGTGGGAGAGAGCCAGGCTTTGACACCATTAATGATGTTCTGCTATGCTTGTAGACAGGAGCCTAGGATAACACTTCTAAGAGGCTTCATCCAGCAGAGGATGGAAACAAATGTACAGAACCACAGACAAACATCAAGGGGAGTTTGGAGAGTCTTGTGGAAGAGTTGGGGAAGGACATTGAACTCAAAGGAGAACATTGTGACTGAGGGGTCAGGGACACCACAAGAAAACCTACACAATCAAGTAGCCTGGGCCCATGAGGGCTCACAGAGATTGAACCACCAATCAAAGAGCATGCATGGGCTGCACATAGACCCCCTCCCCATATGTAGCAGATGTGCAGCTTGGTCTTCATGTGGGTTCTCTATAAACTGAAGGGAGGACCGCTTCACACTGTTGTCTGCATTTGGATTCCTTTCTGCTAGTTGAGCTGCCTTTTCTGGACTCAGTGGGAAAGAAGCTTAATCTCTACTCTTCTTTAGGGTAATAGGACTGGCTACTATATACCATATTTATATTCACTATAAAAACCTTACCTTCATTGAACCTGACATGCTTCACTTCAGTTCTCTGAGCTGACGATCCAGTACTGTGACATAGATTTTAAAGTTAGCATTATTGTGCTATTCATAAGAAAAATATTTAGCAAGTGTTTTAAGTACTTTATATTTGTGTCCCTTCTGTATATTACTTTAGATGTTTACAAACAACATTTTTTTGAATCAGGATCTCACTATGTATCCATGCTGGTCTGAAAACTGCTCTATGGAGCATGTTGGCCTTAACTCACAGAAATCTGTTCATGTCCTCCTTCCCAAGTTCTGGGATGCAATCCATGGGCCAACAAGACTAGACAAAACGTTGAATTCACTTTTCAGCAATTGACTATGATTGCTGACTGCTCTCCTCCCACCTTTTCTCAAGAGAAAATATGAGGAATACTTAGCTCTTAATTAAAACACAAAGAAAGGTGCACGCGCACGCAAACACACAAACACACACACACACACACTAAAAAGAATTAAAGACAAGATCGGGCATGCTCAGGGTGGTTTGGCTGTAGACACTTATGGAAGTCTAAAAGGAAGGATTCCAGGCCTGAAGGAGATAGGAACTCCAGAGAATGACCAACCACCAGAATCAAATAACATGAACCCTCAGGGCACTCAGAGATGGAACAATGAAACAAAGAACAAACATGGGTTGGACGGATATCTCCGAGCACCTATGTAGCAGAGGGGCAGCTAGGTCTTCACATGGGTCCCAATCAACTGGAATGGGGGTATCAAAAAAAGCTGTTCATCCTACCTCAGTTTTATTCTTCTAGCTGAGCTACTTTTTCTGTCCTCAGAGAGAGACGAAGTGCCAGGGTTTGGACATACAGGGAGTCCCAAACTGCTCAGAGGTGAAGTGGAGGAGGGGCAGGGAGAGACTGTGGGACTGGGTGACCAGGAGGGGGTCACTGAGCTAGATGTAAACATAAGAAAAAAATTAAATTAAATTTTTACAGAAATCATTAAAGTTTTGAAATGTATCTTCAATCACAGAAAGAACTGTTATTTGGAAATAATGGCTCAACATAAACAACAGATATACATGTCTACTAAACAGAAAATTTCAGCATAAACAGATGTATTCCATATGGAAAAAGCATGTGGCATTGTAAGAGCAAACTCTTTCAGAGCTATATATTCACAGAATTCAGTACAAGATTTATAACGCTAATTAAAGTAGTAGACTCTGCGGAAAGAAATGAACTACTTATATATCCACTATGAAAGCTCCATCTGAAATGGGGAAGAAAAATGTCTTGAACTGCCGAATCACCAAAGTTGCTGGGTACCTGTGCTAGGACAGTTTAAGAACATCTCCCAGTGAAAGGTAGTTTTCTGCTGACTTGGACATTTCAAGACTCAAACATCATTTGGAAACACTGCTTGGTACCTGTGATTACGTATGGTATAATTCTAAAGAAATGGCTTATGCTGTCATCTTTGAGGTCACAGGTTATAAGTTTTCAGACTTAGGGACTGTGGGTGTTTATCATGGTAGAACACTTGCCATAGACACCTATGGCTCTTAATTCAGTGACAAACACTTTCAAAAGTAAAAATACAATGGCTGTGGAGCAGCAACCGATCTTTGTTATCCTTTGGCTTGGTGGATGGCTCATGAGGTGAACTCCTGAACTAGGCAGTGATCCCTACTGCATGCTGTTCTTTGTTGTGGTGAAACTGTCTCTTTTCCAGCTCCCACTTCATGTGTGCTAAGCTTCCTAACTATGCCTCTGAGTTGCTTACAATCTCTCTATCATTTTAATACTCCTGACTTAAGCAATTGTCACCCTCAAGAGCAGCACTAAGATTGAAGAAAGGAAGAAACTGTACCTTTTTGCACACTTTGCTGCTAAAAATTCTACCATTTCAGGTTTCTGTTCAAATGTTGCAAGTTGCAATGGTGTCAAGCCATACTATAAAGGAAAAAAATAATGCATTTTACAAAACTACTTGTTTCTCAACAATCTGCTCATCACCGATTTTGTGAAGATAAGTAGACAAGAAAAGAGTCACAAGGGATCATTCATCCTACAACACCTGCTGAACTTTCCCACACACAGCTGTCTTTTCCCTTTGACACACCTTTTCCCTGTCCAACACTGCCTATAACAGGGCTCCCTTCCAGAACTCTCCCCAAACACTCAAGGATTGCAATCTTCTTAGCTCCGTGGAGTGGGGCCTCCATTGCCACAGCCCAGAATACAGAGTACACTGTGCTATGCCCCTGTTGAAGGAGTGTGCTCAGGAGGGGTCTGGGGCAGAGTTTCTCAACCTGTATTTCAAATATATTTCTTTTCTAAACTAAGAATTTATCTCAGAAGCTTGACAGCCTCTCCCATGTACATCAAAACTTTTTAAACCTTAAATAACTTTTTTGGCATATTTTCTCCAGTGACCAAATTTCTTCATTTGCCTGTTACCTCTCTCGTTTTCCAGTCTACCCTTATCCTAAGCCAAACACATATCAGTACCTTCTTTGCATCAACACATTTCTATTTATTCTACAATCACTTAACTTGAAATGAATTTATTTTTATTGTCTGTGCGTATGTGATGTTTGTGTGGTCCTAAATCCTTTATTTTTGAATTTTAAAATCAAGGCCAATTCTGAGACAAAATACACTATTTTTTTGAATGAACTACCAAAAATATGAAAAAACATATTTGGTGAAAATAAAAGTGTTCCACTGAACAGATACAGTGAAAATGCATGAGCTTCTGTGTGTAGAAAATAGATGTGCGTGTCACTGCTAGAGGTGCCCTGGGAATGAAGTTGAGTGATCTTTACCTCTGTTTTGGCTTCAATGTCTACGTTGTGCTCAAGGAGCATTTTTACAATCCTTATGTTACCCCTGGATATAGCATGGTGGAAGGCTGTGTTCCCACTGGAATCTATCAGATTTGGATCCGCATTGTGGGTGAGCAATACGGAAGCACAATCCACATTGTCTCGTTGGGTGGCCTGTAAAATTGTACAAAGAAATACATCTTAAATTCAAGGAAGTCAAGAGAGATGTTTTCTACCATTGCACTGAATAGTTTCCCTAAAATAAAACATAGAGTTCCACTTCTGCATATTATCACTCTCTTTAGACACAAGGTCTTTCAAGAACCCCCAGGCTTGCTTGCCTAACTTTATAATCTCCCCACCACATCTCTTTCCCAGTGGTAGAGTTTAAGGATTCTGCCAACACACCTAGATATTCTAAGAATTCAGGCTCTGTGCTGGTTCGTTGTTGCAGTGCAGAGATTAGTTGTTTGGTTAGGTTTTTTGTTTGTAGGTTGGTTTTGTTTATTTGTTTGTTTGTTTTTCTTTTTGCCAGTGTAACACAGGCTTAACACACCTAGAAAGATTCTCACTTGAGGAAATGCCTCTATCAGACTGGCCTCTGGGTAACTATGTGGACTTTTTTTTTTTTTAATTTTAAATTGAGATAGAAGTAGGAAAGTCTAGGTTTTAGGAGTTGGGGCATGCCTGGGACAAAGTCCTCAATTTTGTTAAAAAACAAAAACAACAACAACAACAAAAAGTAAACACCTGAGCAAGGCTTGGTAGAAGCCATGGAAAAGCTGCATTCTCCTGTGAACTCCAGTTCAGTTCTTCCCTCCAGTTCCTGATTTGAGCTCCTGCCCTGGTTCCCCTTGAGAATGATCTGTGATGTGTAAATGTAAGCCAAATAACCACTTCCTTTCCTGAGTTGTTTTTGGTCAGTGTTTTATCACAGCAAGAGAAACCAAACAAGGACAACCTCTATCCATTTCATGTCAAAACAGATGGCCAATAGCTACCTTAATCAAGGGTGTGCAGCCTTCATCATCCCGGATGTTAATGCTGGAATTATTTTCTAATAATAGTGTCACCACGTCTGGATGGTTGTGGGCACATGCATAATGCAGCGAAGTCCTGCAAATGGAAAGGACATTTAGGGACATTCCCAAATGCTAAATAAGAGCCCCATCTCCTTTAAGCACCACATACTATGAAGCAAATTTTCTTCTGATGTAAGAAAATAACTGGAATTGCCTTATTTATTTATAACTACTCAAATGTTCATTTACTGTGCTAGGGATAATGTGCATGGCTGTGTCCACATAAGGCAGGTGTTCTCTCACTACCTTCATCTTTGTACAAAGCATCATAGAAAAGTTCCCAGTAAGTTCATCTCAGCATGAATTCAAATCCTACTCTAATATCTGGTACTCACTAGTGACTACTTGGGATTTCTATGAGCTCCATGACTCCATTTCCAGATCCAAAGAATGGAGATTAAGCATAGCTGTTATCTTACCCGGGGCTGCTGGGAGGCTTCAGGTTGGATGAGCAAGTACTCTGCTAGAACATTACAAGCATTTACAGCTCCTGAGAGTTCAGCATTTGCTCATCATGATAATGATTTCTCTTCCTTGTTATAACAAACACAACATTTCAGTGAAGGTAAAACAGGATTCTATCAACAGTACACATATAAAACTTTTCTAGTCAAGGAAGTTTACATGTCTTTAAAAATAACTCTTTTTCACCAACCAAGTCTTGAACATGATAATCCTCCTAACTCATCCTAAATAGTGGCCAGTGACACTGGGCTCACTGTCCCTTTTCATTCACATTTTAGCCTCTCTAACATTGGAATGTCATTCATCATTTCTATTATTTAGCAACTATAATTGCCAATATTTTTAACTTTGTTTCTCTACAAAATAAAGGGTTATCATGAAACCCATTGTGCCTTACATTGAACAAAATATGGCACAATCCACAGGTAAATGGCAATGATACAGATCACTTGTATCTATGTAAATTCTTAAAAACAAACAAAACTCTAAGACATCAGCCATCAATTCTTTGTTTGTTTGTTTTTCATTTCTACAGTTCATTTTTTTATGCCCATGAGTAGTGTTTCCATTCCTGGTAGCAGGGGGAGCACAACCTAGTCCTTAGGTAATAGATACAGTATCCATGGTAATCCAGGCACTAAATGGTAGCAAAGGAGGACCTCATGCTTTGCCATAAAATGGTCAATGTGCTCCTGGACTCACACCAAAATTGGGTCAATATCCCTACAAGGTGATAACCTATGCCATCCTAGCTCCTATGCTTGATATTCAAAAGGCTATAAGCACAATGAAGCAAGGGTTCCAATGAGCATGCTTCAGTTCATTTAACATTTAAATTTATAGAATGTAAGGAAGCTTGACTGGGCAGAGAAACATAATGGTATAAGACTGGAAAGATCTGGAGAGATAGCAGAATGTGTATTCTACACAGTAGATATCTAAGTTATGTGTGGGGAACGAATGGGCTGACAGAATGAAAAACTACAGTTGGACAACTCAGTGTTTTTAAAGAAAACATTCATTAAGCAAACGAATATCCTCAACTATAATTTATAATTTATTCATCTATTATTTATATGAAGTTCCAACTTCAAGCATCTTTGAACTACAAAATACTCAAAAAGCTTGTGGACTACAGAAAGAAAATCTACAGTTGTGTCATTGATTCCCCTTCATAACCTAGTATGACCTAAAAATAGGAAATAAGAATGAGGGGCTGGGATGGTTGGTAAAACTCAATTGGTAAAACACTTGCCCTGGAAACCTGAATGCAGATGTGGCGATATGGGAATCCCCAAACCTTACTTGCTTACAAGTCTGAGAATTAGTGTGCTCCAAGAGAGTAAATCAAACATACCATGGGATTTGGGTGAGTGAACATGTCTCTAAAACTGAGGGACCATTGGGTGGAACCCACCAGGGGCCCTGATGGCCAGAGTTCAGTCCCCAGAACCCACAATGTGACAGAAGAGAACTGTCAAGTGGCTATTTCTCTGATCACCCCACACTTAGTTCCACATGTGTGGGACACAGAAAAGTGAGAGGAAGACAATGTCAGTCCCTTAACATGTGTATCAATGCACAAATAACATGTACATATGATGAGAACCGGGATTGGTGGTGGTGGGGGAATGTATCATTGTTCCAGTTCAAAATGTCTTTGATCCATTATAAAAATGGGTCATATTGATCTAAGATTTCATAGTGATTTTTTCCATTTCAGTTGATGATTTATCTTATGATAAATTTTTCAGTGTTGTATATTAGTGCTAATGTTCTATATATTGAGACAAATCTAGACAGGCAGCTTGGCAGTTAACAGCTCTAGGTATGTTTTCTAGAGGGCTCAGCTTTGATTGCTAGCACCAACATGGCAGCTCACAACTGTGTATAGCTCCACTTCCAGGGGACCAAGTACTGATTGTGTCACACATGGTTCAACGAAAATGCACATAGAAAAAACCTTTGTGCGTGCATGTGTGTGTGTTGCTGTGCATGAGTGTCTTCAAAGTTTTAGTGTAACATAAAAATAAAATGATGTAGTTTGATCAAGGCCTAGGACCTGTTGTTTCAGGGTATGCAGGTCTCATATTACTAAGAGCATTAAACACAATGTAGGGGACCCCAGTGGAAATGACCCTAAGCATGACATCTCTCCTCCATTAGGATGTGGCCCTGAAAGTTGATTTTTCTGTTTATCTCTGAGTACACCTGACAGATCCCACCCACCTCTGTGTACCCCCCCACCTTCACCAATTTCAAGCCCCATTACCTTTTCCTCCTATCAGATTCATCCACATGATGTTGACTGGAGTGGATTAACTTCTCTGTTGTATCAAGGTCACCCACGCTGGCCGCTCGTTGTAATGGGCCTATAGGATCATAGCCAATCAAGTAGAGGGGATATTTCTTCTTTTTCTGAGGATGCATGCATCTAAGACCCAGACATGAACGCCACAGGTGAGTGTACCAGCGTCTCCTTCTGGGGATGTTCATTGTCTGGGAATCATAGTTGATTTCTTCCTCCATTATTGGAGCCTAGGGTAGCCCACGAACCTTCTTCCCTCTCTTCCCTTCCCTTTAACTGATATCTGACTCTCAAATTCTATAATTAAAGAAAAAAAAGGCAACTCTTGTATCTAAAAAGCAGGAGAGCACAACCAGTTCAGTGTGAAGTGAACTGTACTTCAGCAAGTAGCAGCAGCACAGCCCTGCTAGCACCACCACAGTGACATGCTCTGAGCACACAATGGTGCTATCTATGATGCGTGTGTTCTATGCATTTCTTCCTCAGAGTGCAGTGGCAGGAGCCCACCCTCCTGGGTGCCTGGGCAAAGCACTGTCAGTTTTGACTCTGCACTAGATCTACGTGCATGGCCTTCAAAGGGAATACTGAGGGCAGATAGGTGATGGTTTAGATACTTTGCAACCCTGCAGCCCTGCCAATATGTGGACCTAACTGGCCTGATGGGGCAAAAATGATCATCCTGTGTTGCCAAATCCAGACCCAACACCACAAATATGTTATGTGGCCTCTTTTAAGGATGTTAGTGGTTAAGGATCTGAGATGAGAACTATGATCTAAATAACCGCACAGGATTAGTATCTTGTAAGGAACCAGTGGGAGAATGCTATCTCCCAAGGAAGAGCAAGTAGTGTAGAGTGTTATAAAGAGAGACAGAAAATCTAGAGCAGGAGGGTTTAATAAGAGGCAATTGGGAGAGACAGGTAGAGGCATGGGGTACACCCTTCCACAGCCCTCACCTCTTTCAGGCTCCGTTACCTGCCCCTCCTATTATATTCATCAACATGATATTGACTGGAGTTGATGAGTCTCTCCATTGTATCCAGGTCACCCTTCTTGGCTGCCCAGGGATTCCTACCTGAAAATGTAGAGGGTCAGTTTCCTTTGGTTATACAAGCACCCACAGCCCTGGCATGCAGGCCTAGCTAAAGTAGGAAATAAGGGGAGGGACCACAAACACTAAAGGCCTTTTGAAAAGCTATATGGAAATCAGCTACTCTAGCAGCTTCCTATACATTTATGCAAGGGATCCTTATGGAGCCAAAAACTGACAGAGGAGACAAGGCTCCAACTACACATCCTGTGCCACCAAGTTACACCTCCAGTAACAGGAATGGGTTGCAACCTGTTGAGTCATTAACCAAAGGGTCCTACATTAAGCCTCAACTATCAGCACAGGCTAGTGCCAAGAGTATTGGGTGGTCTACACAATCTGATGGTTAGGACTGATTTCTGAAGGTCACCTTTCTGTCATCACAGTGCAATAGGTTGAGCTGGGTCTAACTAGACTCTTCACCCTACTAACCAGAGTTCATAAGATTGGAAGGAAACCTGTTACTACTGGAGAACAAAGGAAATCCTCAATATCTGTCAGCTACAAACCCTGAAACCTACAATAACACCTACAAGGCAGCTCACAACCATCTTCAAAGCCAATTATAGGCTATCCAAATCCTCTTGCATTGTCACAGGCCCAGACATGCCCACAGTGCACACACATACATGTAGGCAAGACATACATACACATGAAATAAACATAATTTATCTTTCAGTAATAATGGGTTTACAGGTATGTAATATACTTATGTTTAAGTTCATTCTAAGAAAGAATACAATCTAGTAGTGCTTTCTTAGTATGTCATTAAAATTATGCACCCATCACTCTGTTTTAAAAACATTTTTATCTTTAAGAAGAAACCCTAGCAATGTATCGAATCATTTCTGCATCCCTGGATGAAGTGTACTTGATCATGATGGGTGATGTTTTTAATGTGCTGCTGTATTTGTTTTGCAAGTCTTTTCTTGAGTATTTTTTCATCAATGTTTATAAAAGGAATTGGTCTGAAGTTCTCTTTCATTGTTCAGTGCTTCTTGGTTTAGGTATCAGGGTGACTGTTGCTTATACCATGAGTTTGGCAGTGTTCCTTCTGTTTCTATTTTGTGGACTAGTTTGAGGAGTATTAGCTCTTCTTTGAAGTTCTGGTAGAATTCTGCACTAAAACCATCTGGCATCTGGCCCTGGGCTTTTCAGTTGTGAGACTTTTTTTTTTTTTTAGTATAGAATGGAGCTTATGTAGGTCATGGGGAGGGGAGTTAAGAGGGTAGCAGAGTCAGAGAAAGGCAGACAGAAGGAGAAAGTAGAGACATAGAGGCTGGCCATGGTCACATGGAGAGAGAGGGGAAGGGAGTGAGAGAGGGGGGGCACAAGGGGGAAGAGAGAGGCAAGAGAGCAAGAGGGTAAGAGCTGGTTGTGAGGCTTTTAATGCTTCTACTTCTTTAGGGATTATAGGACTGTTTAAATAGTTTACCTGGTCTTGATTTAACTTTGGTAAGTGGTATCTGTTTAGAAAAAGAAAGTCCATTTCATTGAGACTTTCCAACTTTGTGAATACAGGTCTTTCAATAAAACCTATTAATTCGTTGAATTTTCTGATTGTCTATTGTTATGTATCCTTTAACACTTCTGATTTTTGTTTATTTGGATACTGTCTCTATGCCTTTTAGTTTGGCTAAGGGTTTGTCTATCTTGTTGATTTTCTCAAAGAACCAGCTCTTGATTTTGTTGATCCTTTTTGTTGTTTTCTTTGTGTCTAATTGATTGAGTTCAGTCCTGATTTGGATTGTTTCCTGCTGTCTACTCCTTTTGTGTGCGTTTGCCTCTTTTACTAGAGCTTTCAGATGTAGTTTTAAATTTTTAGAATGAGGGCTTTCTAATTTCTCTAGGGAGGCCATTAGAGGTATGAACTTTCCTCTTAGCAGCACTTTTATTGTGCCCCTGAAATTTCAGGTATGTTGTGCTTTCATTTTCATTGAATTCTAGAACGTCTTTAATTTCTTTATTTCTTCCTTGACCCAGAGATCATTGAGTAGAGAGTTGTTCAGTTCCCATGAGTGTGTAGGCTTTCTGGTTTTTCTGTTGTTATTGAAGTCCACCTTTAACCTACTGTGTTCTGATAGGATGCAAGGGGTCATTTCAAATTTTTTGTATCTGAAGAGGCTTTCTTTGTGACCAATGATATGGTCAATTTTGGAGAAAGTTCCAGAAGATGATGAGAAAAAGTTACATGCTCTTGATTTGGGGTGAAATATTCTACACATAATGCTTAGGTCCATTTGATTGATAACATCTGTTAGTTTTATTATTTCTCCATTTAGTTTTTGTCTGAATGACCTGTAGATTGGTGAAAGAGAAGTGTTGAAGTCTCCCATTAATAATCTATGGGGTTTGGTGTATGCTTTAAGCTTTAATAGTGTTCTCTTACAAACGTGGTTGTCCTTGTGTTTGAAACTTAGATGTTCAGAATTGAGATATCATCTCAGTAGATTTTTCTTTTGATGAGTATGAAGCATACTCATACAGGGAAGCCTGTATGAAGTATATGAAGTATATGAAGTATACTCATACATTATGAAGGATACTCATACAGGGAAGCCTGTCTCTTTTGATTACCTTTGGTTAAAAGTCTATAATATTAGATATTAGAAGGTTTTCGTCTTGGTTTGACTCAGCTTGATACTTAGGTCTGCTTGCTTGAAAAATTTTGGTTCAGCACTGCACTCTGAGGTAATGACTATCTTTATTGCTGATGTGTGTTTCTTGTATGCACTACAATAGTGTATCTTGTTTTCACATCCATTCTATTTGCTTGTGTTTGTGTGTGTGTGTTTAATTAGAAAATTGAGTCGATTTATATTGAGAGATATTAATGACCTGTGATTGATAGTGCCTATTTTTTTTTGAAGCTTAAAAATGAAAGCTTTATTTTCTGAGTGCTCATGAAGTTGGACATTTCATGATCTGAACTGTATCCCGGAATGGAGCTGTACAACATTTTTATAGAATGGAAACAAAAAGCAAGGGTGGGCTGTTGCATTGACCAATTTTGACATAAGGGCTTAAGCAAGGAAATTAACAAGGAAGTTAACATTGGTGACATTCTTGGCCTTATCTGGGTCACGTGTTTCAGGGTCCTTGATTTAGCTTTTGCTGTCAGGTCCCCTTCTGGACTCTGGCCCAGAATTTTAGAATGTTAAGGGAACAAAGGAGTGGGCAAGTTACACACATCAATTAAGTCAAGACAGGCAGCACACTTATGACTTATGTGCCTTAGTTTACATAAAGGGATAACAGCTGTCTTCCCTTTTTACATCCTCCACTGGCCATCAGACAAACCTGGAACACTTGAAGGAGCAGAACAGGAAGGAGTTAGCTTCTGGAGCCTAGGAACATAAACTCAGTTTTGAGCCTGTCAGCAAGGTATTCCAAGGAGTTTCTGAGATGACTGGACTCAGGAAACTGTCTCCTAACAGGGTGGCCACAGGCTGCATGTAGGATAAAAGGATACATGTAAGAGCCCTAAGTAACACAACACAATGCTGCTGAAAGCTCAGAACATTCTCAAAGGTCTCAGTAAGCTGAAAAGGTAAGAAACCTCCCGAAGTTTCTTGTCTCACATACCTGCTTCCCATCCCCATTCCTCATTGCCTCTAGGGCTTGCAGTCTATAGGCCCAGCCTGGGCTGCCTTAGGAGCATGTGGTTCAGGTCTCACCCTCGCCTCCTGGGAAGGCAGGTCACCCATGTGGCAAGCTAGTGGCTCTGACCTTGAATGCCTGTGTGGTGTTTGCCTCATGAGCCCAATCTAACAAACATGCTTGACAAATTGTTTCAAAGTAAAATGAACCCGAGTGTCCCTGTTTAAAAACAGCCTTCGGTCCTTTCTCTAACTCCTCACTTAGGACCTGGGTTCAGTTCAATAGTTGGCTGTGAGCATCAGGGTTGCAGGGAGTGAGGGGGGGGGTGTGTGCAGGGAAGGAACCAGGAAGGGGGATAACATGTGAAATGTAAATAAAACAATTAAGCAATAAAAAAATTAACTCAAGTCAGTAAATCAAATAAGGAGTCTCATGAAAAAAAAACAACAATAACAGCAAGCCCACCATGTAGGCCCATCCCTGACTGCAGGGCCTGAGAGCCAGGTCTGGTCATTGATAATTCAGTTACATAGTCCTCTCCCCTCTGCCTTTATCAATATTTGATGGCAGGCTTCAGCATGCTTTTGGTGGCAAGTCCTTCTGGAGCCCCCTTCTCATGTGACAGTGATGCAACATAGGTCTCAGCAGGAGCTCACATCACAAGTCACCTCCTTCCTGAGGTCAAGGTGGCCCATGATTGGCTGGGCAGCTGTGGCTGGAGCCAAGGCATTATGTTGATGAATCCTAATGATGTGGGAAGGCCCTGGCAAGCCACCATGCAATTAGAAGCCTGTTCATGTCTGGGTGGGTTCCAGACAGAGGCAGGGCTAGGAGCAGGCAGGAGCAGGCACATCTAGGGGGACTGCTTTGCAGGTGGATGGGGGTTTTACATGGGTCATCATCTCCAAGAGAAACCCTCGGAGGGCCATTTAATTAAGTCCAGCAGCTGCTCGGAAACCATAGTCACGCCAGAGCAGTACATGATGTCTCTTTACAGGTTACAAGGAGGAGGGCACTCCCCACTACAATAGCTCAGGTGGCTGCCCGCACCCTCGGAACACCAGCCTCTGTGAAGTTCATCACTATCTGCCTCCATTAAACCGCGTCTTTGGCAGTGAGGCAGCTCTGTCTGCTGACAGGGTCTGTTGGTAAATAAGGGTGTAGTGACATGTTCTGATTGGCCAGAAATGAATATACAATGTCAGTTTCTGACCTCATCTCAGATAAATAGGAGGGGGCAACAAGGCAGGAGGTTCAATTTGCGGCTGCTAGGTGTCTCTGGTCTGGATTCCTAGTCCAGAAATAACTCAGTGCCTTCAGGAGGCCAGACATGCTGGCTGTACCAGGAGCCTACGTAAAGGGTCACAGCTGACTGTGGAGCAGGCACTGTTGAACTCCACAGTTCTTTCTCTGATATAGAAATGTTCCCTGGCTTGGAGAGTCTTCCGAACTTGGATTTATTATTCTATAGGAAAGAAGCCTGACATTCTGTTGGCTCAGACCAAGGTACTTGTTTTAGGGCCAGAGACCTGAGCTTACTTCTCTTGATGTTGGCACCCAGACCTGGCTCACTCACATAGATGGGAGTGCCCCAAGACCTTCTCAGGACACAGGGAGACCCTACAAGGGACTCCATTTCATGCTCATTAACCTGGACTGGCCAGACCATTCACAGATGGCTTGATCCATTCGCTCTACCTCTACCTATGGTAAGTTCAGCATACTGAAGAGAACTGGGGTTTTTCTCATCCACTGGCAGCTGTGTGCTCCTCCGGATGGGCAGGTAGGGTAGAAGAGGGAGCTGGCAAAAATCTTGGAGTCAGGTGCCCTTCTCTGGTTCTTCATGATGGTCCTGCGACACTGTGAGTCACTTCATGTTCTTGTGCTATTTGCTCCTATTTATATTTGGTTTTTTTTTCTTTTATTTTTTTCTTTCTTTCTTCTTTTTTCCAGTGGCATTATTTTTTTTTTGTGGTCCAATATCTATTGACAAATTCAGACAGTGCTTAATAAAACTTTAGTTAGGTCACTGTACAAATTCCTGATAAAATTTGCATATTCACCTTCCGTTTATTTTTTTGTAGAACATGATTATAATATTTACAACTGTCAATATTCAACATTAAAGATAATTTTAAAGACATATTTTGTTATTATGTCTCCATTGTCATTTCTGATTTTATTAATTTGGATACTGTCTCTGTGCCTTCTTCTTAGTCTGCCTAAGTGTTTATCTATCTTGTTGATATTCTCAAAGAACCAGCTCCTGGTTTGGTTGATACTTTGTATAGATCTTTTTCTTTTCTTTTTTTTTTAAGATTTATTTACTTATTATATTATTTAGTACATTGTAGCTGTCCTCAGACACTCCAGAAGAGGGCATCAGATTTCGTTATGGATGGTTGTGAGCCACCATGTGGTTGCTGGGATTTGAACTCAGGACCTTTGGAAGAGCAGTCTGCACTCTTAACCACTGAGCCAGCTCACCAGCTCCAGAATCTGCTGCTTGATGCTCACCTCTTGCACTCAGCTTCTGGGAAGCTCTAAAATGGGGCAGACACAGAGTAGGACCTCCATAAATTTCATTTGTCTTTTTGAGACTGGGTCTTTCTATGGACTCCCTAACCATTACTAGAAAACTAATTGCATGGCACCACTTAGCTTTTGGAAGGCAGAATGAGAGGCGACATGAAATCCTTACTGAGAAAGCCATTGGTCTGCCATCTGCCAAGACAGAATGGGGTCTTCACCCATGATAGGTTAGGCAAGCTGCTCAAGTAGGCTGGGAAACTTATTTACAGAGGAATGAACATGCTGGTTGGGAGGGTGGCGATTGGACCACCTTGCACTTCCCCACACTGCCCCCAATCAGACACAGTAACTTTCAAGCTTCCTCCTCCTCCATGTTGGAAGCCTAAGGCTCAAGATGACAGCCATGAACACAGTTCCATATGAATAAAGGAACTCCTGCCTCAATCTGTGGTGTGCCAACTGTGGTCTGGAGAGCAGCAGCTGCCTGGGAGCCTGGTAGAAATGCAGAACTCACTCCTACCAAGACTTAGGGAGACCTCGAGCTAACTCGTTTGCACTTAACCTTTGAGAGATGTTTTTCTAGCTTACACAGGGATACACCAAAAACAAGGACTTTGTTTTCTCATCTTGTCAGAAGGCTACAATTTCAAAGCATGTGAACTCTATTGTACTATTGGGATTTAATCTAAGAAAAATCAGAGGTTTGGGTCTCTATCATATGAATGTGTCATTTTGAAGTTGTGTGTATGTGTGTGTTTAGGCTCATGTGTCTCCCAGGTTTTCCTCTAAATTGATACATAGCTAAGGATAACCTTGAACTCCTGAGCCTCCTGTCTCTACCTCTCATATGTGGGAATACACTCTATGCACAGTTTATTTTGTTCTGGGGTCAGGGCTAGGGTGGGTGGAGTTACAACTCAGAGTTTTGTGCATGCTGGAGAAGGACTCTATCACTGAGCTACATCTACAGTCCTCCTGTGAGTCCTTTTGAGAGAAACAAAATGAGGTGACGTAATAATAACTGGGGCAGGGGCAGGACATCAACAGTGGCAGTCAGAAAAGGCTTCCTAGAGGAAGCAACTTTAGAGCTAAGTCTGAGATGAAGAGAAGAAACAGCTGAGCCTAAGGGGCTGGGGAGAGTCCTCCAAAGGAATGTAGAGAGCCAAGGCCCTGAGGTGGGAACTTGTTAGCTGTGAGAAAGAAGGCCTTACCTGGGTTAGAGTCCTGCCCTCAAAGGAAAAGAGAGCCTATCCGTCCTGCGGGATTCAGTTATTCGTAGTTGCGAGGGGGACCGCAAACCTGGAAGGAGATGAGAGGAAGGGAAAGAAAGCAGGAGACCAAGCAAATTTGTCCAGGTCTCGTTTATTATGCTGAGGTGCCTTCTTTTTAAAGCATACATCTCGGGGAGTAGGGGAGGGGTCGAGGGGGAATTTTACAAAGAACAAAGAAGCGGGCATCTGCTGACATGGGGGCCAAAGTCAGGC
>OFHM01001281.1_pt1 | contig 16957 bp, 16 predicted proteins | sample 1521311 | NCBI WGS metagenome assembly OFHM01 (sample SAMEA3504083, study PRJEB24116) | mouse gut metagenome | biome: mouse gut; feature: mouse-associated habitat; material: faeces | place: Denmark | collected 2011 | reverse complement strand
GATTGGAGCAGGAGCACACCTCGAAATACTTCTTCTGCCGGGGGGACCAGGCCTCGATGTCGCAGGACTTGACCTTCAAATCCGCCAGGTCGCCGGAGCAGCACTCCAGCTGCCGCACGGGGATGTCCAGAGACCGGAACAGCTCCACGGAGTACTGCCACAGCTTTTCGTACCACATGGGGGACTCCTCGGGCTTGCAGACCACAATCATCTCCTGCTTTTCAAACTGGTGGATGCGGTACACGCCCCGCTCCTCAATGCCGTGGGCGCCCTTCTCCTTGCGGAAGCAGGGGGAATAGGAGGTCAGGGTCTGGGGCAGATTCCCGGCAGGGAGAATTTGGTCAATGAACCGGCCGATCATGGAGTGTTCGCTGGTGCCGATGAGGTAGAGGTCCTCGCCCTCGATTTTGTACATCATGCCGTCCATGTCCGTCTGGCTCATGACGCCTTCCACCACGTTTCCGTGAATCATGAAGGGGGGAATGCAGTAGGTAAAGCCCTTGCCGATCATGAAGTCCCGGCCATAGGCCAGCACCGCCTCGTGGAGCCGGGCGATGTCGCCCAGGAGGTAATAGAAGCCGTTGCCGGAGACCCGGCCCGCCGCGTCCAGGTCGATGCCGCCGAAGGACTCCATGATTTCCGTGTGATAGGGGATGGGGAAGTCCGGGGTTTTGGCCTCGCCGAAGCGCTGGACCTCCACGTTTTCGCTGTCGTCCTTGCCAATGGGGACGGAGGGGTCGATGATCTGGGGGATCAGCAGCATCCGTTTGTGGAGCTCCGCTTCCAGCTCGTTTTCCTGCTTCTCAAGCTCCGTCAGGCGGTCCGCCTGTTCCTTCACCTGGGCCTTGACGGCCTCGGCCTCCTGGAGCTTGGAAGGGTCCTTTTTGGACTGGCCCATGAGCATGCCGATTTGCTTGGAGAGGATATTGCGGTTGGAGCGGAGCTGGTCCGCCTCAGCGATGGCGGCGCGGCGCTTGGCGTCCAGGTCGATGACTTCGTCCACCAGGGGGAGCTTGCTGTCCTGGAATTTCTTTTGGATGTTCTCCTTGACGGCCTCGGGGTTCTCCCGGATGAAGCGGATATCAAGCATGATGATTTCCTTCTTTCGTTTAAATTAAACTCGTTTGGAGTGTTTCACGTGAAACGGCGAAGCTGCTGGCTCCTCTCTCAGCCGGACGCCAGCAATGGCTGGAATACCTCCGCCAGAGCCTCTCCGGTTTCCCTGGAATCCGCCACCCAGAGGGTGAGATTCCGGCTGGAATAAGGGGAGTGGTACGTCCACTCGTCAATGAAAAATTGTACTTGGACATGGCCTTCGCCCGGTTTGTACAGAGAGAATAGAATGTGCAGGTCCCCGTCATGGGTGACGCGGCCAGTGATGGTGCGCTCCGGAATAAGCTGGAGCAGAATATTCCAGGGCGGCCGGCGGAACCGAAGGGCTTCTATCGCTTCCAGGGCCGCGCCCCACTCCGGGTCCTCCGGGGAGAACCCTTGAATGGGGTAGTCTCTGCCTTGTTCCCCCAGCTCCCGCAGGGAAATGTCTATGCTGTCCGGCTCCTTCATTTTAGGGGCCAGTGTGTAGATGTCCACAGGCCGGGAATACCACGCCGCCCATAAAACCAATGCCAAGGCGACAGCCAGAGCCCTCCGGTGAGCCTTGATCCAAGTCATAGGCGTTCTTTTTCGGTTCATTGGCCGCCCCTTTCTGTCAGGAGGCAGCGCCGTCCGTTTCCTGGGCCTCCGCCTCCCGGGTTTCCACGGCTTCTTTCAACTGCTGGTACCGGTCTTGGGCGGAGACAATAATGCCTGGTTCCTGCTCCAAATTAGAAGGATTGCTATTAAGGCAGATCGCCAGGCCGTCTTCCTCCATACCGTCTATAATTTTTCGGCAGGCCTCTAAATTTTCTGCGGAGTAGGAGCGTTCCAGGGAATAGAGGCGGGCCAAGGCCGCATACTGCCGGTTTCCGGCCTCCCGCTCCAGCTCTAGAAGGTTGGCTTCCTGCTCCAGCTTCCGGATTTTTTCCTGGGCTTCCTCCAGCTCGTCTTGGAGGCTGATGACCCGGTTTTGGAGGTCCTGTACCCCCTGCATGGCCGTGACGGAGCTTTGGAGCTGTCCGATGGCCTCGGTATTGCTCCGCTGGTGGGAGGCGAAGGACCAGGCCATCAGCAGAAAGGCCGCGATGAACAGCACCATAATATAGACCACCACGGGTTTTTTTCCTTTGGGTGTCATATCCTCCTCCGGCTCCACAGGGCCGCCTTCGTTCCGTTTTTCCAGCTTCATGCCTCCGGTCCTTTCCGGTTGGTTTTCAGGAGGGCCAGGGCTTCCAGCAGATCGTTTAAGTCGTCCAGCCCGTAGTATTCCAGCTCAATCCGGCCCTTTTTCCGGCCGGTGACAATCTTTACGCCCCGGCCCAGACGGGAGGCCAGAGATTGCTGGGCCTCGGCGGCGTAGTCCACTTCTTTGGGCGGCTCCGGCAGCGTTTCCTCCGGCTCCGCCAGCATGCGCTTTGCCAGGGCCTCCGTCTGCCGGACGGAGAGCTGGCCCTGGACCACGGCCTCCGCCGCTTTTATTTGAAGGGCGGGGGAGAGGGGCAGCAGGGCCCGAGCATGTCCGGCGGAGAGCGCTCCTTCCTCCACCAGCTTTCGCACCGGGGGCTGAAGGCTTAGAAGCCGCATCACGTTGGCCACGGCGCTGCGGGATTTTCCCACACGCTGGGCGGCCTCCTCCTGGGTCATGTGGTAGGTTTGGATCAGGGATTGGTAGCCGGCGGCCTCCTCCATGGGGTTCAAATCTTCCCGCTGAAGGTTTTCTACCAGCGCCAGCTCCGCCGCCTTCTGGTCGTCGGCCTCTATGACCACGGCGGGAATCTCTGTGAGGCCCGCCATCCGGGCGGCCCGCCAGCGGCGTTCCCCGGCGATGATTTGATAATATCCGGAGGACAGCTTCCGCACGGTCAGGGGCTGGATGACGCCGTGCTCCCGAATGGAATCCGCCAGCTCCGCCAGCGCGGCCTCATCAAAGAGCTTGCGGGGCTGGGCGGAACAGTTTTCCACCTGGGAAATCGGTAAATACAGGTTCCCCGCGGCTTCGGGTTTTAATACGTCGTCCCCCAGCAGGGCGCCCAAGCCCCGGCCCAGGCCGGAGGGCTTTTTATTGGCCATGAAATGTACTCCTTTCGAAAGCGATGGTTTATTTCAGAAATTCGGCGGCGAAGGCCGCATAGGCGTCGGCCCCCCGGGAAGTCCGGTCGTAGGCGCTGATGGGTTTGCCGTGGCTGGGAGCCTCGGAAAGGCGGATGTTCCGGGGAATGACGGAAGCATAGACCTTTCCGGGGAAATAGTGCTTTACCTCCTCGGCCACTTGCAGGGACAAGTTCGTCCGCCCGTCGAACATGGTCAGAAGGACCCCCTCCAGTTCCAGGGAGGGATTCAGGGACCGGCGTACCAGCCGGACGGTGTTCATCAGGTCAGACAGGCCCTCAAGAGCAAAGTATTCGCACTGCACCGGCACCAGGATGGAATCCGCCGCGCACAGGGCGTTCAGCGTCAGCAGCTCCAGAGAGGGCGGGCAGTCAATGAGAATCACGTCGTAGTCCTGCCGCAAAGGCTCCAGAGCGTCCCTGAGCAGAAATTCCCGCCGTTCCATACCGATGAGCTCCACCCCTGCACCGGCCAGCGCCTTGTTGGAGGGGAGTACGTCCCCATAGCGGGTGTGGGCCACCGCCTCGGCGGCAGGAAGTTCCCCAATCACGGCGGAATAGACTCCCTTAGAGACGGTTTTGTCCACGCCCATGCCGGAGGTGGCGTTGGCCTGTGGGTCGAAGTCGCAGAGAAGCGCCTTTTTTCCCGCCTCCGTCAGGGCGGCGGCCAAGTTGACGCAGGTGGTTGTTTTCCCCACGCCGCCTTTTTGGTTGACAACAGCGATGATCTTTGACACAAAAGCACCTACTTTCTATGGAAATTTCATTATAACAAGGCCGGGACGCCCTTGCAAGGTCAAAACCCACAATTTTTAAGAAAATTGGCAAAAAAGATAAAAGTTTCACGTGAAACACCCAAGACCGGCCGTTTCCGGCGGTTCTCGAATGTTTCACGTGAAACAAACAGAAGGAAAAGAATCAACCCTGTCCCAGCAGACGTACACTGTAGGGGAGGACCGAGGCCACCTCACCGGGAATGGACTCCCCGGTGCGCAGATCCTGAAATCCGCCGCCTGGAAGGGTGACAGTCTGCTCTTCCGGCCCGGCGTTGACCAGGGTGGCGGTGGCCTCGCCGGGGACCTCCCGGAGATAAGCCAGCAGGGGGCCCTGGGCCGCCAGCCAGGAGAGTGTGCCCCGGCGAAGAGAGGCCCGGCCCTTGCGCAGCTGTCCCAGCCAGCGGAACCATTCCAGAAGCGTCTGGTTTTCCTGGCCCCAGGGATAGGTTTGCCGGTTAAAGGGGTCTGCCGCGCCCTCCATGCCGGCCTCATCCCCGTAGTAAATCATGGGGGAGCCGGGGAAGGTGAAAAGGATGGCCGCCGCCACGTGGAGCCGCTCCAGCGCCGCCTCCCGCTGCAGCTGGGTCAGGGAGAAGACGGACTGGGCTTCCCGCCCCTCAGGGAGGGGGACGCCCCCCAGCAGCGTCAGGACCCGGGGGGTGTCGTGGGTGCCCAGGAAGTTCATGGCGGAATAAAAGGCGGCAGGGGGATAGTTCTCCCGAAGAGTTTCCATGGCCGCCTGGAAATCCTCCGCCGGGCCGTCCAGCAGGTAGTGCAGAAGGGCGGTGCGGAAGGGATAATTCATCACGCCATGGAGCTCGCGGCCCAGGAAATACCTCCGGCGGCGGGAGTAGGAAATTTTATTGCTGGCATCCTCCCAGACCTCACCCAGGACCAGGGCGTCGGGGTCCGTTTCTTCCACAGCGGCCCGGAGCTTTTCAATGAACTCGCCGGGAAGCTCGTCCGCCACGTCCAGACGCCAGCCGGAGGCCCCGGCCCGGAGCCAGCGCTTCACCACGGAGTTTTCCCCCTGGATAATATAATCCACGTAATCCGGGCAATCCTCCCGGACGTTGGGCAGCGTGTCGATGCCCCACCAGGCGTCGTAGGAGTCGGGCCACCGGCTGAATTGGAACCAGTCGTAGTAGGGACTGTCCTTACTCTGGGCTGCTCCCAGGGAGGGGTAGAAGCCGTCGGCATTGAAGTAGACGCTCTGAGATCCGGTATGGTTGAACACGCCGTCCAGCAGGATGCGGATGCCCCGTTCCTTTGCCTCGGCGCAGAGGTCCCGGAAATCCTCTTCAGTGCCCAGCATAGGGTCGATTCGGGTATAGTCCGCCGTGTTGTAGCGGTGGTTGGAGGCGGATTCAAAAATAGGGCAGAGGTATAGGGTGGAGACCCCCAGAGCAGCCAGATCGTCCAAATGCGCGGCCACCCCCGCCAGGGACCCGCCGAAGAAATCCCGGTTTTTCACCTCGCCGTTTTCCGGCTGCCAGACAGGGCTGTCGTTCCAGTCCTCATGGACCCACCGGTTCCCCACGAGCCCCGCCGGGTCCGGAATGTTCAGCCGGCAATAGCGGTCTGGGAAGATCTGATACGTCACGCCCTCGCCAAACCAGGCGGGGGTATGCGTTTCCTCGTAAACGGTGAGCTGCCAGGGGACAATCTCCCCCTCGCTGCGGTACCCGGTTTTGTCCAGGAGACAGCCGGTGCCGTCGTCCCGCCAGAAGCGGAACCAGTACCACACCAGCTCCGGCGTTTGAAAGGGAAGAAGGGAGAGGGAGAAGCAGGCCCGGTCCTCCTGAAAGCCGGAGAAGGGCATTTCCGCCTCCATCTGGTGCCCGGCAAACTCCCGCCGGATGATGACGGAGCAGTGGGTGAATCCCTCCCGGGCGAGGGGACGGCAGGTAAGGGACCAAGCCTTTCCGCAGGGAAGGGCGCCGTAGGGCTTCTTGCATTGAGTGTCGCGGGAGTCAAAGACGGAAGGTGTGTTCATGGGAAAAAACTCCTTGTTCGTTAAAATAAGGGGTTCCAAGAAATGACATTTTTTTACTGGTCGTTTTTCAGGGGAAAAAGGCCGGGAAAACCCGGCCTCTGTGGGGCCCGGTCCCCAGACCGGGCCATTGGGGCTGAGGGAGGAATGGCCTGACCAGGCCCCCGCAAGGGGATGCGATATCCGTAAGCGGCAAAGCCGCTAACGGATATCCAAGGGTCAGGCCCCACAAAGGACGTTTCACGTGAAACACTCCGCAGGGGCGGACGCACAGGTCCGCCCCTACAGGGAAGCGGGACATCCGGCTAGGGCAAAAGCTGGTTCTCCCCGGTAATGGCGACGGTGTCCTCCGGGGGGGTGAAGTAGGCGTTGAGGATATTCACCGCCGTGGAGGCCAGGGCCGCGCCGGCGTCCGCCCGCTCGATGGCGATGGCGACCGCGATCTCCGGGTCGTCGTAGGGGGCGAAGCAGACGAAGACGCCGTGATTCTTGGTGTCCGCCCGGACCTGGGAGGTGCCGGTCTTGGCCCCGGCGGAGACCACGCAGTTCCGGAAATAGGGAGAGAGGGTGCCCTCCACCAGGCCCTTCATGCCCAGTTTCACGGCGTTCAAGTTTTCGTCGCTGATGACGATTTCGTTAACAGGTTCCGTGTTCCCCACGGCTATGATCTCCGAATTGTCATAGGTCTTGGCCGCTTTCAGCAGGTGGGCCTGGCAGTGCTTGCCGCCGGAAACCAGGGTGGCAATGTAATTTGCCAGCTGAAGGGGGGAGTAGAGCTGGGTACCCTGTCCGTAAGCCGCCCAGGGGGCCTGGTCCTGACCCTGGGGATTTTCCGGCAGGAGACCGGAGGTTTCGGGAATCTCGATGCCCGTCTTTTCCCCCAGGCCAAACTGGACCAGATATTCCCGGAGAGTTTCCATGCCCATGCGGTAGCCCAGTTCGGAAAAAAAGTAGTTGCAGGAATTGGTGATGGCCCCGGTAACGTTCAGACTCCCGTGGCCCGAGGTTTTCCAGCACTTGGAATAGCTGTTGGTCTCGTCTCCGGGATAGCGCCAGATGCCGGTGTCCCTGATTTTCTCCGTCAGGGTAGTGTTTCCGCTGAGAAGGCCCGCCATGGCGGTAAAGGGCTTCAAAGTGGAGCCGGGAGGATAGCTGCCCACAGAGGCCCGGTTGAAAAGGGGCGCCTGGGGATCGCCGCTGACAGCGGCATAATTTTCGCCCTGACGAAAGGTCGCCAGGTCATAGGAGGGGTAGGAGGCCAGGGCCAGCACCTCGCCGGTGCCCACCTGGACAACCGCCGCTCCCGCGCCCCGTTTCTCGTCGCCGTCGGCATTCAGCCGGGTGACGGTCTCCTCCAGAAAGCCCTCCACCTGGGCCTGGAAATCCAAATCAATGGTCAGCTCCACAATGCTGCCGGGGACGGGCTGGGTGGAGTAGTATTCTCCGGTGACCTTTCCCTCGTTGTTGGTGGCCACCATGCGCCAGCCGTCCTTGCCTTTGAGGTAGTCGTCAAAGGCAAGCTCCGCGCCCTCTTTGCCCACCAGGTCGTCGTATTCATAACCCTTTTCCTTCAGCCGGTCGAATTCCTCCCGGCTGCCGATTTTGCCCACGTAGCCCAGAATGTGGGCGGCATAGGTAGTCTCATATTCCCGGACGGAGGAGAGGGTCACCTTGGCCCCGGCGTAGTTCCCGTCGCTGAGAAGGGAGATGAAGGGCGTGCCGATGTCCTCCGCCAGGACGTAAGCCTCGTAATTGTCCAGCTTCCGGATGGAAAGCTCATATTGAACGCCCAGTACCATCCGGGCCTGGGTCATGGTGTAATCCTCGGGGATATGCAGCTCCTTGCGCATGGCGCTTATCAGCTGGGCGGGAGTCACCCCCGCCTCCACCAGCAAATCCGCCGTCAAATCCTCGGGAACCAGCCGCTCCAGCAGGGCCTTCGCCCGCTTCTCCGGGCTGAGTTCCCCGGGGGGGACGGCTCCCTCTTCCGGCTCCGGCTCCGGAGTGGAAACCGCGTCCGGGTGACGGAGCAGGTATTGGCCCAGGGCCTCCGCGCAGGGGGCCAGGCTTTTGAGGTAGGTAAGAAAGCGTCGTTTCTGCTGCCCGTCCAGCTGGTCCACAGTGTAGTGGTAGGGAGCCAGCCGGGAGATGGGCAGGTTGTCGCTCCAGGCCACGCCCTCCGCCTGGCAGAGCTGAACCAGGCGGAGAATAGCCTGGTTGCTGTCATCGTCCGGGGAGAGGAGGGCGGCGTCAAAGGTCAGGTCGTAGGTGGAGCGGTTGGAGACCAGGGGCTTGCCGTTGCGGTCGGTGATAACGCCCCGGGAGGCCTCCACCTTCTCCGTGCGGACGATGGAGCGAAGAGCCTGGGCGGCGTATTCATCGTGGTGGATGACCTGCACGTCGTAGAGCACGAAGAGATAAGCGGTCAGCGCCAGCGTCAGGAGGGCGGCCAGCAGATAGAGGCGGGTATTTTGCATTTCCTTGCGGTCCATAGGGCGCCTTTCTCAATCAGTCGTCTAAGTGCGTTTTTCGGTAGACAGAACGGTAAAACAGAGTCAGGGGAACGAGAAACGGGACCGCCGCGCAGAACTCCCGAACCATGACCAGGGCCCCCGCCTGCCAGGCGGCCTTGCCCTGCATCCAAAGAATCAGGCAGCGGAAGCTGTCCGTCAGCAAAAAAGCGGCGGCGGCGGAGACCAGGGAGCAAAGAAACCCGGCGGGCAGCCAGCTTTGGGACAGCAGCCCGGCGCAAAGCCCAATCAGGGGGAAAATCAGGGTGAAGAGGCAGGGAATGGGACCGGGGAGAAGCAGGTCGCACACGACTCCCACGCACAAGGAGAAGATGGTCCCAGGCAAAGGCCCTTCAAATGTGGCGGGAATGGCCGCCAGAAGGGGGTAGAGAAAGGGAATCACACCCCAAAATTCCAGCCGCTGGAGCAGTCCCCCCTGAATCAAAAGGCAGAGGGCGGTGGCGGCGGCATAGAGGGCCCACTTAAAAATGGTTTCATTTCTTGCAATCATACGCGTCCTCCCAAAGGGGGTCAGGTGACAATTTCAAAGGATTTGATAACGAAGACCTCCGTTAGGGAATCCAGGTCCGTCTCCGGGATCAAAATGGCGTAGGAGGCCGCGCCGGAATCGTCCACCTGGGATTCCTCCACAGAGCCGATGACCAGCCCGGAGGGATAATACCCGTTCAATCCGGAGGTCACCACAATGTCCCCGGGCAGGAGGGTGCAGTCCGCCGGGAGATAGTCCAGCCGCAGGCGGTTTTCCCGCATCAGGGAGAAGTCCCCCTGGGCCACGCCCAGCTCCTTGGTCCGAAACACCTGGGCGCCCAGGGAGGTGTCCGTGTCCACCAGGGTCAGCACGGTGGACCAGTTGGTCCCCGCCTTGCTGACGACGCCCACCAGATTCCCGCAGGCGTCGATGACGCAGTCCCCCACCTGGATGTCCAGGGATGTCCCCTTATTCAGCGTCAGGGAGGAGGTCCAGTTGCTCACCGCATGCTCTGTGACCATGCACGCTTCGAAGTTTGAAAGATCCCGGCGCTTCCGGGTCAGGTCCAAAAGCTGGTGCAGAAGCTCGTTTTCCGCCACGGCGGCCTCCGCCTCCCGGATGGTCTCCTCGTTCTTGGCAATCTGCTGGCGGAGGGCGGCGTTTTCCGCCAGCAGGTCCGTGGTGTCCTTATAATAATTTTGCAGGTCGTTGAACCAGTTGGCCACTGCCGTGTATCCCGCCCGAAAGGGCGAGACTAAAATCCCCGTCAGGTTCACCAGCGGGGAGGAATTGGCGCTGAGCACCGACATCACCGCCATGGCCACCGAGAGAACGGCGGCGGCGAAGAGCACCCAGAGCCCGTGCTGTTTCAGGAAATTTTTCAATCCAATCACCTAATCAGGGTCCAAGATACGATGTCCGAATGTGAACGGCTGAAATCCGTATGTTTGAGTTCAGCCGTTCCGCCCGCCGCCAAAACCGGCGGCAGCCGCGGCGTCATAGAGTCCTTTCGGTTTGTCCCTCCGGAGGGAGCAGCAGGGGGAACTCACAGCAAAAAGACGCCAAATTTCTCCAGCATCCTGGCCAGCCGGAGGACGGGAAGGCCCATGACGTTGAAAAAGTCTCCCTCCAGCCGCTCCACCAGCAAGGCCCCCCGGCCCTGAACGCCGTAGGCCCCGGCCTTGTCCATGGGTTCCCCGGTGGCGATGTAGCGCCGGAGCTCCGCCTCTGTGGCGGGGCGGAAGAACACGTCCGTGGACTCCGTTTCCGTAAGGCGTTTCAGCCCTTGGCAGACAGAGACGCCGGTGCAGACAGTGTGCCTGCGCCCTTGGAGGGCGGTAAGCATTTCCAGGGCGTGGGCCTCGTCCCGGGGCTTGCCCAGCCGGGCCTGGTCCAGAAAGACCATGGTATCGGCGGTGATGACAATCTCCTCCGGCCCGCAGAGCTTGGCGGCGGCGTCCGCCTTCTCCCGGGAGATGTAGGCCACCACTTTTTCAGGCGTCAGCCCTTCGGGAAAGGATTCCTCCACCTCCGGCGTCCGGACCACGAAGTCTGTCACGCCGATGCGCTCCAACAGCTCCCTCCGCCGAGGAGAGCCGGAGGCCAATACAATCTGTGCCATAGGTCCTCCTTATCTGCCCGTAGAGCCGAAGCCGCCGCGGTCGGGGCCCTCCAGCCGCTCCACCCGGGTGAATACCAGGGGGGGCTGATTCTCCACGATGCGGAACTGGCAGAGCCGGGTGTTTTTCGGGATGATCACGTCCCGGGTGGCGTAGGCGGGCCAGCGCCACTGGTCCCCGTCCCCCCGGTAGGAGCCGTCCACTACCCCCATGGAGTTGGCCTGCAAAAGTCCGTAGTTTTTAAAGGTAGAGCTCCGGGGAACCACGTGGGCCTCGTACCCTTCCGGCAAAGCCACGGCAATGCCCAGAGGGATCAGCCGGAACTCACCGGCTGTCAGCGTGACGTCCTCCGCCGCCCGCAGGTCCACCCAGTCGGACCCAGGGACGCAGCAAAGCTCCTCCAGGCCCTCCACCATATATTTTACCTGTAATTCCTTGGTTTCTCTCATGGTAACGCTCCTGTGCAATTTTATTTTGTAGAATTCTGCCGAAATTCTACAAATTGTTATAGTCAAACAAGTTGGAAAGTATCAACAGCTTCGTTTCAACGCTGCGGCGAACAGCCGGCGCAGACGGCAGCATTTGCGGCCGTGGGCTGGATCTCATAGAGAACAAAGCGTGCTTCACACACCGGCATTGCCCGCTGGCTGCAAATGCGCAATTTGCACGGTTGCAGCTTTTGCTCACTATATCACTCCACGCCCCGCTGGTAAAGCCCCCGGGTGAATTCCCCTGCAGGGGCGGCCTGCTCCTGATACCTGCGGAACACCTGGGCACATTCCTCCGGGCTTTCCGTAGTGAAGCGGAGGCGGGCGTAGGCCAGCCCCAGCCGCCGCCAGTCCGGGCGGTCCGCCAAATAGAGGGGGCGGCTGTTCTGCACCTCCGTCCGGTGGCCGAAGGCAGGGAGGAGGGGGAAGGCCGCGCCGGTGCGGTCGTGTAAGGCGTTGGCCTTTTCACAGCGGCAGCCTGCGCTGCTTTGAATCAGGCAGTTTTCCGTAATCATCAGCGGCAGCCGCCCATAGACCAGGGCCTCGGCGGGGAGAAGCTTTCGCATATCCCGAATCTGGGAAAAGCGCAGTTCGAAGGACAGGCAGGCGGATTCCAGCCCCTTCTCCCGAAGATAGGCCAGGGAGCGGCTGTTGAAGACATTCAGTCCATAGTCGCCATAGAGCCGCCAGCCCCCGTCCCGAACCAGGGGGAAATGCCCCAGGTTGCCCAGGAGCAGCCCGGTAACCCCCAGCTTCCGGGCCTTGTCCAACCAGCGGAGGAGCAACTCTTCGTCCCTGTCCCGCCAAACCCGGGGCAGGACGGCGCAGTATTCCCCCGCCGGTTCCGGCAGGAAGGACATGTCCGCCAGCAGTTCCAGGGGCAGATACACCCGGGCGGGCCGGAAGCCCAAAAGCCCCCCCGCCAGCTGGGCGGCGCTTACGACGGAAACCGTCAGCCGAGGCTCTGTCTCCGAGCAGTCCAGGTCCGGCAGGGGCGAGGGAACGCATTCCCGGCGAAGGGGAACCGCAGTCCGGGCGGCGCTCAGCTTTTCCAGAGCGTCCCGCAGGTCGGGATACTTGCTGCCGTCCTCGGTGTATACGCCGCAGTAGACCATGGACTGGGCCTTCCGGTATCCTGGCAGGGGCTCCGCCGCAGGATTCTCCTGACCAGTAATGGTATCGCCCACCTCGGTGTCCCGGACGTTTTTGATGGAGGCGGTGAGATACCCCACCTGTCCTGCCTGGAGCTGGCCGCAGCTCTCATAGCCCAGAGGCCGCAGCAGGCCGCACTCCAGCACCTGGTACTGGGCCCCGGAGGCCATCATCCGGATGGACATTCCCTTTTTCAGCGTTCCGTCCATAATCCGGAAGTAGACGATCACGCCCTTGTAGGCGTCGTAGTAGCTGTCGAAGATCAGCGCCCGCAGGGGCGCGGCGGGGTCCCCCGCGGGGGCGGGGATGTTCTGGACCACGTCCTCCAGCACGGAGGGGATGTTGACCCCCGCCTTGGCGGAGATCTCCGGCGCTTCCAGGGCGGGGATGCCGATGATGTCCTCGATCTCATGCTTCACGCGCACGGGGTCTGCGGCGGGCAGGTCGATCTTGTTGATGACCGGCCGGATCTCCAGATCGTTGTCCAGGGCCAGATAGGTGTTGGCCAGCGTCTGAGCCTCGATGCCCTGGCTGGCGTCCACCACCAGCACGGCCCCCTCGCAGGCCGCCAGGGACCGGCTGACCTCGTAGTTGAAGTCCACATGGCCCGGCGTGTCGATAAGGTTCAGGGTGTAGGTCTCCCCGTCCTGGGCCTCATAGCTGAGGGTGACGGCCCGGGCCTTGATGGTGATGCCCCGCTCCCGCTCCAGGTCCATGTTGTCCAGCAGCTGGCTCTCCATCTCCCGCTCGGAGACGGCGCCGCAGGCCTCCAGCAGCCGGTCCGCCAGGGTGGACTTGCCGTGGTCGATGTGGGCGATGATGGAAAAATTCCTGATTTTGCTCTGATCCATATGCGATCACCTCGTTTCTCCGCCGCCTTGTACCGGCAGAGTAGTTTCCTGTAATTTTCTGACCCGCTCGTCCGAGGCGTGGAACACCTGGGCCATGGACTGGGAGAATCCCTGGTAATCCTCCGCCAGGGATTGCGCGTCCATGGCGGGGAATTCCCCTCGGTAGGCCGCCAGGGCCTTGCCGTACTGGATGCGCGCCAGGGTCATGTCCGCCGCCAGGGCACCCATGTCGAAGCTGGCCGCGTCGGTGGAGAAGTACCCCTCGTTCCCCCCGGCGGCCCGGTAGAGCAGCCGGAAGAGCTGGTACAGCGCCCCGCCCATATAGGCCCCGGCCTGGGACACCGCGTCCCTGCTGCCCACCTTGCCCAGCAGGTCGAAGAGCACGCTGGCGGTGTTGACGATCAATTTTTTCTGGAGCTTGGCCATGACGCCGCCCTTCAGGTCCTCCCGGGCCTCGCTGGCGTCGGCCAGTTCCCCGGCCTCGATAAACGCGCCGTCCCTGCTGAGGCTCCGCCCCAGGAGATAGTCCGCGGACACGTGGTAGTAGTCGCAGGCCTTGACCACGAAGGCCAGCCCCGGCTCCCGGATGCCGTTCTCATAGTGGCTGAGCAGGGCCTGGCTGACGCCCAGGGCCGCCGCCGCCTTTCTCTGGCTGATGCCCTTCTCCTGCCGGAGGAGGGCCAATACCCGCGCGAAATCAGCGTTCATATCTTTCTGTCATCCTTCTCTGTCGTTCTCTCATCCTCCCGCGCCCCGCTCCCGGGCCGCAATACGAGGAGTTATAGTATAACATCCGATATACGGCTTGTAAAGATGCCGGAGGAAATTTTTCACAACTTTTATTCGCGAGGCCAGAAGAGCCTGTTCGCGATTTTTTTTGGATCATTTTGACAGATCGATCCGGATATAGTATAATTTTAATGAAATCTACCGTTTGTTAAGGAGGAGCGCCAAAATGACCAGGAAAAGTGCCGCCCTGTATCTCGCCTCTCTCTGCGTGCTGTGCGCCGGATATCTGCTGTGCCGGTACGTGTTCTTTGAAGTCCACGGCATGAAGCAGTGGCCCGCCTGCCTGTTCCTGCTGGGCCTGGTGGTTTTAGGCGTCTCCTTTTTTACGAAAAAGAAATGGACCCCGCTGGTCACAGCCTTTTCCTATCCCATAGCGTTTGCGATCGGCGCGCTCTTTCAAACGGACGGCGCAGACCCCGGCGGCGGAAGGACGAACAGCCTGTGGGTGATATGGACCGTCGTATTTATCTGCGCCATCGTACTCTCTGCCATCGGCGAGACCGTCAAAGAGAACCGGGATATAAAGTGATGTTCAGTCTCATACTTTTGTTGCAAAACCCCGCCTCCCATGATATACTGGCCTCCAACCAACAAAGGAGGACGACCCCATGGTACGTTTCGCGGAAGAAAGAGACATCCCCCGCATCAACGAGCTGCGCCGCCAAGTCAGCGAGCTCCACGCCCAAAGCCGCCCCGACATTTTCAAGCCCGGCTTCTGCCAGGAGCTGCAGGACCGCGCCTACACCCTGCTGCGCGAAGAGGAGAGCGACATCCTGATAGCCGAGCGTGACGGCGTGATCTGCGGCATGGCTGCCATAGAATACCTGAACAAGCCGGAGTCTCCCTACTGCCATCCCCGGAGGATCTACTACGTCACCGAATTTGACGTAGACGAGGCATACCGGCGCCAAGGTGTGGGCCGGGAGCTGATGGCCTTCATGGAGGCCGACGCCAGGGCAAAAGGTTTCTCCGGCATCGAGCTGGACATGTGGACCTTCAATGAAAACGCCCGGGCGTTTTATGAAGCCCTGGGCTTCCAGACCTACCGTCTCTATATGGAGCGGGACTTAAACGAAGAAACGTAAAAAGGAGGCTTCCCGGCAGGCCGGGAAGCCTCCTTCCGCGTCTCTAATTTATCTCTTGTTGTAAGCCTCGATGCCCAGGGCCAGCAGGTCCATAGCCCGCTCCAGATCCTTCTGTTTGAGCACGTAGGCGATACGAATTTCGTTGACCCCCATGCCCGGCGTAGCATAGAAGGACTCGCCGGGGGCGAACATGACGGTGTCGCCGTTGTCGTCGAAATCGGTGAGCAGCCACTTCTGGAACTCGTCGGCGCTGTCCACCGGCAGGGCGGCCATGATATAGAAGGCCCCTCTGGGGCACTCGCAGATGACCCCGGGGATGTCTTTCAGCTTCGCCACCACCGTATCCCGGCGGCGCTTGTACTCCTCCCGCACGGCGGCAAAGTACTCCGGCCCCACGTCATACAGGGCGGCGGAAGCCACCTGATCCAGAGTTGCCACGGAGAGCCGCGCCTGACAGTATTTGATGGCCTCTCCCATCAACTCCCTGTTCCGGCTGATGATGCACCCGATCCGGGCGCCGCAGGCGGAGAACCGCTTGGACACGGTGTCAATGACCACCACGTTTTCCGCCGCGTCCTCGAACTCGCCCAGGGACTGCAAGGGCTCCCCGGCATAGACGAACTCCCGGTAGGCCTCGTCCCCGATGATAAAGAGGTCGTGCTCCTTGGCGATGTCCACCATCATCCGCATTTCCTCCGGGGTCAGCACGTTGCCGGTGGGGTTGCCCGGATTGGTGCAGACGATGGCGCGGGTCCGCTCATTGATAGCCGCCTCGATCTTGGCCCGGCCGGCATAGTGGTAGCCGTCCTCCGGGGAGGTGCAGACGGGATGGATGACCGCGCCGCAGGTGTTGACCATGGTGTTGTAGTTGGGATAGAAGGGCTCGGGGATGATGACCTCGTCCCCATCGTCCAGAATGCAGTTGAAGACGATCTGCAGCGCCTCGCTGCCCCCGGTGGTGATGAGGATATCGTCCTCCGCGAAGTGCATCCCCAGGTTGCCGTAGTACTTCTGGATGGCCTTGATGAGAACGGGCATTCCCGGCGATTCCGCGTAAGCCAGTACCGGCAGCTGGAAATTCCGGACGGCCTCAAAGTACTGGGGGGGCGTTTCGATGTCCGGCTGGCCGATGTTCAGATGGTAGATTTTTTTCCCCGCCTCTTTGGCGGCCACGGCGTAGGGGTGGAATTTCCGCATAGGGGACAGGGCGCATTTTTTGACCTTACTGGAAAATTTCATTATAACTCCTTGCTGTTAAAACGGCTTGTTTCGGTCTCGTCTTATACCGCTGCAGGTGGTCTGAGGGGGAAAGAGGTCGCGGGGCTCATGAGGCGGCGACGGCAGCGGCGTAGTGGTTACGATGAAGCGCTTGTATGCCTCGTATGCCGCGGTCTGAGGGGACTGATTGTTTTTGTCAAGATACATATTGACCATCCTTTCCAATAGGCGGGGACGTGCTTTTCCTGCGGGGAAAAGTACCAAAAGCGCGCTTAGGCGTGCAGTGCCCGCTGTACGGGCGCCAGCGGCCTTACGGCGGACGGAGGCCGGCCCACGGGTTTAAGTGACTTTTTGGGTGCTGCTTGCGTGAACAAAAAGTACCCGGAGGGTCCGGGGGCCGGAAGCCCCCGGGCCGAAGCGCGGGTCACTTCTTCAAGGTATCGACCCACTCGCCGTACTTCTTGATGTTAGCATCTCTCCCGGCGGGATCGGCCCCCTTGGTCAAAACATAAACCTTGATCTTGGGCTCCGTTCCGGAGGGACGGACGATAACGGACGTACCATCCTCCAGCTCGAAGCGGAGCACGTTGGAACCGGAAAGCTCCATGGCAGTCTTCCTGCCGGTGGCGCACTCCACCACGCTGCCGTCGGCATAGTCCTTGAACTGAAGGACCTTCACCCCGGCGATCTCGGCGGGCGGGGCCTCCCGCAGCCCCTTCATGAGCTTCGCCATGTCCGCCAGGCCGTCCAGGCCGGGCATCACCAGATTGTGCGTCTTCTCGC
>OFHM01001273.1_pt1 | contig 17067 bp, 15 predicted proteins | sample 1521311 | NCBI WGS metagenome assembly OFHM01 (sample SAMEA3504083, study PRJEB24116) | mouse gut metagenome | biome: mouse gut; feature: mouse-associated habitat; material: faeces | place: Denmark | collected 2011 | reverse complement strand
CAAACTTGATATGCGCAAAAGGCCGCGCAGAAACGGGGTAAAAAATGAAAGTATTAAAGGTGACGGATCCTGCGTTTCAAAAATACGGCAGGGTGATTGAGAATGTGGATTTCACGGCACTGGTGGAGGCGCTGAAGCATACGCCGGTTCCCGGGGATGTGGTATATGAGCCATCGGTTCCGGAGCTGGAGGCGCTGCCGGTGATGGAGGAACTTTCCCGGGTGATCTACGGGGAGATGCCCATTCAGATCGGATACTGCAACGGCCACAATACCATGCTCAACGCCCTGGAGTATCACCGGGATTCCGAGATCAATGCGGCGGCTACGGATGCCGTGCTGATGCTGGGGCTGCTGACGGATGTGGAGGCGGACCATACTTACGACACTTCCAAAGTGGAGGCATTCCTGGTGCCTGCGGGGACTGCGGTGGAGATCTATGCAACCACCCTGCACTATGCGCCCTGCCATACAGAAGAGAACGGTTTCCAGGTAGCGATCGTATTGCCCAGGGGAACCAACTATCCGCTGAAAGGAAAACATGTGAAGGTCAGCGAGGCGGCAGCAGGCTGCACAGAGGGCGGTGCTGCGGAGGCGGTAAAGGGCATCTGCAATGAGGACGCCATGCTCACCGCCGTGAACAAATGGCTCATAGGCCATGCGGAGGGCGGACTGGACGAGGGCAGTTTCCTGGGACTGAAGGGAAAGAACCTGTGCCTGACGCAGGATTGAGGCGGTACGGCCCGGCTATGACTATCAGGCACAAATAGCAGGGAGACGAAATCGTTAATAAGAAACAGCGTCCGCCCAAGCTTTGGAATAGGCGGGGGCTGTTTCACAGATAGTCCGGTTAAGAAATGTCAGTAGGAAATTTTATAACAGTCTTGGAACGAAGGTGCCCGGAATGAAATTTCAGCTGCGCACTTTGCAGATGAAATTTCATTCCCCTATAAGGGCACCGTAGTGCAGAGACGGTACTGGAATAGGAGGAGAATATGTACTATATAGGCATTGACCTGGGCACATCGGCGGTAAAGCTTCTGCTGATGGACGGGGAAGGAAAAATCATAAACATTGTATCCAGGGAATATCCCCTGTATTTTCCCCATCCGGGCTGGTCGGAACAGAAGCCGGAGGATTGGTACGAGCAGACAGTCCTGGGCATCAAAGAGCTGATCCGGGATGCGGACAAAGACCAGGTGGCAGGCATCAGCTTCGGCGGCCAGATGCATGGGCTTGTGATACTGGATGAAAAGGATCAGGTGATCCGTCCAGCAATCCTCTGGAACGACGGCAGGACCACAGAAGAGACCGATTATCTGAATACCGTCATCGGAAGGGAAAAGCTGTCGGAATATACGGCCAATATTGCCTTTGCAGGCTTTACTGCGCCTAAGCTGCTCTGGGTGAAAAACAAGGAACCGGAGAATTTTGCACGGATATCCAAAATCATGCTTCCCAAGGATTACATCGCCTATAAGCTCACCGGGGTGCACTGCACGGACGTGTCCGACGCCTCCGGAATGCTGTTGTTCGACGTGAAGAACCGATGCTGGTCCCGGGAGATGTGCGACATCTGCGGCATCAGCACGTCGCAGTTGGCGAAATGCTACGAAAGCTATGAGGCCGTGGGAACTGTGCTGCCGGAGGTGGCACAGGATCTGGGTATCCGTTCCGGCGTGAAAGTGGCGGCGGGCGCAGGCGACAATGCCGCAGCGGCAGTGGGAACCGGTACCGTGGGCGACGGCATGTGCAACATTTCCCTGGGCACCAGCGGGACCATATTTATATCGTCGGAGAAATTCGGCGTGGATAAGTACAACGCGCTGCATTCTTTCGCCCATGCGGACGGAAGCTACCACCTGATGGGCTGCATGCTCAGTGCGGCCAGCTGCAACAAATGGTGGATGGACGATATCCTGGGCACCAAAGAATACGGGGCAGAGCAGGCGGCAATTGCAAAACTGGGGGAAAACCATGTCTACTTCCTGCCCTACCTGATGGGAGAGCGCTCTCCCCACAATGACCCCAATGCCAGGGCGGTTTTCTTGGGCATGAGTATGGACACCACCAGGGCGGACATGACCCAGGCGGTACTGGAGGGGGTGGCCTTTGCTCTGCGGGATTCCCTGGAGGTGGCCAAGTCCCTGGGAATAGAGCTGACCCGCACGAAAATCTGCGGCGGCGGAGCAAAGAGTCTTCTGTGGAAGAAGATCATCGCTAATGTTCTGAATCTGAAGGTGGATGTTCTGGAAAACGAGGAAGGCCCTTCCATGGGCGGCGCTATTCTGGCGGCGGTGGCCTGCGGCGAGTACGGGAGCGTGGAGGAAGCTGCCGGGAAGATTGTGAAGGTAGTGGAGACCGTGGAGCCGGAAACCGCTTTGGTGGCGAAATATGAGGAGCGCTATAGGCAGTTTAAGGAGATTTATCCTGCCTGTAAGCCGGTTTTCCAGAGGAATGCGTCGGTTGGTCCAGGGAAAGGCGCTGACTGCGTGAAAGGCTGAGTTTTTTGATCTATATTGATGCAGGCAAACAACAATCACTTTTCGGGAGAATCGGGTCTCCCGATGGAAATGAATAAAAGGCGCTATAGATTAAAAAATCCCCGAACAGTGTCGCAATACGGTTCGGGGATTTTATTATGTATTGAATGCATGGAAAAGAGCTGTATCTACGGCTCAAAAGTAACCGAAATCTCCGCCGCAAACTGATAATTGCGGTCCCCCCGCTCCATAGTGGTCTCATACAGCAGGTCATAATCCGGCGTAACCGTAATGGTATCGCTGCCCGCCGGGGTATTTACCGTGATGGGAGCGAACAAATCCAACATGTCGTTGTTAAGCAGGAAGGTTACCTCTCCGGGGATGGAACATTCCTCCACATGGATGGAATTTGTGTTCCTGTCATAGGAGGCAACGATTTTCCCTTCCGTAAGTCCGCTGTCTGCCCGCAGCCAGTAGAAACTTCCACTTGTGCGCTGGTCCGCCCGTTGGGAAAGATCCCAGACCACCCTCTCAGGAAGAGGATTGCGGACATGCTGCTCCAGGAATCTCACTGCATTGGTATCTGTTTCCATGACGGAATCGTCTCCGGATTCCAGCCATGCCGCGCTGTCTGCCATGACCGTCTGGTCAGACAGGGAGTTATCACTGAAGTTATGTCCTTTTCCCTGGTGGATATACGTATTATGTATGTATCCGCCGCTTAATTCTTCCTGGTATCCGTCCAACAACTGACCATATTGGGCGGTAACGATATTTCTGTCATAGGCTGTATCATTCTCTCCTACCTGAAGCAGCAGGGGCATATTATACAGATTCCACAGCGGCAGGCCGTTGGGATGGCCTGCAGACATGTTGGCTGCCGCAAACCGGTCTGGCATTTTGGCCACAATGGCATAAACTCCGTCCCCTCCCGCGGAGAATCCGGTCAGATAGACCCTGTTGGGATCCACATCGTAAAAGGCGATCATATTTTCGATGAGCCTGTCGTAGAGCGGGTAGGATTCCGGGTTAAAATGGCAGTCCCAGGTATCGCGTACTCCTCTGGGATTCACATGGACGCCGTTCTTGACGCTGTTCTGATAATAGGATGCCATATGCGCCCACTGGCTGTTGTTCAAATCGGGTGTGTCACTCTGGCCGCCGCCGTGAAGGGAGATGAAAAGAGGATAACCGTTTTCGTCCGGTTCTCCCTTGACAAGAAGACCATATTTCATGGTGGCTTCACCGAAAGTCATGGCATGCTTTTCGATTTCCTCTATTCGGACTTCATCGCTTTTCACCTGATTCAGATACTCCTGCCAGAGGTAGTTTCTGGCATTTTCGATATCCTCATTGCTTTCCAGGGAATCTGGTTTTGTGTAGGGGTTCGCTGTCACTGTCTCGTCCGGGGATTCTGATGTGCTGTCACTGGCCTCCGCGCTGTTACCGGCTTCTGAGTTGTCACTGGCCTCGCCATTGTTCCCGGTATCTGCGTTGTCGCTGGCTTCCGTGCTGCCCTGGCCCCCGGAACTGTCCTGTGGCGCTTCATTGCCGGAGGCGTTAATTTCTTCGGATACATTTTCAGATGTTGATTGGGCGCTGCCTTCCATAGTGCCAGTTTCAGAATCTTTTTCTCCACATGATGCCAGTGCCAGGCAGATTGCTAACGTTGACATCAACATACCTCTTTTCTTCCATATATGCATACTCATCATTTGATATCCTCTTGTTAAATATTTGTGATCGGCTGGCTGATGCAGCCTTCCGGGGTTCATCATTGGTTAATGACATAATGAGACACCTCCTTTCAAAGTTCCGCAAGCCGACACTCAACACCAGACATGGCGAAGAATGTTGGCTTGTTGTTTCCAGACTGTATTTATCATAACACAGGGCGGACAGATTGTCACCGGCCATTTTTGAGTATTTACAAAGTTTCGGCAGATTTCGACAAATTTCCCGGCTATGGGAGCGGGGGAAGCAGTAACCATTGCAGGAGGCATCAGGGGAAGCGGAAGCTAATTATCCCGTCAGGCAGGCCAACTAATCCGTTTTTCTTTACAGAGCGGGGTTCTTTCCGTATACTGGATTTGTCGGGAAGAGGAATCCCCTTCTGCACTGCTTGCCGTGCTGCCCGCAGTTGACAGCGGCGAAGAACAGTCCGCGGTTCCAGGGGACAGTTCCCGGACAGACAGGAAGAAAGGAGACATCCATGCTCGTAATCGGCATCTGCGACTCAGAGACGGCGGTGCGGAGCCTCTTGACAGGCTTTGCGGAGCGGTACCGTCTGGAAACCGGAACCAATGTGCAGCTTTTGTGCTACAGCAGCGGTGAAAAACTTCTGAAAAATTACATGTTGGAGCTTGACCTGATTTTTCTGGAGATACCGTTCCGGAAGATGAACGGCCTGGCGGTGGCGGAGCGGATCCGGCAGCAGGATGCGGGGGTGCGCCTTGTCTTTCTGACCACGGTGCTCACCTATGTACTGGAGGCTTATGAGGCCGGGGTGGACAATTATCTGCTGAAGCCATTGAGCTATGCCAGGTTCTGCAGGGAGGTCAGCCTTGCCCTGGAAAAAAGGAACAGTGCCGATGCGCGCTGTTTTCTGGAGGAAAACAAGACGGGCATCTACAAAATCTACCTGCACCAGATTCTCTATATTGAGACGGACGGAAAGCATACCCTGATCCACACCCGGGAGGAGGACATCACAAGCTACCGCCAGATGAAGAATCATGAGGCGCTGTTTGCCGGGACTTCCCTGGTGCGGTGCCATGCCGCCTACCTGGTGAACCTGCGTTATTTCCGGAAACTGGAGGGGATGACGCTGACCCTGGATGACGGCACGCAGATTCCCGTGAGCCGCGCCCGGCGCAGCTTCGTCCTGGAGCAGATAAAAAGATACGGTTTTTCGTTTCTGATAAACCAAGAAAGCAAATATAACCAAAAGGAGGCAGACAAACCATGAAAAAGCAAAAGGAGAACCTGACCGTTCTACTCTGGTCCGTCAGGCTGGCCTACCGCATCAGCCCGAAATTTTTCCTGTTCTGGATTTTGTTTGGGATCTCGCTGGCGCTGCTTCCCTCGGCATCCCTTGCCTGCAACCGGCGGGCGGTGGCAGTGCTGGCGGATTATCTCGCCACAGGGCAGGGCAGTTTTGGGGATGTCGTCCCTGCGCTGCTGGCGCTTGGGATCCTGCTGATTCTGACGGGGCTGTCCCGGCGGATCAACGGGGAGTTTCTCTATGCCCAGATGTATGACACCTATTATTTCGGCATGCAGGAGTATATGGCGGACCGCATTCAGAAAACGGACATCAAGACCCTGATGGACAGGGAATTCTACGAGGATTATCGTTACTGCCTGTATCGGAGCGGCGGGCTCACCGATCTGATGAGCCATGGCTGCATTACGGTGATGAAGAGTATCACGGCACTGTCTTTGATTGGGGTTGCCTTCTCGGTTTCTGTTCCTGTGGGGCTCACCGCCGTTGTATGCTTCCTTTTGACCGTGTTTTTAAACAGCAGGCTTTCCTCACGTTTTGTGGTGGACACGCTGCGGCACAAAGCCCTGCGGGCCAGGTCCGATTATTACAGCGCGGAAGCCAGGAATCCCGGGGCCGCTAAGGAAATGCGCATTTACCATACCCAGTCCAAACTCCTTGGAAAGTGGAAGGAAGCCTACCAGGGGATTCTGCGGTTTGACATGAAATACGATACAGGGCGATGCTTTCTGTCCGTATTTGTGGCGGCATGCATTTACCTGTCCATCCTGGCCATGTCTGCCTTTGCCATTTCCCGGGTGGCGGCGGGAAAGCTGACGGCGGATGTGTTTCTCATGCTCTACCTTCTGGGAGAAAGCCTGGCCGATGTGAACAGGGCCTTTTCCACGGCTCTCTTCGAGGCTCTCCGGGGACTGGACGCGCTGAAGATGCAGCATCGTTTTCTCACTGGCGCGCCCCTGCAGGAGGACAGGCTGCTGAACCGGAAGGCTATCTCGGAAGCGATTTCCCGGCAGCGCCAATGTTCGGATGTGGTTTTTGAAGCCAGGAACCTGCATTTTTCCTATGACGGAAAGAATGAGGTTCTCCACGGACTGAATTTTCAGATCAGGAAGGGGGAGACCATCGCTTTGGTGGGCGTCAACGGAAGCGGCAAGTCCACACTGGTGAAGCTGCTCATTGACCTGTACCGTCCGGACAGGGGGGAGCTGCTTTTATATGGGAAAAAATACGGGGAGTACCCGGAGGGCAGCATCAACCAGCAGATCGGCATGTTTTTCCAGAATTTCTACCTGTACCATCTGTCGCTGCGGGAGAATGTGGGGTTCGGCAGCCTTAAGTATCTGAAGGAGGACGGGCGGATCCGCAGGGCCATGGAAATGGGCGGGGCGCTGCCGCTTCTGGAAAAATGTCCGGAGGGCCTGGAACAGCTTCTGAAAAAGGATGTGAAGAAGACGGGGATCAACATGTCCGGAGGCGAGCAGCAGAAGATTGCCATCTCACGTACTCATATGAGCGAGAAGGACATCCTCATCTTCGACGAACCGGCCGCCGCCCTGGACCCGATAGCGGAATTGGAGCAGTTCCGGAATATCCGGGAGAAAACCAGGGGCAGGACTTCCATCCTGATCAGCCACCGTATCGGTTTCGCACGCATGGCAGATCGGATTTTCGTACTGGACAGGGGATGTCTGGCGGAGGTGGGCTCCCATGAGGAACTGTTGGAGAGAGACGGAATTTATGCCGATTTTTTCCGTCAGCAGGCTGAATGGTATGAGGAGGGATGACGTATGGAAAAGCGTAAGGTTCTTTTGGAGAAAGGGATGGGGTGGATTGCGGGAAAATCTCTGGGGCTTTTTATCCGGATCAAGGGCCCCCTCTCCCTGGCTGTGGGCGTCATCGGGCTTCCCATGGCGGTATTGCCGCTGCTTCTTTCAAGGCAGCTTCAGAGGCTTACGGACGGGATTTTCCTGCTGATGCCGGGCCAGGGAGGCACGGCGGAACCGGTTGTCGGCGCGCTGCTTTTCCTGGGGGTATTGTTTCTGCTGCAGCTTCTCTGGCAGCTCCTGGACGGCTATGTCCAGACCCGGGATATGTACCGCACCCAGGAATATATCAAGGAGACAGTCCTCGGGCATGTCTGTACGGTGCATTATTCTTATCTGGAAAACAGGGATGATTTTCACAGCAAAATCGCTTTTGCGGATGCTTACGCCTGTCAGGAGGCGGCCATGGGCATACGGGGCATGTTCGCCGCTTTTTATCAGCTGGTTACTTTTGCCGTGGCGGCTTTTGCCCTCTGGGCGGTGCATCCCGCTTTTGTCCTTATCCTTGTGGCCACAGGGATTCCGGCCGCCGTTCTTTCCTTTCTGCAGGCGGACGAGACCTTCCGGCACCGCACCAAATGGTCCGAGGAAGGGGCCATGTCCATTCACCTTTACCACCTGTGCGCATCCACGGACCACGGCATTCAGGAGGTGCGCCATTACGAGCTTTACGATTATTTAAAGGCAAAGTGGAGGGCGGTGGCGGACAGCTATCTCCACAAGAAGAACAGGTTGGTGGCGAAGCATCTGAAGGCGAATATGACTGCGGACTTCCTGCGCAGCGGCGTGTATATGATCCTGCTCCTGGCCACGGCCCGGATGATTTATCAAAATCCTGCACTGGGACTGGGGACTTTTACGCTGGTGTATACCCTTTCCGACAGGCTGCAGCGGGCCATTGGCGCTATCCTTACGGAAGTCATGCAGTTTTCCGCATGCCTTTCTTATATGAAAGAGTTTTTTTCACTGGAGGAGATGGAGAGGGATGAGGAGGACGGAAAGGGCGTGAAGGACGAAAAGGACAGCAAGGACGGAAAGGACAAGAAGGACAGAAAGAACGGAAAGGACAAGAAAGACAGAAAGGACGGGAAAGACAGAAAGGAAACAGCTTCGTCCCTGGCCCTTCAGGAGATTCAGCCGGCGAAAGGGGCATTCACAGGCGGAGACAGACCAGAGCCGCAGATTCCGGAGAACCCTTCCGCCGGGGATATAGTCTTTGAACATGTCAGTTTCTCCTACCCGGGAACGGAGAGGAAGGTCATTTCTGATCTCTCTCTGACCATCCGCGGAGGGGAAAAAATCGCCATCGTGGGGGACAACGGATCCGGCAAATCCACCTTCATCAGCCTGCTTACAGGGATTTTTTCTCCCGACAGCGGCAGCGTGTCCATCGGCGGCCTGTCAATGGAAGAACACAAACGCGCCCTGCGGCAGCGGATTTCCGTGATTTACCAGGACTTTGCCCATTACGAGGCCAGTATCCGGGATAATATCACTGTGTCCGATGAGGAGCGGAGGCTTTCCGATGAGGAGATTCTGGATCTGGCCCGGCGGATTCATGTGGAGGATGTGATTTTGGAGCAGCCCGAAGGGTTGGATGCCATATTGGGGCATATGAGTGAGAAAGGAAATACCCTGTCCGGGGGGCAGTGGCAGAAGATTGCCCTACTGCGGGCTGTCTACCGCAGCAGGGCGAATATCATGATCCTGGATGAGCCCACTGCCGCCCTGGACCCGATTGCAGAGGCGCAGTTGTACCGGAATTTCTCGGAGCTTACGGGACACCGTACTGCTTTGCTGATTTCCCACCGTTTAGGCATCGCCGGACTGGTGGACCGGATCCTGGTCTTTCGGGAGGGACGTATCGTGGAGGACGGCAGCCATGGGGAGCTGATGGCCAGGCGGGGGCATTATTATGCCATGTACCAGGCCCAGGCGAAGTGGTATCAGTGATTTAATGAAACGTATCCACACTATAATCATGATAATGGAACCCGAACCACCGTCCCGGCATGTCTCCCGGAAAGCGGGGGGCATCATAGGTGAGAAAGCGTCCGTCCTCTGTCAGCGCCTCCGGGGTATAGCGGGCAGTGTGCTCTATTAGAAGCTTCCACAGCCGCCCGAACACCTCCGCGTATTCCGGTGCGCGGGACAGGTCATGTTGTTCCCGGGGGTCCCTGTTTGAACCGATCCGGAAAATCTACAGAACCTGTAGAAGAACTATGGGTTTCTTACGGCAGATGTTTTCGAGGCTTTCAGCTGTGAGTATATATTGACGATACCTGTGTACACAGGTATAATGTAGGCATGGGCGCCCTGCATCCCTTAAATAGCGGATACGAAAAGAGAAAAAACATCAGTATCGACAGGAGGCACAACATGAAATTCGTAACATTCAACATCAGGTATGACTGCGGAGCGGACGGCGAGAACAATTTCTGCTTCAGGAAGCCCTTCATCCTGCAAAAGATCCGGGAGGAACAGCCGGATATCATCTGTTTTCAGGAAGTGCTGCCCCATGTGGCGGCCTGGCTGAAGGAAAATCTAACCGATTACTATGTGATCGGCTGCGGCCGCAGCACAAAGCTTCGGGACGAACAGTCCGCCATCGCCTACCGGAAGGAGCGCATGAACCTGATGAAGATGGATACATACTGGCTCTCGGAGACCCCCGACGTTCCGGGTTCCCGCTATCCGGGCCAGAGCGTCTGCCCCAGGATCTGCACCGAGGCGGTGTTTGAGGATCTGGAGGCAGGGAAAGTGTTCCGGGTGGCCAACGCCCATCTGGACAATGCGGGAGAACTGGCCAGGAGGAAGGGCCTGGAACAGATTCTGGAAAAGGTGAAGTCGGATACCTTCTTCGGCGGCGTGCCGGTCATCGTCACCGGGGACTTCAACATGGAGCCGGACTGGAAGGAGATGGAGGTAATGAAAAACCATCCGGATTTTACCAATATTACGGAAAATATAGGCGTTACTTATCATGGTTACTGGAAGGGGAATGACCAGACCTGTATCGATTTCATGATTGTCAGGGGAGACATCCGCTGTGAGAGCCTGACGAAGTGGACGGATGAGGAAAACGGGCTTTACCTGTCGGACCATTATCCGGTGTGCGGGGAATTTTCCTTTTAAAACGTGCTGTATGCAGAGTTGAAATACTCCGGGGGGAAAGCAGCTTTTACTATTAGAAGCAGAACCAGAATATTTTTTAAAGTCTTCATCTGATTTCAACTTATTAATAGGCTGAAAATTGCGAATGAAATATTTCAGTAATAACAGGAGTGGAAATAATGGATTTTGAAAACCTTTCATTATAGAACAATACGAAACCAGTGCGTTGGATATAGAAAGGATATTTTTTACAGGACGATATAAACTTAGCAGGAAACATTATGCGTTATTGTCGGTGCAGTCAATTTCTATCTTATATTCATATTGGGAAGGGTTCGTACAGAGTTCTTTTAGGCTTTATTGTTAAAAAGAAATAAGCTATTCAATAGGCTTAGAAAACGGGACAATCAAACAGAAAGGAGCAAATTCAAAAATGAGAGTCATAATGTTTGACATCGACACACTGCGGGCGGACCACATGGGCTGCTATGGCTACGGGCGGGATACCACCCCAGTGATGGACGGGATTGCAAAGGAGGGAGTACGGTTCGACGACTATTACTGCCCCAACGCCCCCTGCCTGCCCTCCAGGGCATCCATGATCAGCGGGCAGTACGGGATTCACAACGGCGTGGTGGGCCACGGAGGAACCGCTGCGGACATGCGGCTCCAGGGCAGAAGCAGGAGCTTTACCGACGAAATGTCGGAGAACGGGCTGTTTATGCAGTTCCGCCGGGCGGGGATGCATACGGTATCCTTTTCCACCTTTGCAGAGCGCCACAGCGCATGGTGGTTTAACGCCGGATTCAACGAGTGCGTCAATGTGGGCAGACGGGGCGGCGAGTCGGCGGAGATGGTGACGCCCAGGGTACTGGACTGGCTGGAGCGCAACGGGAAAGGGGACAACTGGATGATGCATGTCCATTACTGGGATCCCCACACCCCCTACCGCACCCCGGCGGATTACGAGAGCCCCCTGGCAGGCACGGAAATGCCGGACGACTGGATTACGGAGGATATTTTCCGGGAGCATCTGCTGCACATAGGCCCCCACGGCGCAAACGAGATCAATATGTGGAACGATGATCACTTTCCCCAGTGGCCAAAGCATCCCGGCAGCCTGAAGACCCTGGAGGAGGCGAAGCGCTTCCTGAATTCCTATGACGACGGGATACGTTACACAGACGACAATATCGGGCAGATTATCGGCTGGCTGAAGGAAAACGGACTGTATGACGATGACCTGGCCATCATTATCACGGCGGACCACGGAGAAGATCTGGGAGAGTTCGGCGTGTATGCGGAGCATGGTATGGCGGATGACCCGGTGTGCAGGATTCCTCTGATTATCCGCTGGCCGGGAGTGCGCAGGGGGGCGGTGGTGAAGGGATTTCATGACAATACGGATCTGGTTCCCACCATACAGGAGCTTCTGGGTACATCCCTGGTGACCTGGGATAATTTCCGCTATGACGGAGTATCTTTTGCCAAAGCCCTGAAGGACGGCACGGACTGCTCCAAACCTTACGCGGTGCTGACCCAGTGCGCCCATGTGTGCCAGAGAAGCGTGCGGTTTGACGATTATATCTATATCCGCACCATCCATGGCGGCGGGCATATCCTGCCCAGGGAGATGCTGTTCCATGTGAAGGAAGATCCCCATGAGCTGCACAACCTGGCCGGGGAGCGCCCGGACCTGTGCGCAAAGGGGGCGAAAATGATCCTGGACTGGACGGACAGCATGATGGAGACCTCCCGTTCCGACGCGGATCCCATGTGGACCGTGATGCGGGAAGGGGGGCCGGAGCACTGCAGGGGTGCCCTGAAAGGATACATGGAGCGGATCAAGGGAACGCCCCGGGAGTATGGAATCGAGCTGCTGCAGGAGCGGTACCGGGATTTTCTGTAGAATGGAAATGTAAAAAAGGGCTGCCGCGGAAATCTTCACTGCGGCAGTCTCATAGAATTCAGAAAAAAGCCTTCACATAGGCCAATGTCTTAGCCAGTAAGTCATCGGGCAGTTTTTCCGCAAACTGAATGTTTCTGCTGAGAACATCCAGACACTTCATATGTTCGGTGAGGATTACGCCGGTGGTTTTCGTCCGGTCATCCAGGGGAATGTGCAGTGGAAACTGATTGCATGTGTTGGTAATGGGACATACAACGGCAAGTCTTGTCCTGGTAAAAAATTGATTATTGCTGATTATGACTCCGGGCCTCCTCCCGGCCTGTTCATGACCGGACTGAGGACTGAAATCCAGGAATACGATATCGCCCTGTTTCGGATGATACATTACCACACTTCCTTTCCGGCAGGCGCACCCCAATTGAATTCTTCTGCTGCAAAGGCACCGTTATAGTCTCTGAAGATATCATCCAGGGTAAGCTCTTTTTCCGGTTGGATTTTCTTGATTAAAATATTGTCATCAATCCGGTTCAACTCTACCACATCATTTTCTTTCATCCCCAGTGCTTCCAGAAAAGCCTTTGGTATCCTGATCCCTTGTGAATTCCCCCATTTTTGAATGGTTGCCTGCATAGAATCATCTCCCTTTTCTTTACAGTATATACTATAGTATATACTATGTCAACGAATTTATGCAAAACAACTTTTTATGGTTTTTATATCATTTTAGAGCACCTTGGCCAGGAAATCCCGGGTCCGGGCTGCCTTCGGCGCAGTGAAAATCTCTTCCGGCGCGCCCTCCTCCACGATTTTTCCATCAGCCATAAAGATCACACGGTCCGCCATCTCCCTGGCGAACCCCATCTCATGGGTGACCACCACCATGGTCATCCCTTCCCTGGCAAGCTCCTTCATAACTTCCAGAACCTCCCCCACCATCTCCGGATCCAAAGCGGAGGTGGGCTCGTCGAACAGCATCACTTCCGGATCCATGCACAGGGCCCGGACAATGGCGATGCGCTGCTTCTGCCCGCCGGAAAGCCGGCTTGGATAGGCGTTTGCCCGGTCTTCCAGCCCCACTCGCTTAAGCAATGCTTTGGCCTGGGCTTCCGCCTCTGCCTGGGGTTTTTTCAGCAGCTTCATGGGGGCCAGGGTCATGTTTTTCAGGATGGTCATATGGGGAAACAGGTTAAAATGTTGAAAAACCATGCCCATTTTCTGCCTGTGGACGTTGATATCCGTCTTTTTGTTCGTAATATCCGTCCCCTCGAAGAGAATCTGCCCTCCGGTGGGAACCTCCAGGAGGTTCAGGCAGCGCAGGAAGGTGGATTTGCCGGAGCCGGAGGGGCCGATGACTACTACAACTTCCCCTTTATGGATGTCCAGGGACACGCCGTCCAGGGCATGGATGTCGCCTTCTTTGAAGTGCTTCTGCACATTTTTTGCTTCTATAATAATGTTATCAGCGCTCACTGCTTCTCAGCCTCCTCTCCAGTTTTCCTACCAGGAAGGTGAAGAACATTACCAGAATCAGATAGATCAGAGCCGACATCAGCAGCGGGAACAGATAATCGTAGCAGTTGCCGCCGATGATATTGCCGGCATAGGTGACGTCTGTCAGCCCAACATAGCCTGCCACTGCGGTTTCCTTCAGCAGGACGATGAACTCGTTTGCCAGGGTGGGCAGCACTGCCTTAAACGCCTGGGGCAGGATAATATAGCGCATGGTGGACACATAGCCGAAGCCAAGACTCCTTCCGGCCTCCATCTGGCCTGCGTCGATGGACATGATACCGCCCCGGATGATCTCCGCCACATAGGCTCCGGAATTGATTCCGAAGGACAGGGCGCCCACCATGACTTTGTTCCGGCTGGTGGCAAAGATGACGAAGTACATGATCATCAGCTGCACTACCATGGGCGTACCGCGGATTACGGTGAGATACACCTTTGCCAGGGCATTGAAGAGACCTAAGAAAAATTTGCCGGGACCCTGCATTTCTGTATGGTTTTTATCCCAGGATACCCGGATCAGGGAGATCACCACCCCCAGGGCTACGCCTATGAGCAGCGCCAGGAAGGTCAGCAGCAGGGTGTTGCCCAGGCCTTTTATGTACATTTGGTACCTGTCGTCAAAGATAAAACTTTTGTAAATATCGTACCCGACATTGTTCAGCCATTCGGGTCCGTTCTGTATCCAGTCCGGCGCCACCAGGGGCCAGGTCTGGGAGGCGGATGGTCTCATAAGGTGTTCTCCTTTTTCTGTAAATGGTATCTGCAGCCGCTAAGGTTCCCCGACATCGTCTGTTTGGAGCGTTTCCAGGCACGGAAGTTCCTCCGGCCGGGGGAAAAATATCCTGCGGACACCGGTATAAGGAAGTGTCTGTAAATTACAGGAACTGCTGTGCGAACCCTGTAATCCAAGAGAAATAACTCTTTTGACGATTCCTAAGGAACGGAATACAGAACATAACCCCGCCGGAAATGACGGGGTATGTGTTGTGCGTTGTGCCTGCAGCAAAGAGGGAATCCTACTCCCTGCAGAAATCGGATTACTCTGCTGTAATATACTTGTCCAGGATCCCCTGTATGGTGCCGTCGTCGATCAGCTCCTGGAGAGCGTTGTTCACTGCCTCGTAGAGAGCTGTGTTCTCCTTGTTCATGGCTGCGGCATAATCTTCGGTGATGTACTCGGTGTCCAGGATCTTCAGGCCTTCAACCTCGTTCACGAATGCCTTGGCGGGCTCGTTGTCGATGACCACACAGTCCACCTTTCCGGTCTTCAGGGCCTGTACGGCATCCGCGCCCTTGCTGTAGCGGTCAATGGTGCCAAGTCCGGCATCTTCGATGTCCTGGGTGGTATAGATATCGCCTGTGGTATTGCGCTGTACGCCGATTACATAATTGGCGCCTTCCGCCGACAGGTCGTCCACGTTTGTGATGGGGCTGTCCTCAGCGACAATGATCACCTGCACGCCGGTGGCATAACTGATGGTGAAATCCACTTCCTCCTGGCGGTCAGGGGTGATGGTCATGCCCGCCAGGCCGATGTCAGCCTTGCCGGTGGAGACGGCTTCTGTAATGTAATCGAACTCCATGTCGTCAATCTGCAGCTCCAGGCCCAGCTTTTCGGCGATGGCCGCTGCGATTTCGGCATCGATGCCTGTGACCTTGCCGCCCTCTATGTATTCATAGGGCGGGAAAGTGGAGTTGGTGGCCATGGTGAGCTTGCCCTGTACGGCGGTGGTGAAGCCGCCCTCTGAGTCGCCGCTGCCGCTGTCTGCAGGCGTGCCGCCGCAGGCTGCCAGGGACAGGGCCATGGCGGAAGTCAATAGCAATGCAATCAGTTTCTTCATAAATAATGTATCCTCCCGTGATAGATTCATCAGCCTTTCATTTAGTAAAGCCAATGGACAGATACTAGCATTTAATGCATAAAATGTCAATGGATTCTGCGAAAAATAGGAGAAAAATTAACGGAATGAATATTTTTCCGGAATATGCATGAAATTTTGCATAAAAGGCGGGAGGCGGAAGGAGTGGATTAAGATGGCTGTGCCCAGAGGCTTGGTCCTTTCTTGACCCCGCGGCTTGCTGCGGGGAGTTTTGGGGGTTGCTGACATCAATGGACAGAATTCGGTTTGTGAGGGGTTCTCTCCTCATCGCGCCTGAGGAGAGTTATTTATATTTGGGCTGGCCGCAGGTTTGGAGCATAGTTGTATTGAAAAAAGTGTGAGGTGGAAAAGGGCGGGGGGCTCTGATAAGATGAGGAAGACCAAAGCGGCGGAGAGGTTTCTCCGGCACATAGGGAGAAGAGGGGCCGCTGCCCTGAGACAGGATTGGATATAGAGAGGAGTTTGTTCTTATGATGACACCCAAGCAGTTTGCATAGCAGAGGCTATTGCAAATAAAAATCGAGGAGTACTGTGATAGCCTTTGCATATTCCGTGAAAGAAACGATCAGGGAGATGCAAAATGTGCTATTTTGAAAAAACTGAATACAGAATCCGCCCGGTGTCCGGGTATAAAATCCTGCGCTTCTGCCCCGGCTGCGGGGGCAGGAGCGTCTACGGCAGCACCGGGAACTTCCGCGTCAATGCCAACGGGAGACAGGTTGACGTATGGCTGATCTACCAGTGCGAAAAGTGCGGGCATACGTATAATCTTGCCATATATGAGAGGGTACGTCCGAAAGAGATTCCGGGGGAGGAATATCGCAGCTTCCTGGAGAATGACGGCCAGGCCGCCCTGCGGTGGGGCATTGACAAAGGCGTCTTTGCCAGGAACAGGGCGGAGATAGACTGGGAGGATATTTCCTATGAGGTGATTCCGGTGGACGGGGCGATTCCTGCGAAAGACCGAAGGTCGGGATGCCGGGGAGATGAGAACCAGGAATGCCAGAACCGGGAAATGGAATGCCAGGGGAACAGCGCTATAGATGGAAAGGCGGAAAGATGCCGCAAAAAGCTGCTGATTATCTTCAATCCCTATGAGCTGAAAATCAGGGCGGACAAAGTGGCAGCGGAAGTCTGCCATATCACCAGGAGCAAGGCCAGACAGTTGGCAAAAGAAGGGAAGATATCACTGCCCCGGAACTATATCGGGAGAAGGGCGGAGATAGAGATTGCGGAAAGCCCTTGGGAAACCTTGGACATCCGGGAAACCGGGAGAAACGGGAAAGCAGATTAAAATGGACGAATTAACGAAAATAAAGAAATGGCTTGAGGATACGGCGGAC
>OFHM01001271.1_pt1 | contig 17077 bp, 17 predicted proteins | sample 1521311 | NCBI WGS metagenome assembly OFHM01 (sample SAMEA3504083, study PRJEB24116) | mouse gut metagenome | biome: mouse gut; feature: mouse-associated habitat; material: faeces | place: Denmark | collected 2011 | reverse complement strand
GAAGTATCTGATTCGCCTCAAGGACCGGAACAGGACCTATGCTTACGGGATCACGTTGCCCGATCAGCCAGAATTTGACTTCCCGGTGCGTGTTACGCTGGGACGACTGACCGTGCGGCAGCTGGAGCGGCGGGGCATCCCTGTCCCGGAGGCCTACTGCCGCCTTCCAAATCAGGTCCCATTTGATGATTTGGAACCCGGCAGCGCCGGTTTTTATCTGTTTTCCGCCAGAATTGTTCGCTTGCTGCTGCATGACGGAAGTACGGAGACCCTCATCACAAATCTGGATCCGGCCCAATTCCCTCCCGATGTGCTGCGTAGCCTTTACGCCAGACGATGGGGAATTGAAACCTCCTTCCGGCAGCTGAAATATACCGTGGGCATGGTCCATCTGCACTCCAAGAGGCCAGAGCTGATCCTTCAGGAGATCATGTCTGCCTTCATCATTTTTAACTTTGCCCAGGCCGCCGCCTGGGGTGTAGACACGACCCGAGGCAAGTCCAAATACAAACGCCGCGTCAATTTCTCCGATGCGGTTTACTTCTGTTGCCAAGTTCTCCGGGGCGTGGCCTTTGACGTGATCCGCTTCTTGGAGCGTAATCTCCTACCCTGCCGCCCAGACCGCAGCTATCCCAGACCCGTGGTTGCCGGCAACCGCATTTCTCCTGTGTATGTCCCCGCGCGTTGACTCCCCTGCCTGCCTTGCAACTCTCTTTTTGGTAACTTCTGGTTAACTTAATGGCATTGCTTTATTGAACCGTCATTCACAACCCACCTTGAGAAATAACGAGGAGATTCTAACAGGCCAAACGAACCAGAAACAGGAACTTTAAAAGAAAGATTAAATCCAGCACAGATACCAGATTCAGCCTTTGGAGTTGAATAGCTAAAAGATAAGCCATTTCCTGACGCTAAAGGCACAATACGAATTGCGTTTTTCTCAAACGGAAGAACAGAAAGATCAGAAGAATATAAATTCCCCCCAGAATTTGGTGTGTAATATTTACAGCAACTTAAATCAAGGTCACTTACAGTCGGCTGCCATGTCAAGCGACCCGCTGACGTGTAGCCTTGGGCCGGGAGGGTTTCGACGTAGTCAGCGTAAGACTGTTTTACATCACTCTCTACTGCCCAAAAATGCTGGTGACAATAATCACAGACGCATTGATATTGGTCATCCTTCCACAACATCCCCGCACCTAGGGTAGAAGACGAACGATGGTAACCATCGGGAGATTCTGGGCACGCTTTACCAAGCCCATACGCTATAATACCATTGAAAATTCCGCCTTGCTTATTCAGCCAATGCCAAAATGTAGACTCTTGTACATATTCGACTTCACTTGCTGATACAGCCGGAACCATCAAGGACACTAAAACCAAGAAGGAACAGACCAGCGAAAGAAATTGTGACCTTCTTTTTCTCACCATTGACACCACCAAAGCAAATATGATAGGATTCTACAAAAGGGAGGGGATAAAATGCGAAGGATACTTGAAAAGCCCTGGTTTGCAATTGCAGGATTCTTTATTGCAATGACAATAGACAAATTTATTTTTGGACTATTCTCCCTAAAAATACAATTCTACCTACATGATATAACTGATTGGCTTTATGCCTTATTTACCCTATTATTTGTTTACTCCATCTGTTGGAACATTGTCCAGAGTATCAAGGGCCTGATAGCCCAGCGGAGCTCCGGGGAGGCCGAGGAGCTGGAGCGCCAGCGGGAAGCGGAACGGCGGGAGGTCGATATGGTGCGGAAGTCGAATGAAATCCTTCTGCATCTTATCCAGGACGAGCACCGGGAGGAGGGGGACCGCTAGGGGCGGTCCTTTTTCTTTTTACGGAACCGGGCCCAAAGGACAGGGACCAGCCGGGCCAGGGAGCGGCCCAGGCAGTAGGAACCGCAGACGATGCCATAGATGATGAAGGGTAGGGCGAAAACGAATAGGGCGGTCATTCCTCGGCCTCCTTAAAACGGATGGATTTCCAACCGGGGGCAGTCCCCTAGGCAATCTGATTCCTGGGCTTCTTGAATCACAAGGTCCAGGGCGGAGCGGGCCATGGGCCAATTATCGCTTTCAAAGCGGAGCTTCCCGCTTGCGTCGTAAACGAAAAAATACATAGTGCCTCCTTTGTAACACGGATTTCCTTCAGCTGCACGCGGCAGCGGCGTCCGAGTGTGTTACGGATTGAAAATGCGCTTGCAAGGCCCCGGCGGGCTTTACGGATTGTTCATTAGACGAAACGTCCTTCTTTTGGTAAAATGACAGTTACCACACACATCATAGAGCCAATTTGCCGATTGGCTTACCGGAACAAATCCATAAAAGAAAGGAGAAGTTTTCAAAAAATGAACACCAAAGAAAGGGGGTGTTTCCAAATGGCAAAAGGCATATGCTTTATCATCGTCTGCATAGCTTTAGGGATTGGACGCAGAATCGCCAGGGGATAACCCTACCCCGTCAGGCCCGGTACGTTCCAGCGTGCCGGGCTTTCTTCCGCTGGGGCCTTGGAAACGCATTTTCAAAAGATGCTTAGCTGTTCACAGAATGGGTCTATTTCCGAGGGCCGGAAGTCCGCTTCCGGCTCCAGGGGCTTTGGAGGGTCCAGCGAAGTTTCATTTATCGCTTCCACGCCATCCCACTGGTATGGGAACATCCAGCTTGCGTCCTGGACCATGCCCGTCTTGCAGAAGTCATGGTCGTGGACACACACGGCGTCCAGGCCGGGATTGTAGAAGTAGACGTTTGAAGCATGTTCCGCTTTTTTGAGTGGCCGGGAATGGAAATACAGATGCTTCCCCACGTCCTTGCCCCGGAGGGACAATTCCTTGCTCACGTACTTGGTTATGTAGAAGGATGTTGCCACAGGGTGCTTGACAAGGCCCAGTGAGCAGAAGCCGAATTTCTGCTGATAGTCCGGCCAGTTGAGGTAATCGCTGTTGACCAGCTTCCAGGGCTCCGGGCGGCGGAACCGCCGGAGGACCCCGTCCGGAAGCCCGGAGAGGAGGCCGTGGACGTGCCACGCGCCGTCCTCATGGTGCTCCGGGATAAGGAGATACTGCAACTGCGTGCCGTAGGCTTTGCGTTTGTCCCTGATAAACTGGGAGAGCTTTTGCTGGTACTCGTCCAGATCGTAACGGTTGAATTTGGTTTTATCCAGAGTACCAGTGAAGAAGAAGTCCCAGGGATTGCACAGGGCGTATTGCAGAACCAGAGACTTTGCCCGGCAGAACGCCTCGTTCAGCTTGGCGTCATAGTGCTGCTCCTGCTCCTTATCCCGGACACGGGGGTTCTCCGGGTCCCGAACGCCTTTGAAGGCCACGACCTTGTAAATTTCCTCGCTGTACCGGTGAATGGAGTAAAGAGGCGAAATGCCCATAGCGTAATCACTTCCCGGAAAACGTTATGGAGTCAAGTACCCTCTGCGGGGCTTTCGCCCCGCTTTTTTCGAGGGCCTCAACCGTGCATATCTCCCGACATTCACCGGCGAGGAAGGTTACAGGCTAGGGTTGGGGTTGGTCCGCCGCCTGGGGCGGAAAAACCAGGTCCCAGAAGTGGAACCAGTAACAGGACTGGCACACCGGAGGGACCGGGGGAACGTCGTGCCCAAGGGGGAAGAGCGGGCACAGGTCGCAGGGGTCCAGCATTGCGGGAGCCATCAGGCTTTTGCCATGCCGTCGCACCTTCCGTAGCGGTTATACGAGACGTTCACCTCGTCGCCCACTTTCGGCTGGTACGGCCACTGATTGAGTTTAGCGTCCGTGACGAAGATACGTTCGGAGCCGTGACCTTCCCCTTTTTCCAGGGGATACGTCAGGTAGATGTTTTTACCGCTGACCTGCTTGCTTTCATCCTCTCTTGCGGAGAAGGACGAGGGCCTGATGCCAATGATTTTCATGTTGCCTCCTGCCTTTCTTCTCTTACGGGGCTGAGGGGCGGCCCCCCTTATTTGGTGAGGCGGTATGTTACTTGCCCCCGCCTCTTTGGGCAAGCCGACGAATTAAGGAGTCACGGCAATGAACCGATCCGAGTGTCCCGATGTTTCCCCGGTCACCCCCGAACTCTGGGACCGCATTCGGGCAGGGCTGAAAAAAACAGCCGGACATGGCTTGTCCGACTGTCCATTTTCAATATACAACTTGCCACGGCCCAATAGCCCCAGCTTTTTTTGCACCCCCGCAAGTCGTGCGTGACAAACTCCGGCGGATGTGGTATGATAAGGAAAAAACCGGAAAGGAAGGAGGTTCGCCCTGTGATTGAAAATCACGGCCTGATTGAATATCTCTTGACCTCCGGCGGGGACCTCTCGGACCGGGAGAGCCTCACCGCCCGGCAAATTAAGCATTTTACCGACGAGATGCCCGGCGGCTTCTTTATCTACCGGGATGACAACGACCGGATTCTCTATGTCAACCGCGCCCTTCTCCAAATTTTTGGCTGCGAGACGGAGGAGGAGTTTCAGGCTCTTACCGGCGGAACCTTCTCGGGCATGATTTATCCCGAGGACGCGGAGGCCGTCGCGGCCAGCATCCAGGAGCAGATTGCCCAAAACAGCTTTGATCTGGACTACGTGGAATACCGCATTGTCCGAAGGGATGGGTCCGTCTGCTGGGTGGAGGATTTCGGCCACTTTATCCGGACGGAGACCATGGGGGACGTGTTCTACGTCTTCCTGGCCGACATCACGGAGCGTCATCGCCGCCGGGCCGCCGAGCGCGACGCCATCTTGGAAGAAAAACGCCAGAAGGAGCGGGAGCTTCAGGAGCAGGCGGATCAGACCCTGGATTTCCTGGAACAGATGAACGACGAGCTGGTCCGCCGCCTGGAGCTGATCGAGGGGCTCAGCGCGGACTATGAGACCGTCTTTCACGCCGATCTGGAAGCTGACGTCATTCAGCCGTACCGGGTCAGCGGCCGGGAGGAATTTCAGTTCGGCCGGGACCTCCAGGTCCGGCCCTTCACAGGCTTTGCCGAGGAATACGCCGCCCGCTGGGTCCACCCGGAGGACCGGGAACGCTTCCGCCGGGAGACGGCTCCCGTTTATATCCGGGAAGCTCTGCGCCGGCAAAAGTCCTGTCACATCAATTACCGCATCCTTCGCCGGGGAGAACCGGAATACGTCCAGGCCTTTATCGTCAATGTCAGCCCCGACGAGGACGCCACGCAGATTATGTTTGCCTGCCGGACGGTGGACGAGGAGGTCCGCCGGGAGCGGGAGCGTTCCGCTATTTTAGAGGAGGCCCTGGCCCAGGCGAAGCTGGCCGGGGACGCCCGCAACACCTTCCTCTCCAACATGTCCCACGACATGCGCACGCCCCTGAACGCCGTGGTGGGCTTCACCTCTCTGGCAAAGCGGCATCTGAGGGACCCTGAGCGGCTGGAAAAGGATCTGAGGCGGATTGAGGACTCCAGTGCCCAGCTGATGAGCCTGATGAACAACGTGCTGGAACTGAGCTGGCTGGAATCAGGCCGGATTCATGTTGAGGAGACTCCCTGCACCCTGCCGGATCTGGCGCGGGAGGTATGGGAGGAAATTCTCCCCCGGGCGCGGGAACGGGGCGTGGATCTGACCCTCGCCGCTTTGGAGACGGAGCATCCCAAGGTCTGGTGCGACTGCCAAAAGCTCCGCCAGTCCCTGGAGCGTCTGGCCCTGGGGGCCGTGCGGCGAGTGCAAAACGGCGGACGGGTGGAGCTGTCCCTTCGGGAGCGGAGCGTCACCCGGGCTTATGGAGCGTATCATTTTATTGCACACTGTTCCTCCACGGCGGTCCCCCTCAGCGAGCAGGTTTTCTCCGCCTTTTCCCGCCAGGAAATCACCGCCGACGGCGACGCGGAGGGGGCCGACCTGGGCCTTCCCATTGCGAAGCACGTTATGGAGCTGATGGGGGGCACAGTAGAAGCCGAGGCCCTGCCGGATGGTGGAGGATGCCTGACGGCGTCGCTGAACCTGCGGCTCCAGGAGGAAGCGGAGGGCTGCGGCGTCCCGCCTCCCGCCGGGGAGCGCCGGGTGCTGGTGGTGGAGGACAACGAGCTGAACCGGGAAATTGCCGCGGAGCTTTTGGAGGACGCGGGGTTCCTGGTGGATTCTGCCGGAGACGGCGCGGAGGCTGTGGAGAAAGTAAAGAACTCCCGCCCGGGTTATTATGCCCTGGTGCTGATGGATTTGCGGATGCCTGTAATGGACGGCCACAGCGCCGCCCGGGCTATCCGGGCCCTGGAGAACCCGGAGCTGGCCAACGTGCCCATTGTGGCCCTGTCGGCCAATACCTTTGACGAGGACCGGAAGCAGTCCGCAGAGTGCGGCATGAACGCGCATCTGGCCAAGCCCCTGGACGTAGAACGCTTGCTGGAGGTAATCGCCGGGATGACGGGCGGGGGATTTTCCTGAACGGCGCGGATATTCGGCGTTTTTCACCGGGCTGCTTACTGGACTGTTTATTTGAAAAAGGACCCCGGGCGTAAAGCCCGGGGTCCTTTCTATGCGCTTCAGCAAAACCGTTCTGAAGATCAGTGGTTCGCAAAGCTAGAGTCCTCATAGCTGCCGTCCGTCAAATCAACAGTGATGTTGCAGACGATATTCTTGAGAGAACTGTCGCTTACAGAAGCCAGTTTGTTAGCGGCAACGGTAATGGTGTTCGTATCCGCGAGATCAGCGGTCTTGAAGTAGATCGTGAGAGTATTACCCGTCACGTCCCAAGACTCCACCTTCGCCGTAGCGCCGCCACCGAGGGTAATATCAGAATCCGCCAAGGTATCCTTGTCAATCTTCTGGTCGAAGGTCACAACAACCTTGCGGGCCTGGACCTCAACAGCCGTCGCGTGGGGCTTGTAGACGGGAGTGACGTCGATCATATCAGCGGTGATCTCCCAGTTCTGGTCGATGTTCTCGAAGGTCACATCCTTGGCGTCAGCAGCCGTGAATTCTGCGGTCCGGCTCTGATCGCCCAGGGTCAGAGTCACCACATACTTCGCTACAGCTGTATCGGCAATCGTGCCGGTCGTTGTCAGCTTCACGGAGAACTGTCCGCCCTCCTTGACCGTGCCAACCACATTGGAGGCAACCGCCAAGGTCATGGTTTCAGCAACGTCGCCGCCGTCCTTGGAAACATTCCAGTGATCCGCCAGGACAACACCGTCGTCCAGTCCTTTGGAGCCGGGCTTAACATCGTCCGTGCTTACGGTCACAGTGTACTCCGTAACCATGGGCTTCGCGGGCTTCACAACGACGTTGACATAGTCGCCGCCAGCGGCGCGGACCGTCAGGCCGCCGTTATTAGTCTGGGTATCCTGCTGGGCGGCAACGTTGGTATTCATCGCAAGGTCAGTGACCGCAGCGCCGGAAGTAGCGGGAATCACATTCTCCAGGTCGAAGGCGCCCTTAACGGTGGAGAGAGTGTTCAGCTTGAACTCAACCTTCGCCTCGTCGCCGGAGGTGGTGGGCAGAGTCGTAGTATTTTTGCCGGTGCTGTCAAGGTTCAGCAGCTTGCCTTCCTCGTCCACGACCTGAACCTTGGCGTCCTGCCACTCGATGTTCGTAATGACCATCTCAACCTTGTGGCCGCCGCCCTGGATGTCAGCGGCATTCAGGCCGTTGCCAGAGGCAGTCAGTTCGAAGTTGCTCAGGGTGAACTTGCTCGCATTATTCGCGCCGGTCTTGTCGACGATCAGGGCGCTCAGGCTGGAAGCGGCGGTACCGTTGTTGCTGTTCTGCAGGCCAGTGACTCTCGCATACAGAACGTCGTCAACGTACAGGGCATAGTCCAGTTTGACAATATCACCGGCGGTGACATTGGGAGACGCGGCCCACTCGGGCATCTCCAGCTCAAAGGAGGCATAGGTGCGGCCAGAACCAGCCATGATCTCAATCTCGGGATCGGTGATCTTGCCGTACTTGCTGGTGATGCTGGTATCGAAGCGGATAACGCCGGTGCTGGGCTGCTCGGGAGTGGTAGTATCCTTGTCCTTCAGGTTGGTAATAACGACGATATAAGCCTTACGGAACTCATCGTTATCGGGGTTATCGTTGAAGGCGATGGACATCTCAACGTCATAGGACTTGAGAGCTTCCTTGAGGTCGTCGGCGTCGTCGATCTTGATGGAGCCGCGATACAGATCCAGGAACTTCGCGCCCTTGATGTTAATGAGGTTCTCGTACTTGTCGCCCACGGTCAGGTCCGTGCCGAAGCCGGCCTTGTTGGTCTGGATGTTGGGCAGGGGATCATTGGTCAGAGGCAGCTTGTCGTCGGCCATGTTCCGGTATTCATCCTTCAGGCTGATGAAGTCCGCTCCTGGCGCCAGGGCCATGCCAGGCGCAGAGACCCCACAGAGAAAAGGGGGGATAACAGGCTTATCTCACATACTTTTTTAATTTCTGAGAGACCGCCTGAACATCAATTGGTTTGGCCAAATGATCGTTCATCCCGCACGCCAAACACTTTTGAATATCTTCCGAAAACGCATCGGCTGTCATAGCGATAATAGGAATGTCCGTGTCCCCGCGTTCCAGGCCCCGGATGGCCCTGGTCGCTTCGTAGCCGTCCATCACAGGCATCCGCACGTCCATAAGAATAGCATCGTAATATCCAACAGGGGATTCCTCAAATTTCGTGACGCAGATTTGCCCGTTCTCAACCCAATGCAGTTCCAGTTCCAGACCAGAAAGCAATTCCCTGGCAACCTCCCAGTTGAGCTCGTTATCCTCTGCCAATAGAATGCGCTTCCCCCGGAGCATCCGGTCAGCCGCCGTTTGTACCTCGGCGGTTTTCTCACCGTCGGCACCGCCAAACGCCTTCAAAGCATCAATCAGAGTGGACCGGAACAGCGGTCTGGAAATGAATCCGGAAATTCCCGCGTCTCTGGCTTCCGCTTCCATCTCGCTCCAATCACTGGCCGAGAGCAGCAGCAAGCTGTCTTCCCCGCAGCGCAGGCGAATTTGCCGCGCGGCTTCCATCCCGCTCATGTCCAGCAGCTTCCCGCCCAGAAGTACCATTTGATAGCCGTCGTTCCGGCGGCGGTGCTCAGCCATCAGCTCCATCGCCTGTTCAGCGCTCAGACACCATTCGGAGCGAATCCCGATGGACTGCAAAGAGCGGACCACATTTTCGCACAGCCGTTTATCGTCATCTGCCACCAGTATATTCCAGCCGGGAAGCGCCGTATCCGTCTCCGGAACCGCTGCCTTTGCCAGGTCAAGAACCACGTGAAACTCGCTGCCCCTGCCCTGTTCGCTGCGGACGGAGATAGAGCCGCCCATCGCATCTACAATACACTTGGTAATTGCCATTCCAAGCCCAGAACCCTCCGTCTTTTGTACGCGGGTGTTGTCCTCCCTGCTGAAGGATTCAAAAATCTGCTTTTGGTACTCCTTCGACATGCCAATGCCCGTATCGCTCACCAAGAAATGGGTGCGGACACAGGAATCATCTTCCGCCAGCGCTTCCTGATACAAGGACACCTGAACATCCCCGTTTTCCGGCGTAAACTTGACGGCGTTCCCCAGCAAGTTAATCAACACCTGGTTAAGCCGCACGCTGTCGCAGCACACGGTTTCCGAAAGAATTTCATAAGCGGCTACATGAAACCGTTGGTTTTTCGCCTTAACCTGCGGCTGTATGATATTGACGATGCTGTCCATCGACTCTCTCAGCGACATTGGTTCGGCATTCAGCGTCATTTTGCCGCTTTCAATTTTCGATATATCCAGTACGTCATTAATGAGACCCAGCAGGTGCTTGCTGGACAGCGCAATTTTCCGCAGATATTCCTTCACCTGGTTCGGATTGTGCGTATTGGCCGCAGCCAAGGACGTCATGCCAATGATGGCGTTCATGGGCGTGCGTATGTCGTGGCTCATGCTGGAAAGGAATTCCTGCTTTGCCGCGTTGGCGCGCTCCGCCTCTTTCCGCGCCTTTTCTGCGGCTTTCCGGGCCGCGTCCATTTCCGTATTCACTCGCTCCAATTCAGAAACCTGCTTCCGAAATACTCCTAAATACTGAAAGAAGATACAAAGAAGCATGGCGATCACCGCGATGGAAGAGGCGTAAACGATCATGAGCCAATGGCTGCTCATGTCAGAAATTGTGTGGTCCAGTCCGTCGAAGGGAAGGACCGTCACCAGATACCATTCGCAGTATGGCAGGTCGGTGCAGTACAGGTGCCGGCGCGATTCGCCGCTTTCCAAAATAACGGAGTACTCTTCGCCGGCGTCCATGGCGGCCGTCAGTTGCTCAATGTAGAAATTTGCCTCTTCGCTCTGGCCATCAAAAATTTTATACAGCCGGTCAAAATAGCTTTCGTTTTTCCCGCCCTGGTCCCGTATAACGTAACTGCCGTCCTTTCGTATCACAAAGGAGTACATCAGCGAGCTGTCCGACTCCAGGAACAGGACCTCGCCCATATATTTGGAGGAAAGCCCCACCACCATGGCAAGGCTGACGCGTCCGTCGGACATGGGATATTCGCAGGGAACGCCAAACAAAATTACCCCGTTCCCGCTGCTGTCCACCGCAGAAGCGGCTTTGCGCTCCCCGTTTTTCAAGCTCTCCAGGAATGGGTCCGGGTGATTGAGTTCCACAGGATCCCCGAACATCATTTCAATTTCGCCGTCAGGGGAATACAGGGCGGCGCAGAAAAAATGCCGGGCCTTTGCGCCATATTCGATTTCCTCCCTTGAGCCGTAACCGGAGCTCCCTTCGCCCTGCGCAATATGCGCTATAGACTCCGCCATAGTCAGGCGAAGGTCGATAATGGTTTCAAAATGCAGCGATACCTGCTCGTTCATTCCAGACATGTACGTGGCGCCGATCTGCTCGATTGTATGTTCGCTCATACGGTTAAGAGACGTTCCGAGGAGGAAAAACACAAATATATTTAAGCAGATGACTGCCGCAATGCTAACCTTCAAAGAACGGGGCAAAACCACGCTTTTCATACGTTTCCTTCTCCTCACGTTTCAGCCTTGTTTGAAAAATACCCGCCGCATCACGCTCCCGCCGTCACCGCAGGCTGCTCATAAGCCGGAACATCTTGCGGATGTCCACCGGTTTTGCCAGGTGCCCGTTCATTCCAGCGTCCTTTGCCAGCGCAACGTCCTCTTCAAAGGCATTGGCCGACAGCGCGATAATGGGCACGGTCCTCGCATCCGCCCGGGCCAGGCTGCGGATTACCCGGGCCGACTCATATCCGCTCATGACCGGCATCATCAAATCCATGAGCACGCAGTCAAAAGTTCCCGGGGCAGAGGCCGCGAAAACGTCTGCGGCGGCTTTTCCGTTAACGGCGGTCACCACCTCCGCACCCGCCTCCTGAAGAATGAACTCCACAATTTCTCGGTTAATCTCATTGTCCTCTACCAGCAGGATGCGCATCCCGGCAATATCGCCCTGCGCGCCCTGCTCTTCCTCCCCGGTCCGCTCCGTCTCGTCGACGCGGAGAGGCAGGGTAATTCGGACGACGCTCCCCTTGCCGGGAGAACTGTCTATCTCAACGGTTCCCCGCATCTGGTCCACCAGCTTCTTCACGATGGACATGCCGAGTCCAACGCCGTTATAGTAGGTCCTCGCGTCTGGGTGCTCCTGGGTAAAGGGTTCAAAAATGTGCGGCTTAAAGTCCTCCCCAATGCCGATTCCGGTATCTTCGATGACAAAGCAGTAGCTTGCGCTGCCATCCCGGAAAGCGGTTTCCTCTGCCCGAACGGAGACGGATCCATGGGGCCGGTTATACTTGAGGGCATTGTCCATGACATTCATCAAAATTTGCTTCAAGTGCAGCGGATTTCCAATCAGCCGGCTGTGGCGCAGGCTGACCTCTTCCAGCGACAGCCGGATTCCCGCCTCGTCCGCCTGAGGGGACAGGATGGTAATACAGTCTTCCAGCGCAGCGCGAAGGTCAATCGGCTCCTCCACCTCCTCCGCCGGCTGGCCGCTTTCCAGCTTGCTGACCTGCAAAACATCGTTTACCAGGGACAGCAGATGCTCCGTGGACACGCGGATTTTCTTTTGGCACGCTTGCTGCCGCTCCGGATTGTCTGTACTCTTTTCCAGAATGGCCAGTAGTCCCAAAATTCCATTGATGGGCGTACGGAGATCATGGGACATGTGGGAGAGAAATTCGCTTTTTGCCGAATTCGCCCGTCTTACACGCTCCAGCAGCTCCATAATAGACTGCTCCTGTTTCTTCCGTGCCACCATGGTTTCCGTGATGTCCTGATGGTAGCCGTGCAGGCAGACCCCCGGTTTTTTAAATGTTTTGTCCGGCACGCCGCCGCAGCGGACATAAATCTTCCCCAGCTTCGGATGCTTCCAGGGATAGATTACCTCGGCCCGTCCGGTTACCAAAATTTGCTGCACCGCCTCCTGCACCATGTCCACATAGTCCGGCTCAATATTTCTAAACCACTGCCGGTAGCACTCCTCCGGGCCGATCTCGTCCGGTGCGCCCAGGAGAATCCGCATAGTGCGGTCCGCGTACATCCTCGGCTGACAGCCCTCTTCCAATTCAATGGTCCAGATGCCGGTTCTGGCTCCCTCCAGAATGTCCTCCAGGCTCTGCCGCGCCTCCAGCTTGTATTTCTCCTCCTGCTCCACCACGGCATTGATATCCCGCTGGGCAAAAATCGCGCAGTTCTCCTTTGCTGTCTTTGCTGTGGCTGAAAAATGAAGTTCCAGGTGCTTCAGCCCAAAGGAGCCGTCGTTTACCTGGTACCGGACGGAGAATTTTTTCTTTGTCCTGAGCTGAGCAAGCACATAATCTTTTTTGGTCACAGCGCGAAGCCGCTCCCGGTCCCGGGGGACCACATATTGGGAGATATACCGCTCCATCGCCGTCTGGTAGCCATCTTTAAGCTGGGCGGCCCAGTCCATCCCCGTCTGTTCGCTGCTCCGGTAGACCTCGCATTCGCCGGTATCGAAGTTCACCTGATAAATGCCCAGATAGTCCACGCTGAGGGCATGGAGAACGTCATAGCTCCGCTTTTGGAGCTCCCGGAACAGGTTCCTCCGCTTCAGGGAAGATACGATAAAATACGCCGCGGTCTGGAGCATATTCGACGCGTATTCCAGCAATCGTACAGGGGGATTGTCCACACCGTAAAAGCCGATAATCCGTTTGCCGTCATAAAGAGGAACCACCACAAGGGAGTGAATGTTCTGACGCTTCAGATTTTCATACTGAAGCGGATCCGTTTCCCGGATATCCTCCAGGCGCTCAATCACAATATGCTTGCCGACCCGGAACTTCCGGTACCAGCTTGCGCATACCTCTGGGGGAACGTTTTGGAGAAATTCCTTTTCCGGCTCCACCCCGCCGGCCGCCCACTCATAGGTGTTGTCGTCGCCGCCGGACTCGTTCTGTTCAAATATGTAGGTCCGCTCCCCTTTCAGCGCGTTTCCCAAGTGCTCCAGCAGCACCTCCAGGGACCGGTCGGGAGTTTCCTCCAGCAGGGCGACGCGAAGTCCCTCGTTGATAACGGCCTCCAGATTCTGAACGCTCTGCATGCCGATGTGCCGCTCCCGGTCTTCCATCAGCGGAGCTTCGTCTCCGGCCCGTCTTAAGAGTTCCCCTGAATAGTCCATAAGCCCGCCCTCCATATAGACCGCTTTCCGGCCATAGCCGCTGCGGCGTGTTCCGGGATGGAGAGGTGGCTCCTCACCGGAAAGCGCCGTTTTGATATCGTTTCAATTTGTTCCCGCGGTTTTGCCGCAAAAAATTAGAAAAGCCGGTGTCATGATATCACATGCTCCTACTCTCGTCAATACAAAAGTGAAGCTTTACGCACCAAGACCGGCAGGATAGAATTTTGAAAAGAAGGCGGCGTAACGCCGGAAAAATCCCCCGCTCCCGGCGCGGCGGAAAGCCAACCGGTTTCCCCTCGGCCTATGCTGGCCGAGGTCCTGAAAACACTAGCTTTTTTCGCCGCCTTTTGGTACAATAGGGGCGTACGCAGGTTTGGAGGAACCGGGACAAGAGACCCGAGACCATGAGGGTTTTCCGCAGCGTCTCGCAGGAGACAGGGAGAAAACCGGCAAAAGGTTTGGCGGACCTTGAAAATGATTTTGATTCAGGCGAATGTCCGGCAGGATGGGTATTGCGGTTTTTGCCGGACGTACCGGAACAAAGGCGCGCAGACGATGGCGGCAAAGGCGGAGGAATTGCCCGCCCCGTTATCCCAGGAGCCGAGCGGCGAAAACAGCTTCAGCAGGCGCTCCGGCTAATTACCGGAGCTGCGGACCCACAGCGACTCAGACCAGCGCGAACACAAGCCGGCTTATATGCGGGGCTTGTGTTTTCTCTTGCTGAAAAGGCGGCCTTTTTGCCAAGATGCTGGTATTTACTGCCAGCACCCTTCTCCTTACTCTTTTATATAAGGAGGTGGCAGTCATGGATATAAAGAAACATATTTCGGCCACGCTAAAAAGAGAGATGGAAAAAAGAGGATTGAATTTCATGGAATTCTCAACAGAGCTGGGTATTCCAAGAACAACCTTGCAGGGATACCTGAAAGGCACATCCTCTCCGCGGGCGGACTCTTTGGAAGAACTGGCAGATAAACTTGGAATTTCTCCGGCGGAATTGGTATCCGGAAAAGAACCTCCCGGCAATGCGGGCATTTCCTGCCTGGAGCCGGTTCTTATGGAACTTCCGGCCCTTCACCCCCGCGCTTTGCCCATCGCGCAGGACGCAGTTTCTCTTTTGCAATACGCGTTTCGGCTGTCGGACGACCTCTCCGCACCGGAAAAGACGGCCTCCGCAGAGGAACCGGCCGGCGCAGTGTACCAGTACTTCCTTCATGAGCTGAGGGCTCCGCTCCATCGTTCCCCAGCCTATGGAATATTAGTGAAAGAACGCGTTGGCGAAGATTGGGTTACCATCGCGGTGGTGGCGCCCTTTTCCCGGGATAAGGATGCGGTGACGCAGCTTGCCAATCGCTGCACAGAGCTTCAGCTTTCGCCGGAACGCCTCTTGGATGCAATACAAGACTTTCTGTCCCAGCACGCCTTGACGGCTGTTTTTTAGGGGCGGTAACACCCGCCGTTCCGATAAATTTCGCCGCCTGCGGCCGGTCTGCGCAAGAGCGCCGGGGCGTATATTGCCCGGTCTATAAAAATGGGAAATTTCTCCTGTGAGTCCCCTTGACAAAAGCCTCTGAATCCAATAACCTTAAACCAACCGGCAAATTCCCAAAAACAAAGGAAAGAGGTAGTTCAGAATGGACAGATTAAAGGACAAGGTCGCCATTATCACCGGCTCCACCGGCGGCATCGGCGTAGGCATTGCCCGGCTTTATGCCGCAGAGGGCGCCCAGGTAATCGTATGCGGACGCCGGGCGGAAAAAGGCCAGGCCGTTGTAGACGCCATTACAGGGGAAGGCGGCAAGGCCAGCTTCCACGCCATGGATATCACGGTCCCTTCCAGCATTGAGAAATTGGTGGAAGATACCGTCAATACCTTTGGGCGCATTGATGTCTTGGTAAACAACGCGGCCAACGTGGGTCTGAAGGACGGCCGGATGGACGAAGTCACCCTGGAAATGTGGGACGATATTTTTGCCAGCGACATCCGCGGCCCCTTCTATGTGACCAAATGCGTGCTGCCCCATATGCGCAAAAATCCCCAGGGCGGCTCCATTGTCAACATCGGGTCCATGGCCGCCTGCGGCGGCGACCTGGGCGCGACCGCCTACGCCTGCGCAAAGGCGGGCGTGGACGCACTGACAAAATCCGTGGCGCTGCAATACGGCAAGGATAATATCCGCTGCAACTGCGTCCGCCCGGGTCTGATCGTCACCCCGGACAATGAAGCCCGCATCCCCCAGGTATTGAAAGATATTTTCCTGAGCAATATCATGGTCAACCGGTACGGCTGTCCCGAGGATATCGGTCACGCCTGCGTCTATTTCGGCTCTGATGAAAGCGCCTATGTCAGCGGCCAGGTGATCACCGTAGACGGCGGCTTGAATTCTCATGTTCCCACCGTGGCCCAGTTCCGCGAAATTGGTTCCCGCACCTGGTAAACGGCCTCTACGCGTCTTTTCTTACAAGGGCGCACAGGAAAATTCCTGAATGGGGCGGCGCAGGCACATGGATCGCTACGGCGAAAGCCGGCGCGGCTCAACGCCGCGCCGGCTTTCGTATCTCCCCGTGTATTTCTCCATCAAGCGCGAACGCTTTTTCGGCCGCTTCATCCCGGATGTTTTCCAGAGGCGGCGGGAATGTTTTCTGGCGGAGAGGAACTGAGGGGCGGCTGAACGGTTGCAGTTTGTAAAATCCGTCGCATCCATCGCGGCAAAAGGAGGAGCTTCCATGCGGACACTGGATGACATTTTGAAGGATGGGGCGGCCCTTTTCGTGTTTCTTTCCGATGCCGGGACGGCTGCGGGTCCTGCCGGCGTTCTGCTGGCAATGGGAAGCCAGGACCTGCGAGTGGCCGACACAGCGGCCCGTGCCTTTCAAGAAGTCGGGGCGGACTATCTGGTTTGCAGCGGCGGTTTTGGAAAAGACACCACGGGACTCCTAAAGGAACCGGAAAGCGTGCTCTATGCCCGAAGATGCCGGGAGCTGGGCGTTCCAGCGGATCGTATTTTGATCGAAGACAAGTCCACAAATTCCGGAGAAAATTTTCGTTTCAGCCGGGCGCTGCTGGCGGAGCGGAAGATTTATCCCCGCACAGGCGTTGTGGCCTGCAAGCCGTATATGGCAAAACGAGCCTGGGCTACCGGAACAAAGCAGTGGCCCGAGGTCCGTTGGAGCGTGTTTCGCCAGGAGCTCAGCCTCACGGAATACCTCAGCCAGGGGAATGACCTGACGGCGGTGTTGAACCTGATGGTGGGAGACCTTCAGCGTCTGCGGGCCTATGCGGGGATATTTCAGGCGCCCGTACCGGTTCCGGAGCCAGTCTGGCAGATGTATGAGAGACTGGCGGCAGACGGATACAACCGGTATGTCATAGGAGCATCTTGACACCTGGAGCAGTTCCCAGAAATCAAGAGAAAAAAGGAAGCGAGGGCAGGGAGCGCAGGGTAAGGCGGAGGACGCAGGCGGGCTGTCGCCCGGCAAGAAAATTTAACGCAGAG
>OFHM01001269.1_pt1 | contig 17094 bp, 14 predicted proteins | sample 1521311 | NCBI WGS metagenome assembly OFHM01 (sample SAMEA3504083, study PRJEB24116) | mouse gut metagenome | biome: mouse gut; feature: mouse-associated habitat; material: faeces | place: Denmark | collected 2011 | reverse complement strand
GGCCGCGTCTGCCTGGGCTTCCGCCAAATTTAGCTTAGCCAAGGTGTAGTTGTTTTGAGCTCGCCCCGCATCAATCTGATAAAGCAACTGAAGATACTAAAAAGAATGAGGATTCTAAAGATACTACTTTGAATCTTCAATCTGCACAACATGTTACTAAATCTGCTCTTAAAGAATCTAAAGCAGTCACTCCAGCAAAGCAAGTTAGTGCTATCCTTAATATTTATGATTATGGTGATGTTGATCCACAAACGCCCAATGCGAATCATGCTAATGATGTGGCATTTACTTATAATGGCACATTTACAGATGGTTTATCAATCAAAGATGCAATTCAGGCGCAAATTGATGCGGATACTCAAAAGCAATTAGCTTATAAAGACCAAGGTACAGCAATTGTTCCAGATAAAGACGGCAATCCTACTGAAATTGGAGTTTCACCTGTAATTTCTGCACCGTTTAGCGATAATGACCTTGGAGGTTACTTTTTCCGAGATAAGACTACCACTACTTATCAACAAAATAACCAAACTCAGTTAGTTGATGCCTATAATAAGTGGCTGGATTATAAGCAAGCTCATTTTGCATTAGCTGGTTATAAATTAGTCGATCAAGATGAACAAGCTATCAATCTTGATGATCCTATTGAAGATGGCAAGACTTATAATATTTATGTTAATCACCAACTTTCGGTTGTGAACGTCTATCACTGGACCGAATTAAAACGCACGGTTGAGTTTAAGTATTATTACAAGCAAGATGATAAAAATGCTCAGGCTGCCGATTCAGTTACTAAAAATGGCTACTATAATGATGGAAAATATAATCAAACCCAGCCTGAGCAATTTATTAATACGGCGGGTAAACCAGTTTTCAGTAATTTGCCAAAAAAAGATAGTAATGTAAATCAAACCGATATTAGTGATGCCAATAGCTTCGAAACAAGACTATTACCTGATGATTTAAAAACTACTAAAGATCAAACTAAAGTCCTTCATGATACCATTAATAGCAGATATATCGATTTGGCTGTAGGATTAATTACGGACAGTCAGGGTAATCTAAATAACTATGGGAAAGCTTCTATGATATACCCAAGTGGCACTATTCTTTTTGAAGGCGAGCCCGTAAAACAAATCGATAATTGGCATACTTTTGACCCTAATGTACCAGACACGGGTAGTGATGATATTAATGATACAAATACCTATTCCACAGTACAGGGTGGCTTCAATAAAGGTACAGGCTATGTGGTTGAACCTGTCAATAACCCGGCTACCACGACTATTTACTATTATCACGATCAACCGGTAGACATCACATTTGAAGATGTAACTAACGGAGACGCCAATGCTCCTGTCTTGTCTAACTTTACTGCAAGTAAGGATCTGCGTGTAGATTTAAACAGTCAATATATCCCTGGTAAGCCACACACTACTCCAAAAGATAAGAAAAATAATAAAAACCAAAAGTACGAAGCTTACAGCTATCAAGCTGATGACAACACTTATAGCACCAATGCCATTAACGTTGATCCATCAGGTACTTTAAAGTCAAGTAAATCTTTAAACTATGCTGATGTCTTAAAAGCTTACACCGATAATGGTTATGTGTTAGTTTCAAGTGATCCAGACGATCTAACTTATGAACTTGAAGATGTCTATGATAATAACCACAATTTGCAACATAAAAAGCGCGTAGTTAAATTGGTTCACCGTGCTGTCGCACATACTGATACTAAGACCGCTACTCGTACCATTCACTATGTAGCTAATACTAAGGATGGCAAGCAGTTACAAGACGATACTACACAAAATGTAACTTTAACTAGCAGTACTTATTATACAGACGTTGTAACAGGTAACCGTGTAAATGCTAAGCAAGATACAAATGGTGATTGGATTGTAGATACTGAAAATGCTGCTGCACTTCCTGCAATTACTTGGACTGTAAATGCTGACAAGAGTACAGGCCTAGCAACAGATGATAAGAACTTTGCTGCTATTACAACTCCAGAAACTATTACCTTAGACGAGGGTGAAGCTACAAAGCGTGGTACTGACGAAGGTGACTGGTACTTAGTTTCAACTGACAAAAATGGCGAAGTATCTTATGGCGATCCAAATAGCGATACTTGGAAGACTGATGCTCCTAACAAGATTGCTGATGGTTACTTGGTCTACAAGCAAAAGGCTCAATATAACATTCACTACATCGACGTTAACGGTGTTGAAGGTAAAACTACCTACGAACCAACTGATGGTAAGGAATTAAAAGATCATCAAGTAACTGGTGTCGGTAGTGAAGATAAGACCTACGTCGGTGACACTCCAGATGCTACCCAGAAGTTATGGAGCCCAGCAGATTATGAAAAGGCTGGTTATGTTTTAGTTGGTTTATCTGATAATGCCAAGGGTGATTTACTCGGTAAGCAAACCTTAACCAAGGGTGTTCAAGATCAATACGTTTACTTGAAGCACGCAGTTAAGGACATTACACCAAACACTCCAGTTGAGGACGTGCCCAAAGATCCAGATGGAAAACGTGCTATTGATCCTAGCGATTTACATAAGGAATTTACTCGCACTATTACCTTTGTTGCAAATAACGATGCCAAGAGTCCGTTAAAGGATGCAGTTCCTCAAAAGGTTGAGTTTGATGGTCATATTTATGTAGATATGGTAACTGGTCAAACCACCACTCCAGAAACTATTAAGGATGCAAATGGTAAGACGACGCAAGTTGCAACTGCTAAAGCTGGTAATATTGAATGGAACCATGATACTCAAACTATGGATGAAGTAGTTCAGAAGTACATTACCTTGAACAAGGGCGACAAGTACGCAACTTCTGATGATATGGTTGGTACTTGGCACTGGATTAGCGGTGTAGCTAACGAAATCACTCTGAAGCCAACTTCAAATAATCCTGAGGATCTTGTATTAGTTTATGAAAAGAACAAGGGTGAAAGTGGTCCAGAGTCAAGTTATAAATTACCACAGCTTGACTATGGTCAATCCGGCCCTGAGTTAAATTATAATTTACCTAAACTTGACTACGGTCAATCCGGCCCTGAGTTAAATTATGATTTACCTAAACTTGACTACGGTCAATCCGGTCCAGAATTGAGTCATGATCTACCTAAGCTTAACTATGGTCAATCTGGTCCTGAGTTGAACTACGACTTGCCGAAAGCAGAAATACCAAGTCAACCAACAGAGCAACCGACGAGTCAACCAACTGCTCAACCAACGGAACAACCGACAAGTCAGCCGACTGCTCAACCAACAGAGCAGCCAACGAGCCAACCGACCGCTCAACCAACAGAGCAGCCTACAAGTCAACCGACTGCTCAACCAACAGAACAGCCAACGAGCCAACCGACCGCTCAACCAACAGAACAGCCTACAAGTCAACCGACTGCTCAACCAACAGAGCAACCGACAAGTCAGCCAACTGTTCAACCAACGGAGCAGCCTACAAGTCAACCGACTGCTCAACCAACAGAACAGCCTACAAGTCAGCCAACTGCCCAACCAAGCGAGCAACCAACAGAACAACCAGCAATTGAATCAAACACGCAATTACCTGGTAAACAAAAGGATGAAGAACCACAACCAATGACTACCCAGGTCACTACCAAGAAGGGCAAAACTTCTATCGTCGAACCTACTAATTCTTCATCAACACAACCAACTACTAAGCAAGGTGCTCAACAATTGCCGCAAACTGGTAATCAAAAGTCATCAAGCTTAATTGGTCTCGGTTTTGCTGGTCTTCTCTCAGCACTTGGCTTAACAAAAGTAAATAAGAAACGGAAAGATTAATTTCCTACTAAAAAGGAGTAATCCTCAGCCATCTTGGCTGTGAGGATTACTCCTTTTCTTTATCACTAATTAATTTTTGCCATTTTTTGGCGACGTGATCGAAGTGGTATTTTTGGGCCGCTTTTTGCGCGTGTTGAGCATATTTTTTTGCGAGCTGTGGATCTTCTAATAATTTTCGTAACTGCTGATATAAGGCTTCTTGGTCGTTAGGTGGAATCAGTTTACCGCTCTGCTGGTCATCGATTATATCAGCTGGTCCATAGTTGATATCATAGCTAACAACTGGACAACCATGACCCTGTGCTTCTAGGACCGCCATTGCAAAGCCTTCATAATAGCTCGTTAAAATTTCGGCTTGGGCATGTTCATAAGCAGCACTAAGGTCATCACAATAGCCGACAAAATTAATGTAACTCTCAGCATTATTCTCCTTTACCAATGACTTCAGAGCACTAGCGGTTTGGTTTTTATTCCAACTATCGCTATAACCATAAATATCAAGGGTTACTTGCGGAAATTCTTGGTGGAGACGAACAATCGCATTGATAATATGATCAAGTTGTTTGATTTTAGAAAGCCGCGCAACCGCAATGAATTTTCCTGCCTGGCGTTGGCTAACGGGGATTTCTTTTGTGAGCTCTGCACTTGTCAAATAAGTCACGGGGATGCCGTAACTATGGTTGGTTTGGAACCGTTTTGCAGCGTCTTGAGCTTCCCGTTGCGTCAGACCACTTAGCTGTTCTTTTGCGAGCATTGTTGCAATTGGCTGGTAGATTGCCGAAATCGGTCCGTTGCTTTGACCGTTGTCGGTAAAGGCCGAGTGAAATACTTGGTACCGTCTTGCCGGCTTTTTCATTAGCGTAAATGCCTTTAAAGCGATGTTAGAACGATCACTGATAAGGATTGATTGGTGATTATCTCCAACAAGCTCATCTAAAAAGTGCGCCCGAAATTCGATTTCATTATCAAATTGCCATTCCTGCCCTTGATCGATTAGCTGAATAAGGGTGAGAATGGGGACATTACCTTCGCCACCACGATAATGATAGATTATCTTGACCTGTCCATCATTATCGTAATACTGGCGAGCAATTAGCCGTCCCTTATCTTCAAAATACTCAGTATAGGTCCGCCATCCCTGATCGTAAAAGCCCCGCCGATTAGTAAAACCATATTGATCAAGGTAGTCGATATAGTATAACCGTCCGTTGCGGAAGTTGACGCGAACCCGTACTTTGCCGTTGCGCAGAGCACAATTGTCCTTAACTTGGCAGCCCGGGACAGTCAATGCCTGCTTTATAATGGATTGATCAACTGTGGGATCAGCGTGGTAAGGAAGCTGTTGATAAAACTGATAGAGGTTAAGGACGCGGTCACTAACATTCAGCTTTTCTTCAATTGTCTGATGGTCAAAATTATATAGCATAGTGGCAGGGGCGTTCAAGTGATCGAAAATTCGTAATCGCTTGACCTGGGCGAGTTCAATGGCCGAGGTGTTCAAATCCTGCCGGCTGGTAATGAAATAATTCATGATAAATTCCTTCTCAAACGATTTAGTGGTTTTATCCCTTAATCTGGATCTTTTAATGATTTACCACTCTTGATTTGTTTAAATTGAGTGAATGCTTGTTCAATTGTTTGATATTCATCAGTCGAAAGTTCAATTTTCATTGCTTGTGCATTAGAAAGTACTTGCCGGGCATTTTTAGCTCCTGGAATCACTGCAGTAATCAGTGGATTTTGCAGGTACCATGCTAGAATTATTTGGGCAATCGTAGCATGATGGCTATCGGCAATTGGACGGACAAGGTCAACAGCATCTAAAATTGTGCTGTAACGCGGTTCCTTAAAGTCTGCGATTTGGCTACGGATATCATCAGCAGGGAATGTTGCATTAGTGGCGTACTTCCCGGTTAATAGGCCGGAAGCTAACGGGAAGTAGGGAACAAAGCTGATGTTGTTTTCATGAAGATAATCTAGCATTCCTTCCGTTAAATGATCTTGATGAAGAAGGCTGAATTCGTCTTCTACAATGTCAACATAACCATCCGCATTTGCCTCTTTAATTTGAGCAAGACTGAAATTGGAAATTCCGATTGCCCGAATCTTTCCTTCTTCCCGTAATTTCTGCAAAGCACCGACTGCCTCTGCTTTCGGCGTATCATGATCGGGGAAGTGCAGATAGTAAATGTCAATGTAGTCAGTTTGCAACCGTTTTAAACTGTCATTGACCTGCTTAGTAATAAAATCCGGATCATTATTAATAACTTCTTTACCCGTTGAAAAATCATGAGCGCCCTTTGTTGCAATGATGATTTTATGCCGATCGTAATCTTGAATGGCTTGCCCGATCAGTTCCTCTGAATGCCCCAAGCCATAGACATAGGCAGTATCTAATAAATTAATTCCATTATCTAAAGCAGTCTTAACAAGATCAATGCCGGCTTGATCATCTAAACCTGGGAAGAGATTATAACCGCCAACAGCGTTTGTTCCAAGACCGAGGGGATTTACTTTAACTTCTGAATGACCGATTGTTACTGGATACATCATGATAAACCTCCTTATTGGTGAAAGCGTATGCATCAATTGCCTTAATTATACTAAAAATATTCTTGGTATGTACCTGAATATTGAATTGGAATAGTAAATTAACGAAACTGGATTGAACGTTGAATATAATTAAGTAGATCCCGATAAGGAGGCGGATATTTGCAACTAGTACCTAAAAATATCAAGCTTTAATTTTTTGCTGATGAGTTCAAGGAGTGCTAGCCCAGCAACACTATTACCAGCATGGTCGAGTGCCGGACTGAAAATTCCGATCCCGTAATGATTGGGGGCAGCAGAAACTAAACCGCCACCGACACCGCTCTTAGTCGGTACACCGATTCGAACGGAATAAGTTCCTGATTCATTGTAGAGGCCAGTCGTCATCATGACCGATTTTGTATATGTAGCGGCTTCGCTTGAAATGATTCGTTCATTATTCCAAGGAGTGATCCCGTCATTGGCAAGGATAGCACCGAGATTAGCTAGACTTTGGCAAGTGACCATCATTGAACACTGCTTAAAATAGGTATCAAGGCTAAGGGTTACGTCATTAGTGAGGACTTCTTTGGCCTTGAGATAGTAGGCTAACGACCGATTCATATCTCCGGTTCGCAACTCCGATTGGTAAATCTCTTCATTGAGGGTGATAGCGGGATCATTGCAGATTTTACGACTAAATTCAAGGATTTGGTCAAAGGGAGAAAGCCCATCTTGTTCTTCGATTAATGAACTGATGAGGATAGCGCCACTATTAATAAAAGCATTGAGGGGGTGCGTCTCTTTAGTGATTTCCATGTTAAGGATTGTATCGAACGGGAAGCCGGTTTGGCGTGTTCCCACTTGCTCTTCAACTGCTGACAAGCCTAAACGTTCAATTGCGTAGAGGAGGGTGATTACTTTCGAGACACTTTCGATAGCAAACCGAACTTGCGATGCGCCTGCTTCTACTTTTTTATCATTTGTGACGTCGAAAAGGTAAACGCCAAGTTGATAAGGATCAACTTTTGCTAAAGCGGGAATATATGTCGCTACCTGTCCTTCGTCAATTTTGCTCCAACATTCTTGAATTGCGTCATTAAGATTCATGATATCCTCCTTTAATTAAAAAAAGCTGGGAAATTTGTCCCCAGCCTTTATTCTAGTTATTCTCAATCCGTTTTAATTCTAATAGACTACCAGTATATGCATCAGCAATAAACTCGTAATCTACTTCTTCGCCATCTTCTAGACGAGAAACGCCGCCTTCATAAGCATGGGTTTTAACCGCGAATCGTTGAAAAGGTACTGCTTTATCATTGATCCAGCTGCCGGTTAAAGAACCTTCACTTGCAAAATCGTTTTTGACTAATTTTAAGATCCGATCAGCAGATATTTGGCGGTTACCAAAAAGTTTACCAGCGATAAAACCGGCGATTCCAGATGCACCTAATGTGACTGGAATCAGCCAGGGGTTGAGGGAGTTATTGTTTGCATTCATATGATTGCTTCCTTCACTATTTAAATTTAATCCGTTCTTAACTTCTCATTTATTCTATCATTTTTAATTATTAAAATCCAAATATCTAGTCCTTGCAAGCAGATTACTTACAATAGATAAGAACCATGGTATAATATTGCTAAAATGATATAGGGATGAGGATTATGAAAAGATTACCACAATTAAAAGAAGATCAATTAATTGAAACTATTGGCAATGGCAAGGTCGTCCTTTTCTTTACAGCTGATTGGTGCCCAGATTGCCGTTTCATTAAGCCGGCAATGCCTGAGATCGAACAAGACTTCAGTGATTATACTTTCTATGAAGTTGATCGCGATGAAAACATCGACCTCGCTGCTGAATTAAATGTATTTGGAATTCCAAGCTTCATTGTATATGATAATGGTAAAGAAATTGGTCGATTTGTCAATAAAGATCGTAAAACTAAGCAACAAGTTGAAGATTTTTTAAACAATTTGAAGTAAAATAAGAAGGCTGTGAAAATAAAGGGACTGAATTATTCAGCCTTCTTTAGTTTTAAATTAGATTTTCATAGTCTTCTTTTTATGTAATAATATAAAATGGTAGATTATATTAGAGAGAGGAATATTTGATGTTAATTTCAAGTTACAATCCCAATGAATTAGGCGACATTTTAGTCGTTATTACCGCTCCAGATGCGGATGACCAAATTACTAAGATTGCTGATGATGTAGCTCAGATCACCGCTGAAAAAGATGGTGCATTACTTGGCTATAACTTTATGAACGCCAGCAAGATCTTACCAGAATTAACAAGTGAAAACGGGCAAGTATTTTTAGATGCAGCCCAAGTTGAAAAATTAAATGCAAAGTTACAAGAAGCAGGCTTTGATAAGCTCTTAACAGCTGACGAAGATCCTAAGTTTGTGGTTGGTTATGTTGAAAAGATCACTGACCATCCTAAGTCTGACCACTTAAAAGTAACGCAAACGCGGATTGCTGATGACAAGACTGTCCAAATCGTATGTGGATCTCCTAATGTTGCAGAAGGCATTAAAGTGGTAGTTGCTCGTCCTGGTGCGATGATGCCAGACGGTAAGATCATTTGGCCTGGTCAATTGATGGGTGTCGATAGTGCCGGAATGCTTTGTGGTTTCCGTGAGCTACGGATTAAGAACGCTCCCGATGAAAAGGGCCTATTCATTATCCCTGATGATTGGCAAGAAGTCGGTGAACCGGTTGATTTTGCTAAGGCCGATACGTTCTACCCAGAAAACTAACAAAAAAGCGATAGTGATTCTTGATGGGAGCGACGCAAGCTCCTGCAAGTAATAATGGCCTCTAGGGTTCAGCTTTAACGAATCCTAGAGGCCATTGTTGTACTGCGATAGGGATGCTTATCTTTGGCTTGAGAAAACTTATTTGTTTTTTCGATATGACCTATTAAAAAGATTATTGTGAGAACCTGCTCGTACAGCAACTAATACAAGATCTTGATGGTCAATCTTATAGATTATTAGCACATCGTTGGTTTTCGTAGGTTTTACGCCCTTAGGAGTATCTCTAACATGAAATTCTCTGTAACCGGCATATTTTCTTTGCAAGTTATGATCTCTATATTCTTTAGGGAGGGCATCGCCATTGAGCAAAATATCAATGGCCTCGTGAATGTCATCGATAATTGATGGGGCTAATTTACCAAGACGTGCTAAATCAGCATTAAATGTTTTGCGTGGCCGAAAAGAGTAATAAGACATAACCTACTTTTCCTCACTATTCTTGAATTGATTCCAGTAATCATTATTGGATTCAATAATAGGGTCATCTGGAATAATATGCATATCAATTAATTTATCTCTTGCAATAGCATAATCTAATGAATCTTCCTTAGCATTTACAGCATCAAGCAATGCATTCAATTGGTTTTGGGAGATGATGGCAGCTGTTCGTTGATTTGAACGGGCAACTAAGACAGTTTGCTCGTCTTCATTAACTCGGTCAAGGTAATCCTTGATATGTTTTCTGAAGTCACTTTGAGTAGTAGCAATTGGCATAGTAATCACATCCTTGCTTCTTTTTGTACTTAATATTGTACATTATTCTGTAACAAATATCTATGGAGATAAATTTGTAAAATACTTATTTTATAATAAAAGAAGAAAAATTTCTTACCCAGAAAACTAACAAAAAACAGCTGATTACTATTGCCAAAATTTTATAATGCTTTATTATTTAGTGAGGGATGGATCATAGTTACTGATCTACCCCTCGCATTTATTTTAAATTGAATTGTTGAAAGGAATTGGATTGATGGAACAAAATACATATTACTTTGTTGGTATTAAAGGGACCGGGATGGCCTCTTTAGCACGTATCCTTCATGACAAAGGACACCAAGTACTAGGTTCAGATATTGAAAAGGAAACATTTACACAAGCGCCATTGTTAGCGGCGGGAATTAAAATTTTGCCATTTGATCCAGCCAATTTGAAACCAGGGATGATTGTTATCCAAGGAAACGCTTTTGATGATGATCACCCAGAGATTAAACGAGCACATGAATTAGGCCTTAAAATTTTAAGTTACCCTGAGGCTGTTGAAAATGAGGTTAAGAATCATACTAGTATTGGGATTGCCGGAGCACACGGTAAGACCAGTACGACTGCATTGTTATCACACGTATTAGCAGCGGTGGAACCAACTAGCTACTTGATCGGTGATGGGGTAGGTAAAGGAAATGCGGACGCACGCTTCTTTGTTTTTGAAGCCGATGAATATCGTGATCACTTCCTTGCCTATCACCCAGACTATGCTATTATGACGAACGTTGACTTTGATCACCCCGATTACTTCAATGATTTGGCAGATGTCCGTGATTCATTTGAAACGTACGGTAAGCAAGTTCAACGGGCAATTTTTGCTTGGGGAGACGATCCTAGTCTTCGTGACTTAAACGTTGATGTTCCGGTTTACTACTATGGAACTAATCCAGATGATGATTTCCGGGCAGAAAATATTCAACGAACACCAGAGGGCTCAACATATGATGCTTACTTCCGCGACCAAAAACTCGGCACATTCACCATCCACTTATATGGTGAACACAGTGTTCTTAATAGCTTAGCAGTCCTAGCAGTTGCATACATGGAACACATGAACATGGATGAGATTCAACAGGAATTAGCCAACTTTAGTGGGGTAAAGCGCCGTTTCAGCGAGACTGACATTGCGGATACAACCATTATTGATGACTATGCTCACCATCCAAGCGAAATTAAAGCAACAATTGATGCGGCACGGCAAAAGTACCCAGATCGGGAAGTTATCGCTGTTTTTCAACCACACACATACTCACGGTTGGCTGCTTACATCGATGGCTTTGCAGAATCGCTTAGCCGGGCAGATAAGACTTTTGTTACCCCAATCTTTGGTTCAATTCGTGAAAATGCTGGAAATGTTTCTAGTGCTGATTTGGAGCAACGGATTGACGGTGGTGAAGGTATCGACATGGATACCATGGACAAACTTTTGCAATACCATAATGCGGTAGTTGTTTTCATGGGTGCCGGTGACGTTGAAAAGTACGAAGAAAAGTACAAAGAATTGTTAAAATAATTAAAGATTTACTTGAATGAAATGGTGGCCTCTGCTACCATTTTTATAATTAGTCAAATAAAGTCAAATTAATAGAAAGAGGGAGTCTTGATGAATAACTTTTCTCAAGAGCCAGGGCGTCGGGTTGTCACTGACGCAGCTGGTTTGAATAGTTTCTTGACCCGAATGTATGGAAACATGACGTTGGCAGTTCTTGTTTCTGCATTCAGTGCTTACTTGACCATGGGGGTATTCCGGAGTGCTGTTTTCGGTTTCTTTGGTGCTCACCCTGGAATGGTTTGGATTATCTTATTGCTACCGATTGCTTTGTCAATGGGGGTAAGTTTTAGCGCTACCCGGAACCCAGTCGGGGCATTTATTATGCTGATGCTGACAGCAATAATCTATGGTGTTGAATTTGCTATTATTGCTGGTGTTTATTCCGGCGCAAGCATTGCCTCAGCTTTCGTATCATCCGCTGCTGTCTTTGTTACGATGGCTTTGTATGGGACCATTACTAAGCGCGACTTAAGCAAGTTTGGTGCTCACGCGATGGCTGCCTTGATTGCTTTAATGATTGCTTACCTTATCAACATGTTCTTACAAAGTCCTGCCATTGCTTACATCTTCTCCTTTATCGCTGTTATTATCTTTACTGTTTTGACAGCATGGGATGCACAAAAGATGAAGCAAATCTACATCAACTATGGTGGCGAAGTATCAACTAATGGTTTAGCTGTTCTAGGTGCCCTTCAATTGTACTTAGACTTTGTAAACCTCTTTATCTCACTTCTCCAAATCTTTGGAATGAGTGACCGAAATTAATTGAAAAGGCTAAGAAAAAGCAAAAACTTTTTCTTAGCCTTTTTCCTACTTTAAATGATTATTTTTTAGCATTCTTTTTTGTTAAGTAATAAGAACTATCAGTTACGAGGATCAAAAACGTGCCAATCCAGATAGTTTTCATTCGGAAAAAGGGAAGCAACTGTGCAGAAATGATCGCGCCAAGCGTAAAGCAGATTACGATCATTAAATAACTAAAGGCGGCTGATCGTTGCGAGCGATCGTGATGAAAATAATATTCACTCCAAGCAACTGCTGCCTTTTTGACACTACCGCTTGTAAAGACACTGTTATAACCGAGCCCTTCGATTTTGCTGAAAGCGGCACTTTGCATTGCAAGACCAAATGAAACGGCTGGGACCATCAGAAAGTCAGGAAAGCTATCCGGGAGAAAACCGATAATTGCTCCTACTAATAAAATCGGCAACAGACAAACTACTCGCCAATAATCAGTTCTTAAATGGGCATGGAGGATGCTCACCATTGCCAATCCAAGAATAAATGCGATCAATGAGCCGAGCCGGTCAACGACGCCGAGAAAATTGTGATTGGCAAGCGCGGCACTAAGAAAAATAATGTTGCCAGTTTGGGCTGCTGCCATTGTGCGCCCACATTTGATATATGTAAAAGCATCGATGAAGCCACCGCTAAAAGTGAGGAGCAGGGCAAAGAGACGTGCTTCTGCAGGCTTTTGATAGTTAATGAGTTTATCCATGAATTTCATCTCACATCTAATGTTTTTTCGTTTTAATTATAACTTAAATCTTTGGTCAAGAAACTAAACCATTGCTATATTCTCTGGTACAATTACTATTAGCGATAGAAGGGCGGGAATTAAATGACAAAACAATTATTGTTAATTGACGGAAATAGTATTGTTTTCCGGGCATTTTTTGCTATGCATAATCAAATGGACAAGTTTACAAATAAGGACGGCTTGCATACAGCTGCAATTTATGGCTTTAAGTTGATGCTTGACCATGTGTTGCAAAACTTTAAACCGGATGCGGCTTTAGTAGCCTTTGATGCAGGAAAAGTAACCTTTCGGACGAAAATGTATGATGACTATAAGGGTGGTCGAAACAAGACGCCTAATGAATTGACCGAGCAGATCCCTTATGTGCGTGAATTGATCAAAGACTCTGGGTTACATAGTTATGAATTAGCTAACTATGAAGCTGACGATATTATCGGTACTTTGGCTAAGCAGGCGGATGATGCTGGCTACAAGACGTTGATCGTAACAGGAGATCGGGACCTTACTCAGTTAGCAAGTGAGAATACAACCGTTGCCGTTACCCACAAGGGAGTTACTGATACGGAGCACTACACTCCGGCACATGTCAAAGAAAAATTAGGGATTACGCCGCGCCAAATAATTGATATGAAGGCACTGATGGGTGATTCTTCCGATAATTATCCCGGTGTAACTAAAATTGGGGAAAAGACTGCGATCAAGCTTGTAAAACAGTTTGGTTCAGTTGAAGAGCTTTATGACCATATCGATGATCTCAAAAAGAGTAAGATGAAAGAACATTTGATTGAGGATGAAGAGGTTGCTCGCCAATGTAAGACATTAGCGACAATTCTTCGGGATGCTCCGATCAAGATTGGCTTAGATGATCTGCAATATCAAGGCCCACAAACGGATGACTTGATTAAGTTTTACAAAGAGATGGGTTTTAAATCTTTCTTAAAAAAGATGGATATCGATGGGGCCGGAGACGAAGATGAAGCTGAGATTGCTCCAATTGACTACACGGTTTTAACTAAGGATAACTTAGACGAACTAGGACAACTGACAGGTGAAGTCAGTTTTTACCTTGAAATGTCAGAAGAAAACTACCACACGTCACCATTCGCTGGTTTTGTGATCGGCAATGAAGGACACTGGTTTACGAGTCGAGATGTGGACCTGCTTAAAGAAGCGCCCCTCAAAGATTTGCTCCAGAGTGATAGCGTTAAGAAGAATGTCTTCAATGCCAAGGCGCAAATCGTTGGGCTTCATCGTCTCGGTATTCCGCTTGAAAACATCAATTTTGATCTGCTTTTGGCATCTTACCTTCTAAATACTAATGATAATAGTAACGACCTGGGACAAGTAGCTCAGGAACACGGTTACGATGATGTCCGAACAGATGAGGAAGTTTATGGTAAAGGTGCTAAGCGCGCTGTGCCTGATGATGACGAGACCTTCTTTAGTCACCTAGCTACGAAGGCGCGGGCAATTGAACAGCTGCGCAAGGATCTTTTTGCCAAATTAGACGAAAATAAGCAAACGCCGCTATATACCGATATTGAATTACCGCTAACCCGGGTTCTTGCAAAAATGGAAATCGCGGGTGTCCATGTAGATGCACAAACTTTGAAAGATATGGGCAGTAAGCTAACTGAACGGCTATCAGAAATTGAAAGTCAGATCTATCAAGAAGCTGGCGAGAAATTTAACATTAACTCCACTAAGCAACTGGGCCATATTCTGTTCGAAAAATTGAAATTGCCAGTGATCAAAAAGACCAAGACCGGTTATTCCACTGCAGTTGATGTGCTGGAAAAGTTAGCTGATAAGTCACCGATTGTTGAGCAAATTTTGGAATATCGTCAAATTGCTAAGCTTCAATCTACCTATATCACTGGTTTGCTGAAAGTTATTCATTCAAATGACCAAAAGATCCATACGCGCTACTTACAGACATTAACGCAAACTGGTCGCTTGTCCTCTGTTGATCCTAACCTGCAAAATATTCCAGTACGGTTGCCGGAAGGACGCTTGATTAGGAAGGCATTTATTCCTAGTCATGAAGGCTGGCAAATCTTCTCTTCAGATTATTCGCAAGTTGAATTACGGGTTCTTGCCCATATCACTGGTGACAAAAACCTTCAGGAAGACTTTAAGAATGGTGAAGATATTCACGCCAGTACAGCTCGCCGGATTTTCCATTTAGCCCCAGATGCCGAGATTGACCGTAATATGCGGCGCCGGGCAAAAGCGGTTAATTTCGGAATTGTTTACGGGATTAGTGATTACGGACTGGCACAACGGATTCATGTTAGCCGTGCGGAAGCTCATGAATTTATTCAAAATTACTTCCATGAATTCCCCGATGTAAAGAAATACATCAATGACACAATTGCGTTTGCTAAAGAGAATGGTTATGTTGAGACGATTACTCACCGCCGTCGTTACTTACCAGATATTCATGCCAAAAGTTTTAGTAAGCGATCATTTGCAGAGCGGACTGCAATGAATACGCCAATTCAGGGGAGCGCTGCTGATATCATTAAGATTGCGATGATCCGAATGCAAGATGAGCTTGAGAAACGCCATCTAAAGGCAAAAATGCTCTTGCAGATCCATGATGAATTAGTCTTTGAGGCCCCAAAGGAAGAAATCCCGGTTCTATCGGAATTGGTGCCAAAAGTAATGGATTCGGCCGTTAAGTTAGATGTGCCGCTTAAAGTAGATAGTAAGTATGGGGATACCTGGTATGACCTTAAAAAATAGATCGGAGGAATTAAATGCCTGAATTACCAGAAGTTGAAACTGTTCGCCGCGGTTTGCTGAAGATTGCCGCTAAGCGTAAAATTAACGCGATCGATGTTTATTATGGTAAAACGATTACCAATGACGTTGAAGATTTTCGGCAAGCGTTGATTGGCCAGACGATTGAAAATGTTGATAGGCGAGGAAAATATCTTCTTTTTCGTTTTACTAATGATTTGACGATGATTTCACATCTTCGTATGGAAGGAAAATATTACAACCAACCGATTGGCGGACCAATTGATAAGCATACCCATGTTGTCTTTGAATTTACGGATGGCACGGAATTATGCTATCAAGACACCCGCAAGTTTGGCCGGATGACATTGGTAAAAACCGGTGATGAGATGAATGTCGGCGGATTGAAGACGATTGGTCCTGAACCAACGGAAGACGCCTTCACCTTGCCATACTTTATAGCTGAATTAAAAAAGAGTCGGGGAAAGATTAAGCCATTCTTGCTTAATCAGCGTCATGTCGCCGGTCTGGGTAACATTTACGTTGATGAGGTACTATGGATGACGGGGATAAACCCAGAGCAACCAGCCAATACTTTAACAGCTAACCAGATTGCTGAATTACGGGAAAATATTATCAAAGAACTGGCGACAGCGATTAAGTACAAGGGAACCACTGTGCATAGTTTTACGAATGCATTTGGTGATGCCGGTGCTTTCCAAGATCGCTTAAAAGCTTATGGCCATGCGGGAGATGAATGTCCGCGTTGTGGCACAAAAATGGTTAAAATTAAGGTTGCTGAACGCGGAACGACATTTTGTCCCCACTGTCAAGTATTGAAGGAATAGGAAATGACAAAAATAGTTGGATTAACAGGCGGGATCGCAACGGGCAAGACAACGGTAAGCAACATTTTGCGTCAGGCTGGGATTCCAGTGATTGATGCTGACCAAGTAGCGCGGCAAGTCCAGACACCAGACTCGGTCGGGTTAACGAGGATTGTCAAAGTATTCGGTCCGAAAGTGCTTTTGCCAACAGGGGAGCTCAATCGGCCAGCCTTAGCAAAAATTGTCTTTAATGATAAAGAAGCGTTGAAAAAACTCAATGAGATTCTTCAGCCATTAATTTACGATGCCATTTTTGCGCAGGCCGATACTTTGAAAAAACAGGGAATTCCGCTCGTGGTGTTAGATGTACCATTATTATTCGAGCAACATTATGATGAAGATTGTGATTATGTTGTAGTTGTTTATACTGATCCGCAAACGCAGCTTAAGCGATTAATGGCTCGTGATCACTGTTCTGAAGAGGAAGCTC
>OFHM01001268.1_pt1 | contig 17098 bp, 19 predicted proteins | sample 1521311 | NCBI WGS metagenome assembly OFHM01 (sample SAMEA3504083, study PRJEB24116) | mouse gut metagenome | biome: mouse gut; feature: mouse-associated habitat; material: faeces | place: Denmark | collected 2011 | reverse complement strand
CCCCCGGCGCGCGCCGCCACGGCCGCGACCGTCCGGCCCAGGATCACGGCCGCCGTCCTTCCGGGGACCGTGGAAAAGGTCAGCGCCACCGCGGAGGTCGCCTCCAGCGCATCGCCGCAGGTGAGGACCACGGCGGGGGCATGGCCGGAACCGGCCCGGCAGGTGGAGACCACCGCAGAGGCCCGGATCATGGCCGGGACCCATCAGCAGGCCACCGCCCAGGCGTGGCCGGAGACGGTCCAGCGGGCGGAGGCCGACGTGGAGGCCCGCGTCATGGCCGACACGCAGCAGCAGACCGTCACGCGGATATGGCCCGGAGCCGTGGAGCACGTGGAGACAAAGACCGGTGCCTCCGGCGCTTTCGTCGAGATTCACCAGACAATCGAAATCTGGCCGTAAGGAGTTGAAAAAAATGGCTAACGAAATTATCATCAGCAAAGACACCAGGCCGTATAAAAGCCTGATCACGGACATCGGCAACGCCAAGATGACCCTCGCCGTTTTGGAGGGCCGCAAGGTCAACATCATCGAAATGCGCCTGGGCGACGGCGGCGGGGCCTATTACATGCCGACCTCGGAGGCCACCAGCCTGGTCAATGAGGTTTGGGCGGGTGAGATCGCAAGCAAGTCCATCAATGAGGCATCCCCCAATATCATCGCCGTCAAGACCGTCATCCCGTCCAGCGTGGGCGGCTTCACCGTCCGGGAGGCGGCCCTGTTCGACGATGAGGGCGATATGATCGCCGTGTGCAACATGCCCGACATCGGGAAAGCGACCCTGCCGGAGGGCATTTCCTCCAGCTTGGATATTGTCATGAACATCCTCCTGACCAACGTGGACGCCGTGGATTTTGCCATCAACCCCACGCTGGACCCGGCAAGCCGGGAGGAGGTCGCCCAGGCCGTGGCCGCACACAATGAGGACCCGGAGGCGCACCCGAACTTGGCCGGGGAGGCCATGAAGGAGCACAATGAGGACCCGGAGGCCCACCCGGCCATGTCCGCCCACATCCGCAGCGTGGAGACCATGCTGAACGGGAGCGCGACCCTGACCGGGGAAACCGACCCCACCGTGGAGACCGAGGGCAAAAAGGGCCAGCACTACATCAACACCAACACCGGGGCGGAATGGGAATGTACCAACATCACCGAGGAGGGCTACACCTGGACACCCGTGGACCCGTCCAGTGAGAGCTTCCAGTCCATGCGGGCCATGCTGGTCGAGGCGACCGAGACTGCGAAGCAGGCCAAGGACGTCGCCGACGGGGCCGCCCAGGCCATCGCCGCGGTGCAAAACACTATTTCGGTCATCCCCTCCCAGGCGGGCAGCCCGGCATACACCGGGGCCGCCCAGGTGCCCAGCTGGAACAATTACGCCGTGGAAATGATGACCGTGACCTATGGGGACCCCGACGACCCGGAGGCCCGGATCACGGAGGCCGACTTCCAAGGTGAGACCGAGGCCGGGACATACAAGGCGTATTTCACCCCCAAGGAAAAATACACATGGGGCGACAAGAGCACCGGGGAGAAGGAAGTCACCTGGACCATCCAGCGGGCCGTCATCGCCACCGCGCCCAGCGTGAGCGCGCTGCTGACCTACACCGGGGAGGCCCAGACCCCCGCATGGACCAATTTCAACGCCGCCCAGATGACCAAAGCGGAGACAGCCCAGACGGACGCCGGGGTGTATCAGACCGCCTTCACCCCCGCGGCAAATTACCGCTGGGCGGACGGCAGCACCGACACCAAGACGATCCCCTGGACCATCGGCCGGGCAATCATCGAGACCATCCCCACGCAGAAGGGCAGCCCGGCATACACCGGGGCCGCCCAGACCCCCGCGTGGAACGGGTACGACAGCGCCAAGCTGACCATCAGCGGGGACACGTCCGGCACCAACGCCGGGGATTACTCCGCGTCGTTTACGCCGACAAAAAATTATCAGTGGGCCGACGGGACCACGACCGCCAAGACCGCCGGGTGGACCATCAGCAAGGCGGCGGGCAGCCTGACCCTGGACAAGACCGCCATCACGCTGAACGCATCCGTCAAATTCTCCACGATCACCGTGACGCGGGCCGGGGACGGGGCAATCTCCGCCCGGTCCAGCGACACCGGCGTCGCCACGGTCAGCGTGTCGGAGAACACCGTCCTGGTGACGTCGGTGAAGGACGGCAAGGCGACCGTCACCATTGAGGTCGGGGAGGGCACAAACCACACGGCCCCGGAGGCCAAGACCTGCGCCGTGACGGTCAGCATCCCCCGGATTTACGGGGCCCAGTGGGACGGCACCAGCACGACGAAATGGTCCAGGACTGACGCCGCGGCCTCGTTCACCGACCCCGTGCCCGCCGTGAACAACGGGAACGGCAGCTCCCCCTTCGACAACCTGCAGCCGTGGGCGGGGATGACCCGCGTGTCGGATAGCGCCGCCGGGGAGCTGGTGAGAATCCCGAAATTCTGGTACAAGTGGACGAAATCCGGGAACACACTCAAGCTCCAAATCGCCGACAAGGCGACGGACGGCTTCCGCGTGTCCCCCGCCCACATGGACCGGGGCGACGGCAAGGGTGAGCGGGACGTGGTCTATGTCGGCCGATACCATTGCGGCAGCAGCAATTACAAGAGCGTGACGGGCCAGGCCCAGAAATGCAGCATCACCCGGAGCGCCGCCCGCGACGGCATCAAGGCCCTGGGCGCCGGGATTTGGCAATGGGACATGGCCATGAGGGTCACGATCCAAATGTTGTATTTGGTCGAGTTTGCCGACTGGGACAGCCAGAAAGTCATCGGCTTCGGCTGTTCCGCGTCCAGCAGCAAGGAGAACAACGGCAAGACCGACGCCATGAAGTACCACACCGGCACCACGGCGGCGAACCGCACGACCTACGGGTATACGCAGTACAGAAACATTGAAGGGCTCTGGGATAACGTGTATGATTGGTTGGACGGTTGTTATTACAACAGCAACGGCCTCAACATCATCAAGAACCCCGCGAGCTTCAGCGACACCTCCAACGGCACGCCGGTCGGCACCCCGTCCCACGGTTATCCGTCCGCCATGACGGTCGCCACGGCGGCAGGCCTGGAATGGGTCATTTACCCGACAGCGGCAAACGGGAGCGACACCACCTACGTCCCGGATAACTGGAACTTCAACGCGTCGAACCCGTGCCTGCACGTCGGCGGGAATTACGGCCAGAACCGGAATCACGGGCTGTTCTACGTGAACTACAACACGGCGTCGAACACGAGCACGAACATCGGCTGCCGCATCCTTGTATAGCAATTTCAGGCTACAACATTTTTTTGATGGTAAGGGGGCCTCACCCTTTCCATAAGCGCGGACGACCGCACACCCCATGGTGAAGATCAGCCGATAGGACATGAGTTAGTACACGCCGCCGACCGGCGGCGCGATGGAAAGCCCATGAGGCTACAAGGAGGACAACACCACAGCATGAAACGAGTGGGAAATCTTTACGATCCGATGATTTCAGACGGCAACCTGGAGCGGGCCATCCACGACGTCAACGCGTCCCACCGTTGGCTCCCCAGGCACAAGCCCAATAAAACGGTCGCATGGGTGGAGGAGGACATCCCGGCCAGGGTGAAGAAGCTGCGGGAAATCATCATCGGCATCATCGACGGGACGGTCAGCCTCACCCCGCCGTTGAAAAAGAGACGTTACGACAGGAGCGCCGGAAAATGGCGGGACATCAACGAGCCCCTCCTGTGGCCGGATCAGTACGTCCACCACGCCCTGGTGCAGGTTTTACAGCCGGCCATGATGAAGGGCATGGACCGATACTGTTGCGGGAGCATCGAAAAGCGGGGCATCCATTACGGCGTCAAGACGATCAAAAAGTGGATGAAGAATGACCGCAAGGGGACCAAATACTGCCTGCAGTTGGACATCCGGCATTTTTACGACAGCATCCAGCCGCGCTTCGTGGTGGACAGGATGAAGCGGCTCATAAAGGACCGGCGGGTTTTGACGTTGGTGGAGCGGGTCGTGGAGCACGGCGTCCTGATCGGGATTTATTGCTCCCAGTGGTTTGCAAATACCATTTTGCAGCCGTTGGACCAAATGATCCACCAGGCAGAGTATAAAGTGAGCCATTACCTGCGGTATATGGACAATTTCACGATTTTCGGCCCGAACAAGCGGAAATTGCGGAAGCTCCTGGCGGCAATCCGGGCATGGCTGGCCGAAATCGGCCTGGAGGTCAAAGGGGATTGGCAGATATTCCCCACGGCATCCAGGCTCCCGGCAGCCCTGGGCTACCGTTTCGGCCGGGGGTACACCCTCCTCCGCAAGCGGAACCTTCTCCGATTGAAGCAGGGGCTGGCACGATACCGCAAGCGCAAGCGGCAGGGGCGGCGCATTTCCCGGAGGTTGGCCGCCGGCCTGTTATCCCGGCTCGGACAGCTTCGGCATTGTAACCACGTCGGCGTGTATCAACGCATGAATGTCGAAGGAGCCCAAAGGGAGCTGAAGGACGTGGTTAGAAAATACACGCGAAAGGAGCGCATCACATGGAATATATCTTCGGGGCAAGCGGCCTGACAGAGGAGGAGACCCTCAAGACGAAGGGGCCGGAATTTACCGACCTCGCCGGCTGGCAGGAAGTCGTCCAGGAATTTCCCGACAGCACCCGGACGGACCGCTTCCGGGTCATCCGCAAGGTGGGCCAGGACACCGACGCAGAGGGTAACCATTACACCTGGTATGAGATCGACCGGCACAACACGATCATCGACAAGTCCGCGCCCATTGCGGAGCGGGTGGGTGCCATCGAAACGGCCATTGAAAGGGGGCTTAATCTGTAATGGACAGCAAGACGTTGAACGCGCTTTCCAGCGCGATTTTTATTTCCCGCTGCACCCTGACCGGGGAGACCGTGGACACCGACGACAAGCGCATCCGGGCCTCCGGGCTTTACCCGGATTGGAAGGAGGGCCAGCACGCCAAGGGGGCCATTTACAATGCGGACGGGCAGACGTGGGAGTGCTTCCAGGAGTACGACAACGCCACCTATCCCGACATCCGCCCCGGATCGCCGGCGTGGTACACCTTCAACCGGCCCCTCCACGGCACCAGCCGGGAGACCGCCCGCCCCTTCGTTCCCGTCCAGGGGGCGCACGACATCTACCGGGCCGGGGAGTACATGATCTGGACCGACGGCACCGTCCAGTGGTGCAAATCGGACACCAACTTCTCCCCGGCGGATTATCCGCAGGCATGGGAGGAGGCCCCCGCGGAGCCGGAGGAGCCCGCCCAGGGAGACGCCGGCAATGAGTAACACCGAGCTGGTCGCCGAACTCACCGACATTTGCATCCGACAGGCCGAGATCATCAAGGCCCAGGCGTTCATCATCGAACAGTTTGGGGCGCAGGTACGGGAGGAGGAAGCCCTGGCGGCGCAGAACCGCCTCCGGGAGCTCGTAGGCGACTGGGAAGATTGACCAAAAAGGGGGAGCGCCGGGCGCTCCCCCTTTTTGGATAGTACGGCATCGCCGGGAAAGGAGGACGCAAGCATGGGAAGCGAACTCACGCGGCAGGAGCACGAAGAATTTGCCCGCCGCATGGAGGCCGAAAACAAGCGGCTGGAGGACGAAAACAACCGCCAGAACAAGCGGCTCGACCTGTTGGAGGAGAGCGTGCGCGAATTGGGGGCCCTGACCGCATCGGTCGAGAAGCTGGCCGCCAGCGTCGAGAGCATGGTCAAAGAACAGGGCAAACAGGAAAAGCGGCTGGAGACGTTGGAAGGGCGCGACGGCGAAATGTGGCGCAAGGTCGCCGGGCACGTCATCACGGCCGTCATCAGCATCGTCATCGGCTTCATATTCGCAAAAATCGGTATCACAGGGGGATGACATGAAAATTTTAATTGTCATCGTGGCCTCCGTGTTGGCCGGGGCGGTTTTTTCGCAGCTCCGGGCCCGCCGGATCATTGAGCGGCAGCGCAAGCCCATCGGGCGCCTCCAGGGAGGCAACCCCCCGGAGGCGCCGAAAAAAATGGAGACCAGCAAAAAGCTGGTGCTGACCACGGGCATCATCTTCGCCGTTTCGTCCGTGGCGGGAGCCACGGCATCCGTCGCTGGCATGGACATCACCTTTTTTGCGGCGGAAATCGCCATTGCCGGCGGGGTTTTCGGCTCGGCCATCGTTTCCTACGAGATCAAGGCCAAAATGGAGAACGTGGTCAAGATCAAAATGGCAATCATCAAATTCCGCCTCGCTGTGGGGAATTACCTGACCCCGGAGCAAATGGCCCAGGTGGAAATCGACATCCAGGCGTTGGAGGCATCCATCGACGGGAAGATCGACGACGCCGTGGCCCAGGCGGTCAACCAGGACCCGGAAATTCCGATTTATTAGCGTTTAGGAGGGCTTCACCAATGACAGAGCAGCAGCTTCGGCAGAAAGTCGCCGACAAGATGACCTCATGGGTCGGCGCCACCAAAGGGAGCGCCAAACATGCGGAGATTTTGAAAATTTACAACGACCACCGGCCCCTGGCCCGCGGGTACAAGATGAAGGTCAACGACGCCTACTGTGCCGCCACCGTGTCCGCGGCGTGGATTGCGTGCGGTCTGGCCCCGTACACCGGGACCGAGTGCGGGGTGGAGAAATTCGCCCGCCTCGCCCAGGACAAAGGCATCTGGGTCGAGAATGACGCCCACGTGCCCAAATTGGGCGACGCCGTCGTGTATGACTGGCAGGACAACGGCGTGGGGGATTGCACCGGTGCCGGGGATCACATCGGCATCGTCACCAAAGCCGGGGCCACGTCCTTCACCGTCACCGAGGGCAACATGACCGGCGGCAAGGTGGGCACAAGGACCATGTCCGTCAACGGCCGCTACATCCGCGGATTCATCACCCCGAACTATGCGGACATTGCCAGGGCGCTGGGGGGCGCATCCATCCCCACAGACACCGCCCCCGACACGTCGGGCAAGAGCATCGAGGAGATCGCCAAGGAGGTCATCGCCGGGAAGTGGGGCACCGGGACGGACCGCAGGAACCGCCTGCAGGCCGCCGGGTACGCATACACCACCGTCCAGGCCAAGGTCAACGAAATCCTGGGCGGCGGCACCGGAGCGACCGAGGCGAAGCCGACGACCACCCCCTCGGCCTCGGCCGCGAAAGCTGTTGCGGCGGAGAAATTCGACCGCAGTCTCACCGGCACGTACATCGTCACACCGAACATCGGCGCCAACGTCCGCAGCGGGCCCAGCACCGCCCACGGGGTCATCAAGGCCGTGTCAAAGGGCACAAAGGTCAGCAATTACGGCTATTATTCCATCCGGGGCGGCGTCAAATGGTATTACGTCCGCATTGGGGAAACCGTGGGCTTCATTTCGTCCACGTGTCTGAAAAAGGTTTAAGGAGGTCACACCATGAACATCATCCAGAACATTCAAAGCATCATCGCCGTCGCCGCCGTTGTCATTTTGAACATCGCAGCCATCGCCAAGGGTGTCACCGTCATCGTGAAGCGCATCCAGGAGGTCAAGAACGCCACGGCGGAGGAGAAGCAGGAGGCCAAGGCCACCGTCATTGAGAACCTGCAGCAGGTCATCTTCGGCTGGGTCACGGACGCCGAAAAGGACCTCGGCGGGGGCACCGGCAAATTGAAGTCGTCTAAGGTCGCGGCAATGATTTATAAGTACATCCCGGACGATTTGAAGCCCCTTTTCACCCCGCAGGAAATCCAGGACATGATCGACACCGTTTTGGAGGACGCCAAGAAATACTGGGAGGATAACGGCAAGGCCCGCGAATACATTGAGAGCGGCGCCCAGGCCGTGCTCACGGCGGAGATCGGCGCGGTCAATGTGGCGGACGGCTTCCCCGTGGAGGAGATCGCCCACGCCGTCGGCGCAGGCGTCAGCGCGGCCATTAAAACCGCCGTAGAGACAGCCCAGGGCGCGCCCGCATCCGGGGCGGCCCAGAAGCCCACCGAAGGGGAAAACACCGCCACAGAGGCCACACAGGAGCCCCCGGCGGCCGTCCCCGACGCCCCCGGCGAAACCGCCGAAAATTAACGCTTGACTATTCCCCGGCCTTAAAGTATACTGGCGCAAGGAGGGGGGTCTAAGGGGGGGTAAACGCCCCGCCGAATGACCCCCCTCCGACCGCATCGAGAAGCCCAAAAATTTTTTGGACTTCTTTTATTTTTTTGCTTGACTTATAAACCGCCTCGGTTTATAATTGGAGCATGAAGAACAGAACGACACAGGCCACGGGCCGGGAGGTAATAAAAATGACAGCAACGTATATCAAGAGCATGGGCACATACCGCATCACCCTGAGCCGGAGCGAGGCCGAAGCCCTGGCGTATAGCGGCACCATGTACTCCCATTTGTTCGACGCCCTGAAGGTGTTCAAGGATTCCTCCGAGCTCACCATTTACGGCAACAAGTACGAAATCGAAGCCGCCCTGAAAAAGTAATTGACAGCAGATTTGAGGAGGTAACAACATGAGGAAAACATCCACCACCAACAGCGTCCAGAGAGCCTACATGCTCGCCAAGGCGCACCTTCAAACGTTGAGGGAGCAGGAGATCGAGATCGAAAAGGCGTACATCGCCGCCCATGGCATCCACAACGCGGACGGCACGACCCCGGAAGCGGTCTATTACATCAAGGACGAAGCGACTTTCGACCGGGCCTGTGAAGCGACGGAGGCCGAAATCGAGAACTGCGGACTGCAGGCGGAAATCCAGGAGGCCAAGAAAGCCGTCAAGGACGCAGAGGACGCCATGATCGCCTACGGTCTCAGCATCGCCCCCGCAGGCATCCGGGCCACGTTGGAGCGCGGCGTCAAAGAAAACTACACGATCCGGCTCAAGGTAATCGACGCAGTTTTCCACCTGGACGTGTCCACCGTCAAGGGGAAGGGGGTGACGGCATGAAAACCTGGTTTTGCGTGACGTCATCGTTTGACGACCGTGGCCGCGTGACAGCCGGGATCACCAGCACCATCCAGGCGGAGGAAAAGCCGGAGAGCGGCTACACCGAGACCAAGACCAAGGACATTTACACCGATTGGTTTGGCACCGAGGCGGAGGCCCGGAAATTTGCGGAGGAGGCGAAACTGGCGTGAATGGGTATATCAAGTATTTTGTGCATGACAGCAGCATTTACCTTGTCCCGCATTACGCCCTCCCGGCAGAGCTCCCCGGCATCATCAACAAACTCCGGGAGGCCGCCGTGGAGGCCATGAAAGAGGCGGGAGTCGCCCACGCCGTCTATGCCGTGAAAAAGTACGACCCGGAGAGCGGGGCCCTGTCGCAGGTCGACATGTACGCCCCAGCCGTCCTTTTGGACGACAACGATTTTTACAGCCGCACAGACGCAGAGGCCAAGGCCAACCCCGGCTGCATCATTCTGGCGTCCCATGCGAAAAAGTGAGGAGGTAGCACCATGAAGAACAACAGCAAGCAGCGCAACAGCATCGCCGGCGCCATGTTCGGCGTGGCCGTGGGCGACGCCCTCGGCGGGCCCGTGGAGTTTATGAGCCCGGAGGACATCATCCGGCGGCATGTGTGCGTTTCCGACATGATCGGCGGAGGCTGGCTCAACCTGGCCCCCGGCGAGATCACCGACGACACGCAGATGACCCTGTGTGTGGCGGAGGGCATCGTGGAGAACCCCACCGCCCCCATCGAGGCCATCGGCCGACTGTTCATTCAGTGGGCCAACAGCGGCCCCAAAGACATCGGCGGCGCGTGCCGGTCCAGCATCAGCTACGCCCAGAGAATGGGCGGCCGCACGGACCCGGTGCCGGAAATGTGGACGGCGGCGGCGGAACAGACGCAGCGGCAGACCGGCCGCCCCGTGGAGGGGAACGGGGCCCTCATGCGGACCGTGTACCCCGGCCTTTTCTACCGCGACCATTACCAGGCGGAGGGCTGGGCCATCAGTATCGGGAAGATGACCCACGCGGGCCCCCGGTCAAATGAGGCTTGCATTTTATACACCCGTATGGTAAACTTAGCAACAGCTTCGGAAAGTCGGCCGCAGGACACCCAGAGCGTCCGGGAATTCCTGGCGGAGCATTGCCGGGCCATCCCGGAGTATGCCGCGGCGGTCAAGGCGTCCATCGTGACCCCTGCCTCCGGCGGGTACGTGGTGGACAGTATGCGGATCGCCGTGGGCAGCATTGCGACCACCGGCTCCTTCGAGGAGGCCGTCGTCGAGGCCGTGAACCTGGGCGGAGACGCAGACACCAACGGCGCTATCACCGGCGGGCTGGCCGGGGCGTGGTACGGGTACGACGCCATCCCGGAGGCGTGGATCGCCGCCCTGGCCCCGGACGTCCGGGAGACATTGAACCGGCTGGCGGACGCAGCCGTCGCCGCACGGGAGGGATGAAAATGGCATACGGCCGCCCCATGAAGGGGAAGTTTCGCCGCGTCCCGGCGACGGTCCACATCCCGACGGGGGTGCTCGACATCATCGACACCCACCTGGAGGAGATCAACGAACGGGACGGCACCAAAATCACCCGGTCGGACTTCATCGTCGAGGCCATCGAGGCACGCATTAAGGAGCTCGGCCTGGGCGACGACGGTGAGGGTAACAACGGGGTAACACCTGAGTAACAATATTTTTTGCAGTCATTTTCTGACCAGGCAATCCAGGAAATAAGCGCAAGAAATGGAATTCTCGCAACCAAAAAACACAGGCGGACAGCCGCCGACTGTAGAGTGGGAATGACCGTCAAAACGGCGCAGCCCCGCATGAATACAGGGTTTTTGACCTGTCGCTTTGCCTTTTGATACTGGTTTGATACGATTCCTTTCACCCTCGTCACGCAAGAGGAAGGACTGCAAAGAGCAGCCGTCCTGCTGAACGACAAATTCAGCAGGGCGGCTGCCCTATTTCTCTTTTCTCCAAGGAACATTTCATCAAACTTTTTGCTGCCACCACAGGTAAGCGGGCAGTTGGGTTTCCATTCCAAGTATTTCTCCCTGACATTCTCCCCGGCGCACGGCTCCGCCCAACGCAGGCGCCGACACGATTTATTTGGATTTTACAGGTATCTCAATCTGCACAAGCGCATCCTCTGCCCGGTCAATCACATTCTCATTGATAATCACCTCATAGGAAAACCCTGATAACGCAAGGCCATGCTGTTCGACATACTCAAATATCTTTTGGTAACACAGGATCGGACTTTCCGCCGCATCTCTATAAAAGGCCCGCACATACTCCCCGGCAGGCTGTATGTGCAGCCCATCCTTTTTTATGGGAAACGGAATTTCAATAAACAGTTTGCAATACTCCTCAAAATTCCCGCTTTGCAGGCTTTCTACGGCAATCATCGTTCCATAAGAGGCATCATGCAGACGGCGAAGCTGATATTTTTTTGTCTCGGCGGTGATCATCTCCGCCTGCTTATCAAACGTGGTGTCCGGCCGGATGTCCACAGTAACGAGCCTGCGTTCCTTTTTCTGCACAATGCCGATGTCCGATAAGTCCATGGTCAATAAGGTCTGCATATTCCGGCGGTGGTACGACAGCGTTTTCCGAACCGCTCTCAGATGTACCATCGTACGGTCCAAATCATCCAGTTTCTCCTGCAAAAGCTGTTTCATGCCGGCGGCGGAACGATTTTTCATAAACGCCTGGATTTCATCAATGGGCACGTCCAGCTCCCGCAGCAGCAGGATCGTCTCCAAAATGGCGCTCTGAAAGTAGCTGTAATATCTGTATCCGTTTTCGGGATGGATCCATGCCGGATGAAAAAGGCCGGTTTCATCGTACCACATCAGAGTTTTCTTATTGATGCCGTGCAGAGCTGCGAACTGACCGATTGTGAGCAATTTACTTTTTTTCTCCATTTTTAAAATGCCTCTTGACTGTACAGTTACTGTACGGTTTATTATAAATCTTGCCAAATGAAAAAGCAAGAAAAATGGAGGATATCATTTATGAAAAAATATGTAATGATTGGCGTGGCCGCTGTCCTTGTAGGAATGATAATAATAGGATTCGCCTATAGGGAACCAATTATGGTACTGTATCGTTCTATTAAGGCATTTCAAGAAGAAAACCTTGCCCACAGTTTTCAAACCATGTATGAAATTCAGCCAACGGCAACCATCCCCAAAGGTGAAAGAATATCAGATTTTGAGTATGACTTAAAGCCGCTAATCGACACATTCCACTTTCAGGGAGAGACCTTACGCGTTTCGGATTTTCTTGAGGAAACCAAAACATCTGGTTTGCTCATTATCAGCGATGATAAAATTGTCTTTGAAGAGTATTACTTAGGTTCAGATGAAAAAACCCGCTTTTCCTCAAATTCCCTTTGTAAATCATTTGTTTCGTCATTGGTCGGACTTGCGATTGAAGATTGCTTTATCGATAGTGTTGACGATTCCGTCGCAAAGTATATTCCAGAATTTGAGAATACCGAAATAGAGAAAGTTACGATAAAAAACTGCCTTCAGATGGCGTCAGGAATTAACTTTGACGAAGTGGCGGACATGAACAAAATATCTGTGCCAAGTATGTTTGGAAAAAATAAAATGAAATCCATCGCAGCCCTTGGACTCGAGCATGAACCAGGCACAAACAGAACTTATTCCAGTATCAATACAGATATTTTAGGAGAAGTTGTTGCCAATGCGACAGGTTGCACCCTTAGTGAATACATGAGTGAGAAAATATGGTCAGAAATTGGCGTGGAGCAGGATGCTTACTGGACGCTAAGCGGTGGGAAAGAACTTGCTAACGGCGGCTTACATATCGCATTAAGAGATTATGCGCGTTTTGCTCGTTTATATATGGATCATGGCGCATTTGAGGGAAAACAGATTCTTCCTGAACAGTGGATCAAAGATTCCATCGCAACAAATGAAACATATTTGAAAGCGCCTCATGACGGAAAACCTTATGAAGAACTTGGTTATGGATACCAATGGTGGATACCTGAGGGCAATGAGCATGAGTTTACAGGAATCGGGGTATTCGGTCAATGGATTTATTGCAATCCAACCAAAAAGATTATCGTAGTAAAAACAGGGGCAGATTCCGGTTTTGAAGAAGATGACAAGGAAAAGAAATCGGTAGCATTTTTCAGAGAAATTGCTGCAACATTTGGGGAATAACGGAGAATTACGATGGAAAGCCAAAATGTCTATGATAAGCCAGTCACATTGGGGAATATCCTCAAATTCGCAGTCCCTACCATCGCAATGTCTGTCTTTATGTCCTTTTACACCATGGTGGACGGTCTGTTTGTATCCAACCTGATTGGCACCGGCGCACTGTCGGCCATCAACCTGACAGCGCCAGTGATTCAAGTGGTGACCGCCGTTTCCACCATGCTGGCCACCGGCGGAAGCGCAGTCATCATGAAAAAGATGGGGGAACAAAAGCCGGCCGAGGCCAGGGAAGATTTTACATTCCTGATTTTGGTGAACGTGGTTGTTGGTTTGGTCATGACTATGCTGGGTTATTCCCTAATGGAAACCATCTTCGGGCGCATGGGATTGTCCCCGGAGGTCGCAGGCTACTGCATCTCCTACCTCAGCCGCTATCTTGTCTTTACGATCCCGATTCTGCTGATGAACAATTTCACCCTCTATATGATCGCCTCTGAGAAAGCAGCCCTATCCCTGATTTGCTCCGTGTCGGGCGGCGTGTTGAACATGGTGCTTGACTATGTATTTATCGGCCTTCTGGATATGGGGATCGGCGGCGCGGCCATTGCCACGGGCCTGGGTTACTCTGTGACCGCTGTTGTTGGTCTGTTTGTATTCAGCCGCAAAAAGAGCCTTCTGCACTTTGCAAAGCCTACTTTCCGCTTCAAGGTTCTCGCAAGCGCGGCGACAAACGGATGCTCTGAAATGGCAACTGCGCTGGTCACAGGCATCATTACGATGATGTTCAACTGGACGATGCTCCATTATGTCGGGGAAGACGGGGTCGCCGCCGTGACTATCATTATGTATGTCCTGATGTTTGCAAGCTCCCTTTATACGGGGTATTCCTATGGCGTCGCCCCCATGCTCAGTTATTGCTACGGCGAGAAGAATTACGAAAAGCTGAAAAAGCTGGTTTCCACCAGTCTGAGCGTGATTGCCGGCCTTTCCCTTGTGACCGCAGCGGCATCCTTTGCCGCAGCAAAGCCCCTGGTGTCCATTTTTGCCCGGCCGGATCATCCGGTTTATGCGCTGGCCGTCACCGGAAACCGAATCTGCACGCTGGCGCTGCTCTTTATCGGCTTTAACATCTTTGCCAGCGGGATGTTTACCGCGCTGTCCAACGGTATCGTCTCCGCAATCCTCGCCTTTTCCCGCTCCTTTGTATTCATGCTGATTACCATGCTGATTCTGCCCGCGATTTTAGGGGTAACCGGCATCTGGCTGGCCACGCCGGCAGCAGAGCTTATGGCCTTGGCCCTGTCCGCATGGATGTTCATAAAATACCGGAAACGGTATCAATATTAAGGGGGAGGGACTATTCGGGAAAGGCGGGGAAGGCGCTTGCGCTTCCCCGCCGTTTGTGCTACTATTTTGACACGAAGAATCCGAATGTTCAAATACGAATACCAGGAGGTACTCCCATGGACTTCACCCTCTCCAACGCCTCCCTGACTGCCGCGGCCCGAACACGGGGCGGCGAACTGACCTCCCTCAGGGACCAGACCGGAACCGAATACATCTGGCAGGGCGGCCCCGCCTTCTGGTCCGGCCAAAACCCCATCCTCTTCCCCATCGTCGGCAGCCTGAAGGACGGCAAGGTGAACGCCGGCGTCCAGATCTGTAAGATGGGCCGCCACGGCTTCGCCCGGCAAAGCGAATTCACTCTCACGGACCAGGGCCAGGACTTCACCGTCCTGGAGCTTCGGGAGAGTCCCGAGACCCTGGCCCAGTTCCCCTTCCCCTTTGTCCTCCAGGTCCGGCACCAGCTCCTTGAAAACGGCTTTTCCACCACCTTCACCGTGGAGAACCCCGGTCCGGAGCCCCTGCCCTTTTGCATCGGCGCCCACACCGCCATCCGCTGCCCCCTCTTTGCAAACGAAACATTTGAGGATTATGAGCTGACCTTTGACCAGCCCGAGGACGGGGACACCCTCCTTTTGAACGCTCACGGGCTTCTCCTGGACGGAGAGACGGAGCCCATGCTCCACAGCGGCAAGGCCGCCCTGGACTACGCGGTCTTCCGCCGCCTGGACACCCTGATCTTCCAGGGTCTCCGTTCCCAGCGCGTTTCTCTGCGGCACAAGGCATCGGGCCGGGGCGTGTCCCTGGACTTCCGGGACTTCCCTATGATCGCCTTCTGGACGAAGCCCGGCGCACCCTTCCTCTGCATGGAGCCCTGGCACGGCTGCGCCGCCTATACCGGGGAAACGGGCCGCTTCCAGGATAAGCCCCATGCCCTCACCCTGGCCCCGGGCGAGCGGAAGGAGCTCACCTATACCTTCACCCTCTTGAACGCCTGATAAAAAAGTCCCTCCGGCGCGGTTCGCCGGAGGGGCTTTTCCCGTCCAGAGGTTATTCCTCCACGGGCCGGATCTCCAAATAGTAGCGCTCCTGTTCCAAATCCAGTTCCACAGAGGTGACGCCGCCGTCCGGCTCAAAGCCGAAATTCTGCCCGATAATCTCCACGTTCTCCAGGTTCACCAGGGCGGCGCTCTGCCGGGTAAAGTTCAGCGAGGACCCCAGCCGTGTCACCAGGTCATAGCCCTGAAGCCCCTCGTTTTCCGAGCCGGAGCAGCCGAAGTCATAGCTGGGCGCTTTCCAGAAGGCACACTTCACCTCCGCGCTCCCTCCAGCGGGGACGGTCACCGGGAAGCGGAGGTACAGCACCCGGCCCTGCCCCAGGGTCTCCATCAGCATATCGTCCAGCCGCCCGTCGGCGTAGCGGTCCATGGATGCGCCGGAGAGGGGGCCATACCGGGTCAGCAGCTCCGCCGCCGCCCCCCGGTACATCCCGAAGTTGACGGGCCCTTCCTCTGTCACCCAGCCCTCCCCGTACCGCCGGAGGCTGTCCGCGCAGACCTGGTCCAGCGCCGCGTCCAGGGTGGTCTCCCGCCGGGTGACCGTGCAGGACACGCCGCCAATCTCCTCCCCCCGCTCACAGCCGCCGTCCTGATAGCCCTGGAGAACATAGTCCCCGATGTCCTCCCCCAGGACGATCAGCAGCTTTTGATCCGACTCGTTCCGCTTCCCGTCGGGCACGAAGCAGCTGTACCGCCGGAATGTTCCGTCCTGTTCAAGGCCGTTGATTCCGTAGGTGAGCACCGCCGTCCTCTCCGGGTCGACGGAAAAGGACACCGCCTGGGTGGCCGCCGGATAGGTCTCGCGGGGGGCTTCAAAGTCCGAAAGCTCGTACACCGTCACCGGGATATCCAAAACCGGATACGCCCCCAGGGCCTGCTCCTGGTAGGCCCCGCTCTCCAGCAGTGCCTTGAACTCCGTCCAACTGTCCAAATCCGCAAGGTTCATGGTGTCCGGCGTCTCCGCCCCAATGGTGGACTGGAAGCCCCCGGAATAGGGCCCCGCGTGCAAAGACGGTTCCGCGGCCGCCCCGTTCACCGTCACGGCGGGCAGGGCCAGCTCCGAGAACTTCCCGGCAAAGGGATACAGGGCCGTCACCGTAATCTCCTCCTCCGTGAAATTGCGGAGGACATAGGCGTCCGTCACCTCCGCCCCCCACTGCCGGGGCTCTCCGTCGGGATAGGCCCCCGGGGCGAAGTCCCAGGTGACGGTCCGCTCCGCCGTCAGCCCCGCCGCCGTCTCCTCTGTGGTCAGGGGCAGCACCGGCCCAGCATAGGACAGGAAGGTGATTCCATCCTCTACGCCGCCGGACTCGCCGGAGCCTGCGGAACCGCTGTCCGCCGGGGCGTCCCCGGACGCGCCGGCATTTCCGCCGCCGGACATGCCCATGCCATAGCCGTCAAAGCCCCCTGTTGCCCGCCAGCCGAACCCCAGACCCACCGCCAGAACCAGGCATGCCGCCAGTGTCCCCCAGCGCCTCCAGGAAACCGCCCGCCGCCGGACCGCCAAAGCCTCCTCCACCAGCGCCGGGTCCACCAGACCCAGCGCCTGAAACAGCCGCTCC
>OFHM01001266.1_pt1 | contig 17125 bp, 13 predicted proteins | sample 1521311 | NCBI WGS metagenome assembly OFHM01 (sample SAMEA3504083, study PRJEB24116) | mouse gut metagenome | biome: mouse gut; feature: mouse-associated habitat; material: faeces | place: Denmark | collected 2011 | reverse complement strand
TGACAGATGCCCGCCGGTTGCCAGATATCCGCTGATCAAAGGCGGCATTGCCCAGTGCACCTCTGTCACAACTCGTGCAGCCAGTCCAAGAGACATGGCACTCCATGAAATCAGCGTCACCGTAAGCGGCGTAAGCAGGAAAGGGATCAGCAAAATGGGGTTCAGGATAACAGGAAAGCCGAACAATACAATTTCATTCATATTGAAAACCACGAAGATACCACCCATTTTGGCGATGCCGCGCATATACCGGCTCCTGGCAATAATCAGCACGGCGATGATGATGCTCAGCGATGTACCCGCTCCCCCCATAAATACAAATGTATCCAGAAAGCCCTTGCTGATAATGGCAAGCTGCCCGTCAAAGGCATTGTGATTTATGGCATACAGTTCGGTATTATGGAGGAGGTTCTCGCCGAAAGCGCTGGCCATGATGCTGTCCATCACATTTCCGCCGTGAATGCCAAAGAACCAGAAAATATGGATGCCGAACACCAGAAACAAGGTACCGGCAAGTCCGCCTCCATCGGCCGCTGAAAAAAGAAACGACAGGCCAGTATAAATCCACTCATCAACCCCTTTGCCGGAGGTCATTAATATGATGCCGTTTGTGAGGGCAATGCAGAAAACTGACAGCATCACAGGAAAAAGGGCTGCGAACATTTGCCGTACCTCCTCCGCCATATCCTCCGAAATGTTGATTTTAAGGTTGGAAAATACATGGTACAGCTCGGTAGCCAGAATCGCGATTAAAATAGCGCCGAAAAGCCCGCTGGAACCCAAACGGCTCAGCGAGATACCGCCATCCGGGGTTGTAACGCAAATGGTCAGATAGGCGGATACACTTGTGAGGGCTGAGAGCGTACCACTCAGTTTATAGGCATTACCGAGATAATAGCCCAAAGTCCATGCAATTAAAATCGCCATGACGGCTGTGCTGCCCAGCCAAACCGCGCCGTTTACAGCCCGAACCACCTGTCCCGCCGGGGTGGCCAGACCTGCCTGCACTATATTAACGGGCATATTATTGATCAGCGACGCGATCGAGCCCAGGATGATTACCGGAAGCGTGATGGTAAATGCCTTTTTAATAGAACTGATATAACGGTTTTGGAAGAGCCTGTCTGCTGTCTGCAAAATGTTTTCCATGTTCCTTCCCTCCTAAATAGAATTTTCATATGCAAACGTTAATGCCAATTATATCAAGCTCCTTACATGACAGCAAGTTCAAAAATAAATTTCCAGCCTATATGGCGCATACTTTCTGCCCTTCTCTTTGCCCTTTCTGCAGATGTCTGTCTACAGATTCGGTTCCTGGCGCACCAGCTGCAAATCCTCATCCTTCTTTACCACTACCCCCACAAAGGGCAGAGCCTTCCTGATGGTATCTGCGGGAATTCCTCCGATCTGCAGGGCGTTCACCCAGTCGATTAGCTCGGAGGTACTGGGTTTCTTCCTGATATCCCGGATGGCCCGGATATTGTAGAATACTTCCATGGCATTCTTCAGCAGATTCTCCTCCACATCGGGATAATGCACCCGCACAATCTCCTCCATCAGCTCCCTGTCCGGGAAATCAATGTAATGGAAGATACACCGCCGCAAAAACGCGTCCGGCAGCTCCTTCTCCGCGTTGGAGGTGATGATGACGATGGGGCGCTGTTTCGCCTTTACGGTACGCTTTGTCTCATTGATATAAAATTCCATCTGGTCCAGTTCCCACAGCAGATCGTTGGGGAATTCCAGATCCGCCTTGTCTATCTCATCGATGAGCAGCACCACCTGCTCTTCGCTGTCGAAGGCTTCCCCCAGCTTGCCCAGTTTGATGTAATGGGCGATGTCGTCCACCCCTTCCTCGCCGAACTGCCCATCGTAAAGGCGCTGAATGGTATCGTAGACATACAGCCCCTCCTGGGCCTTGGTGGTGGATTTGATATTCCAGATAATCAGCCGCTTGCCCAAGGCCTTGGCCACGGCCTCCGCAAGCATTGTCTTGCCCGTGCCCGGCTCCCCCTTAATCAAAAGCGGCTTCTTCAGTGCAATCGCAATATTGACACTGGCCATCAGCTCCTCGCTGGCCACATATTCTCCTGTTCCCTGAAATCCCTGTGTTCCCATAGTGTTCTCTGCACCTTTTGTTACAGTCCGCGCCGGGTTCTCTTCCCAGACAAAAAACATACCCCTTACCGGCCGGGCCTCCGCCCATCCGGGACAAATCCCCAATCCGGCAGCCTCCGTTAAGAAACCTGTTTTCCGTGAACCTCTCGTGAATCGTAACTACCTTTCCCTTGAAATGAATTCCTTTTTATGTTACGATATTTATGTCCTAAAATCAAGACAAAATAAGGAAATCAGGTGATTTTATCATGTTAAAAGATATGTTTGTACAGAAAGGAACGCTTTCCTTTGAAGTCTTCCCGCCGAAGAAGGACGGGGAGTTTGAAGCGGCCTTCGAGGTACTGGATTCCCTGGGGAAGCTGAACCCCGACTTTATCAGTGTCACTTACGGCGCAGGCGGAAGCCGCAGCGGCAAGACCGTGGAAATCGCTTCCTACATACAGAACACGCTGAAAATCGACGCCATCGCCCATATGACCTGCGTGGGCAGCCGGAAGGAGGACCTGCTCCGGGTGTCGGAGAGCCTGCAGGAGCGCCGGGTAGCGTATGTGCTCGCGCTGCGGGGAGACCGTCCCAAAGACATGAGCGACGAGCAGTTTCAGTCCCGGGATTTTGCCCACGCCAACGACATGATGAGCTTCCTGAAGGAGCATACCGGGCTTCATGTGGCAGGGGCATGCTATCCGGAGAAGCATTACGAGAGCTTCAGCATGGAATCGGATTTGAACAATCTGGTAAAAAAACAGAACGCGGGAGCGGAATTTCTCATCAGCCAGCTGTTTTTTGACAATGACTACTACTATTCTTTCCTGGAAAAGGCGGAAAGGAAGGGCATCACCATCCCCATCTGCGCAGGCATCATGCCCATCACCACGGCCAGGCAGATCGGCACCACCGTCAGCCTCTCCGGCTCCAGCGTGCCCAAGGCCCTGGCGGATTTGATTGCCAATTACGGAGATAATAAGGAAGACATGCGGAAAGCCGGCATCGACTATGCCATACGGCAGATCCGTGACCTGCGGGAGAACGGTGTGAACAATATTCATATTTATACTATGAATAAACCGAAGATGGCAGGGGAAATCGTGAATGCGGTTTATGGGTAAGCAGGGAGCCGCCTCCGGGAACAGATACTGAATTTTTACCGCCCTTCCGAAAAGGAAAACCTGGAAAGGAAATCACTATGGGATTAGCTCAAAAGTATTATTATTCCGAAGAAGACTATTACAATCTTCCCGAAAACGTCCGTGCGGAGCTGATCGACGGCCAGTTCTACTATATGGCAGCTCCCAGCCGCATTCACCAGAAAATCCTGATGGAATTGTCAGGAACCATACGGAATTATATCCGCTCCAAAAAAGGTGGCTGCGAAATCTACCCTGCCCCCTTTGCCGTCAAGCTGTTTGAAGACCACGACACCATCGTGGAACCCGACATCAGCGTGATCTGTGATCCCGGTAAGTTGACCGACAAGGGCTGCAGCGGCGCCCCGGACTGGATCATCGAAATCATTTCCCCCACCACGGCCAGCCTGGACTATGTCCGCAAGCTGAACCTTTACATGGATGCCTCTGTAAGGGAATACTGGATCATTGACCCCCGCACGGAAAAAGTCCTGGTCAATTACTTTGAGCAGGAAGAATTCACGCCGGAGACTTATTCTTTCCAGGATAAGATAAAGGTGCATATTTACGAAGATTTCTATATTGATTTCTCGGAATTGTATTAATTCATTCCCGGGACACGCTTCCCCCGGCTCCGCCCCAATACCCTGAGCAAAGCCGGGGGAATTCCTCCCCTTTGCCAAAACCCTTCCGGATATCCGAAATCAAACCGTTTTATCGGATTTCCCGATTCTCTCACCGCCAGAACCCTTCCTCCATCAGCTTATTTAAAAGCTCCGCAAACAGCGTGTTAGCCCACGCAAACCACGGCCTGGAATACGCTGCCGGATTCGAAGGGTCAAAGGATTCGTGCATGTAATTCGTCCCTGCATGGGTTCCTGCCAGCATATCCAGGCACTCCTGTATCTCCTCCCGGTCCCCGGAGGTGAGCGCCTGCATGATAATCCCGATATGCCACACATACCCCTTGGGCGTGTGGGGGCTTCCCACTCCCTTTGCGAATTTTCCCTCAAAGTAATAAGGATTATCGGCAGACAGAATAAATCTGCGCGTATTTTGATAGACCGGTTCCTCCCTGTCACAGTAGCCCAGATACGGCATGGACAAAAGACTGGGGGAATTGGCGTCATCCATCAGATTATAGTTGCCGAATCCGTCTGTCTCATAGGCATAGATCTGTCCGTATTTTGGATGCCGGAACACCCCGTACCTTTGAATCCCCTCACGGATTTCCATGGCAAGCTTCCCGCATCTCCCTGCAAGCTCCCCCTCCCCATAACACTCCCGGCATATCTCCTCCGCAAACTCCAAAGCCTTCACCGCCATCATGTTGGAGGGAATCAGATAGCCGAAGTCACAGCAGTCATCGGAGGGTCTGAATCCCGACCAGGTCATTCCCGTCACCTTCACCGCAGTCCCTCTTCCCTCATTGGGCAAGGTATCGGTTTTCGCACAGTCATGGCGCTGAAAATAATAATCGGATTTCCCGTGATCCTGTTCTGTCTGAAAAGTCCTGACAACCGCGGCAATCATGTTATAATAGCTTTCGGTGAAAATTCTGTCAATTCCCGTGGTTTTCCAGTAATGGTATCCCAGATAAAGCGGCGCGCACAGGGAATCCACCTCATACTTCCGCTCCCACACATGGTCATTGCGCGCCGTTATGTCCTGATGGCCCGCCCCGTTGGCAACCTCATTGAAGGCATTTGCATAAGGGTCAATGCATACAAACTGGGCCTGCTTCGCAATGACACCCTCCAGTATGGCCTGCAGCTGCGCATCCTCCCCGGCAAACTGCACATAGGGCCGGACCTGGGCCGAGGAGTCCCGCAGCCACATGGCCGGAATGTCTCCGGTAATGACAAAATAACTGCCGTCCTCCAGCTGCTTTACCGTGGTCTCCATGGTATTTAAAAAGCATCTGGAAATCAGCGGAGCCAGTGCCCCATAATGAGCTGCGTAGTATTCTTCCAGTTCCGCTGCCCTCCTTCTCAGATTTTCCGGTATTTTCATATCCCTGTTCCTCCTCACCTCTGTCTCATCCCGCCTCCGATGCGGTGTGCAGGTCCCTTCCGCTTCTCCTGTCACAGATATATTCTCCTAGTACTCTCTGCAAAAAAGTGCTGAATATATTATATATGTTATTTAATGATATGTCAATCCGAAAACACATTTTATACTCACGACCGAAAACCGACCTAAAACCTTTGCCAACGTATAGTAGACAAATTTTTATCCGGGCCGATTGACAAAACCACTGCGGCGATATATAATGTAATTATCGTTACATAACAAAAATTACTAAACAAGAGGAAAAGTTATGCCGCCAAAACCTAAAATCACAAAAGAGATGGTTATTGATGCTGCCTTTAAGGTTGCTCGTGAAGAGGGCTGGGAAAACATCAATGCAAGGATTGTCTCAAATAAACTGAACTGCTCTACGCATCCTGTTATGTATCACTTTGCTACGATTGAGAATCTAAAGCTTGCGGCTTTTGAGAGAACCGATCAGTTTCACCTGGAGTATTTAATGAATGTTTCGGGAAACGAAGAGGAAATCATGCTTGGAATTGGGCTGAATTATATTCGTTTTGCGGTGGATGAGCCGAATTTGTTTCGGTTTCTGTTTCAATCGGGGTATACAAAGGGTAACAGTTTGCTTGAAATGATAAATTCCGAGGGGCTTAAGCCCGTCCTCTCGGCAATGCAGCAAGGGATGAATTTGGATTTAGACCAAATGGATTTAGACCAAGCAAAAGAGGTTTTTATAACGCTTGCGATGTTTGTTCACGGTTACGCCAGCATTATTGCGAACAACTCGCTTGAATTCGATGAAAAGCTGATTGCAGAGCACTTGGAACGGGTATACACCGGCGCGATATTATCAATACAGTCCAGCTAAGAAATGTCAATAGGAAATTTTATAACAGTCTCGGAACGAAGGTGCCCACCGTAGTGCAGAGACGGTACTGGAATAGGAGGAAATGAAATGAAAAATCAGCAGGCTATGGAAAATAATAAAAAGAGTACCGTCCTCACGATGACAGGTGTGGCGATCATGGTAGTATTGGCGGCGACGAAAATTGTGCCGTCCTCGAATATTGCGGGCTATTCCGTGTTTGTTGGAATTGCGTTTTTCTTCCTTGTGGAAATAGTTTCCAAAACGCCGAATGCCAAATCGGGTTTGCGTTTTAATACAATTGTGGAAGATATGAAAAAGCCGGGTGTAACTGCATGGGCATTGGTGCCATGCTTTAGTGGTATCGCAACGATTATTGTGGGAAATTTGATTTTCAGCGGGGAATTTGCTGACCACGTACTCGGCCGGACGAGTTCCTTCCTGTCTTTTGATAAGACAATACTACTGATCATACAGTTTATCCTCGGAGGATTTGGCGAAGAAATTGCATTTCGCGGCTTCTTTTTCGGAAAAACCTCAAAGCTGTTTCCCGCTTGGATTTGTGCGGTTGTATCGTCCATTATTTTCGCAGCAGGGCATATTGCCACAGGAAACATTGGTGTTGTGATTTTTGACATTTCCAATGTATTCATTGACAGCTTGATTTTCTCAGTAGTTTATTGGAAATCGGGAAATTGCGTTATCAGTACGTTTTCGCACATTCTTGGAAATGTGATATCCTGTATTGTCCTGTTCAGCTTTTTTAAGTAAGACATCCCGGAGAACGTGGCGTAACAGGTGATGACGAAGCTGTGCAAGGGAATGGAGACAGAGCTCAGGACTTAACCCTGCCCCTCCCCCCTGATTACCTTATAGGGAACATTATATCTCTTCGGCACTTCCTTCCCTTCCATGCGGTTCTTCAGATATTTGACCGCCATGGTTCCCATCAGATATTCATCCTGCACCACATGGGAAAAAACGGGATTGGAATCGCAGGCCTCGTCTATACCGTCGAAAAACACGACTTCCTTCTCCTTCTCCTGCCCCATTTCACGCAATATCTTATAGACCATGATTCCCAGTTCCAGGCCTACCGCAAAAAAACCGGTCACATGAGAGTGCTTTATAATGAAATTTTTCACCGCCTTAATGTCCGCCCGCTCCTCCCCCTCGTCTTCGCCCATCCGGGGAAGGAATGCCTGCAGATTCCTCAGCCACATGTCCTCGCCGGTTCTTAAGCCGTGCTCCAACAGGCTGTCCAGATAGCCCGAAAAACGCGCCGCCACACTGGATGTCTGCATGGAAGGATGGGACAGAAAACAAATGTCCTTATGCCCCCTCTCAATCAGCAGCGCCATCAGATCCCTGGACGCCTGATAATTGTCCGTACACACACAGGGAATCGGCAGCCCTGTCAGCTCCCTGTCAATCATGACGATGGGAAACTGCTCCACGGACAGTCTCAGCACATCCGCATTATAGGTCTCTCCCTGCACGCACATCAGGATGATGCCTTCCACTCCCAGTGCAATCAGTTCCCCTATGGCTCTCGATTCCTCCGCCATATTGCCGTAGGTGCATTTCAGTATCATGTGGTAATTGCGCTTCCTGCACTCGCGTTCGATTCCGTTGACGATATCGCTGCCGTATGCGGCGCCGAATCCGTCCAGGACTACACCTATCAGCCTTCCCCTGCCCTCCGCGGCAGCTCCCGGCAGAAGGGCCATGCTCTTCTCCCCTTCCGCCCCGGCATTCTCCAGTACATAGGAGCCTTTCCCGGGCCTTCTGGTGATAAAGTTCCTGTCGGCCAGCATCTCCAGGGCTTTTTTGCTCGTAATGCGGCTCACACCGTACTGCTCTGTCAGCTCCTTCTCCGACGGAAGACGGCTGCCGGGCGGATACTTATGAGTCCTGATTCCCTGCAAAAGGTCATTATATATTTTCTGATACAGAAGTTCCTTCTCCATTTATTCACCCCGCTTACATTGCTATCAGTATATCTTTTTTGAATTGATATGTCAAACCAAAGGTTCGCCGCAATGACCTCATTCACCTTGTCCGCCAACTCCTTCAAATCGGTGTCAGCCTTGCTGTCCAGGAAATTGTTATAGCTCTCATCCCACACCTTACTTGCATCGCCGGCCCAGTCAGCCGCATAAAGCACGCCGTTCTTTTTCTCCACAGACATCATTGTCTGCACTGCTTCCGCCGCTTCCGGATGACCCGCTTCCGTAACCGCATCATAAAATACATGCGCAGAGTCCTTGTGGGCTCAGGGCGTCACGGGAGTCACTTTCAATACGCTCTCATACATCTCGCCGCTCATAAACTTGATCAGCTCCCACGTCTCTTCGGGATGCGCCAGGTCCCTGGGAGATACCCAACCCACAGTGTCATATGTAGTGGTGCCATAACCGCCTCCTTTGTTTTGCGCCATACAAAACCATTCTTATTCTTCTGTCTCAATGGCCGCCTTCCTGCTGTTAATCTGTCGGATGATCTCCATATCAAACTTGGCTTCCCTGTCATACGTATACAGGCCGTTCACTTCCAGTTCCACATCATACAGCTGTGTAAAACAGAACCCGAACATTCTGGGATTGTCCATGAGCACATCCGTCAGGCGGCGGTACCGCTCCAGGTATTCCTCCATGGTCCCGGGGCCGTCTCCGTATCCCCAGGCGTCGTCTCTGCCCGCCTGGTCCACATTCCATTTGATGCCGCCGTATTCGCTGATAAAGACGGGAACTCCCTCTTTCGGCGTCTGCCTGTATCCGTGATTGTCCGGGAGAGGCCCTCCCTGGGCAAAATCCCTGTATCTCTCCTCAAAAGCATCCCCGTCCTGCTCATAGTCGTGCAGGTCATAGATATCCGTCTGCACATGGTAATTGCCGCTTGTGTCGATGCAGGGGCGGGTGGTGTCGTACTGCTTCGTCATCAGGTAAGTAATGCGGAGAAGGTCGTCATCCTGCTTCCTGCCCTCATAATCCCAGGTCTCGTTAAAGGGGCACCAGCCTACAATGGCAGGATGGTTGAAATCGCGCTTCAGCACCTCCATCCATTCCGGCAGGAAGCATTTCAGCCCGTCGGGACGGCTGTAGTCAAGCCCCCAGTTCGCCTGCTCTCCCCAGACCAGATAGCCCAGCCTGTCACAGTGGTACAGGAACCGCTCCTCGAACACCTTCTGGTGCAGTCTGGCCCCGTTAAAGCCCGCCTGAAGAGCCAGATGAATATCCCGCACCAGAATTTCGTCGGAAGGAGCCGTATAGATTCCGTCCGGATAGAATCCCTGATCCAGCACCAGACGCTGAAACACCGCTTTGCCGTTCAGCAGTACCTTCTCCCCGTCAATCTTAATTTCCCGCATGCCGAAGTAGCTGTCCACAGCATCTTCCCCAAAAAAGAGCTTCAGGTCATATAAGCGCCCGTTTCCGGCTTCCCACAGATAAAGCTGGGATAAGCCAAGCTTCAGGAAGCCGTTTCCGGAAGTGATCTCTGTCTCGGCGCTTCCGCAGAGGGTACCTTCATAATAGGCTTCCGCCCGCAGAACCCCGCTTCCCCTGGTCTGGGCCTTGATTGTCAGCGCGGCATCCGCTATATTGGGATAGAGCTGTACACTTTCTATGTAATCGGAAGGAAGGAACTCCAGCCACACAGTCTGCCAGATTCCCGTGGTCCTGGTATATTCACAGCCGAAGGAATGGAACAGCCCGCACTGCTTTCCCTTGCACTGCCTGCCGCTTCTCTGGTCGTCAAAGGCATATACCGTGACGCGGTTTTCCCCGATTACCGTCAGGTCAGTGATGTCGAACCGGAATGAAACATAGCCTCCCTTATGGATGCCCGCCTCTTTGCCGTTAATCCATACATGGCACTCATAATCCACCGCCCCGAAATGCAGCATGACCCGGCCCCCGCACTGCTCCTGCGTCAGCTCAAAAGTACGCAGGTACCATACAGCGGGCATAAAATCCTTGTAGCCGATCCCGCTAAGGTCGCTTTCCGGGCAGAAGGGTACCGTAATCTTTTGGTCCAGCTTCTCCTCCTCAAAAAGTTTCCTGTTCATTCCGCTGTTGCCGAAGTCAAAAGAGAAATCCCATTCTCCGTTCAGATTCATCCAGTCTTTGCGCTGCATCTGCGGCCTGGGATACTCCGGTCTTGGTATATTGTTCATATTTTTACCTCCTTCTGGTATGTGGTAATCCGGGGATCGCTTTGCGGACCCATGGTCATAATTCTGTTATGGGAAACACTTCGCGAACCCTGTAACTATGGTTCCATTATAAAACTCACACTTCGGAACCGCCAGTGAAGAAACAGCTTGAAATGTATATAAAATTGCTATATTCTATACTCATGAGCACGCGAAAGCGCTCACTCTTATCTATTTTCTCAGACAGGTATACTCTAAAACCAGATCCTTCACAACCTCCCCCGCCAGGATCAGCCCCACCACCGAAGGGACATAAGCCACGCTTCCGGGGATCCGACGGGACGGCATATCGGCGCCGGCTTCTCTCAGCCGCGCTGTCACATTGTCCGTCCTGCCGCCCTCTTCCAGGGCATCCAGCCTGTCCGCTTCGCAAGCTGGTTCAGTTGGAACAAGGGGCATTTCCTCCGAATACACCACCTTCAGATGTTCCACGCCCCGCTTTTTCAGTTCCCGCCGCATGACCTTGGCCAGGGGGCAGACTTTAGTCTCATAGATGTCCGCCACCCGGAAAGCGGCGGCATCCAGTTTATTCCCGGCACCCATACTGCTGATGACAGAAACCCCATTCTCCTGTGCCCGCAGAATCAGTTCCAGTTTCGCCGTCACCGTGTCCACCGCGTCCACCACATAGTCGTATTCCCCAAAAGGAAAGGAGTCCGCGTTTTCCGGCAGGAAAAATACCCGGCAAACCCGTATCCGGGCCTCCGGGTTAATCTCCAGGATCCGTTCCCGCATCACATCCACCTTGTATTGTCCGATTGTCTTCCTGGTGGCGATGATCTGGCGGTTCAGGTTGGTAATGTCCACCCTGTCGCTATCGATTAAGTCAAAAGCGCCTACTCCGCTTCTGGCCAGTGCCTCGCAGACATATCCCCCCACACCGCCGATGCCGAAAACAGCTACCCGGGATTTGTTCAATTTCTCCATGGCTTCCCCGCCGAGAAGCATCTCCGTCCTGGAAAACTCCGCCTGCATAACATTCCTCCCTGTCACAACAATTTTTCTCCGGCCCTATTGCCATATCCTGTATATCTCACTTTAATGCAACAGACTCTGTCCCGAATTTTATACATTTACATACAAAGCATTCTCTGCTTCCATATATTCCGCTTCTGTATATCCATAAGAAATTATCTGCGCTTTGGTAGCATTCGCTCTAATCATTCGCCCAATGGCAGCGACCCGCTCTTCTGCGATCCCTTTTTCTATCCCTTTTTCTATCCCTTTTTCCATCCCCGTCTTAAGCGCTCTGGCTTCAATACTTTGTGACCAATTACACATAAGCTGGATCCTCCCTTCTAATTCCGTAGTCATTATCATCCCATATTCCTCTGCCAATATACGTTGCTTTTCCGCCGCGTCCTTCTCGGAAACCAGTTCCTCCAACATGGCAATCAAAACATTATTTGAATTCTCGTTTTTCCTGTTCCTTATGTTGACAATGATACCTTTCATTAAATCTACAGAATATGAATTCTTCTTATTCCCGAAGACAGTTTTTCTGTCAAAATTGATTTCCTCAATAGAATCCTCCGTCTCACCATGATCCATACAGATCCAGATACTTCGTACTTTCTTCAAATTATCAAAATCACTGTGGAAGAATTCTGTCTGTTTCTGTGCCGAAACCATCCTTGCAAGATAGAAGATTATCCTGTTTTCCAGATGATACCCCAACTTACCAGAATCCGACGACCGCTGTGCCTCAATGTTAATTAAAATTTTCATCTCATTTTTGCTGTAGTACGCAGTAAAACGGATATCATAAAATATCATCCCTTCCCCCGGAATATTATCTTCCGTCAACGTCCCCTTTACCCGTCCAAGATTCGAGAGCCCGGCATCCACCGGTCTTGTTCCAATCTCAATATCGTCGCCGATACAGCCGATAATATCTTCAAAATCCATATTCCGGAATTCATCAACTGTATATTTTAATATCCGGGACAATATCTGCTTATCTGCCAGCAGGTACTTTACATTTGTATCGTATGCAGAATTTATATCACTTGCTGCATCCACTGACTGCGCTAAATTTGTTGCTATCATCCGTCCTCCTTGTTTTATTATAAGTGACGTCAATCATAAAATCAACGATTTATAAGTTGGATTTTCCATAACCGATTTTCCAAAACCAGAATTCTTTGCCAGAATGATTTCTCACAGATAATATAACTTATCAGAAGCAGTCCCTTCGCTTCTGATAAAAGGCGCGTTCTTTGCGCCGCATTCGATTATAGGAAGCCGCACTTGCTTCCTATGATATATAAGATAACTTCACTGCTTTATAAATACAATGCCGGCACCCATAGGGGAAACACCGGCACTGTATTCAAATATATTACATAAACTCAAACCGGATGTTGCCTGCAGCCCTTCTTATCCTTTGACAATCCTCACCCGGAACACTCCCGGAATTTCCTCCAGGGCCTGCACCATCTCTTTGGTAGGCGTCCCATCCACATCCAGCATGGTGTATGCCACTTCTCCGCGGGATTTGTTCATCATGTTGCTGATGTTAATCCCCTTCTCACCGAACTCCGCAGTAAACTTCGTGATCATATTTGCAATATTCTTGTGAAAAATCGCCACCCGGCCTACCGTGGTGCATACACCCATGTCGCAGGCAGGATAGTTAACGCTGTTCCGTATAGTTCCATTCTCCAGATAGTCCGTCAGCTCCTGCACAGCCATCACTGCACAGTTGTCCTCCGACTCCTCCGTGCTTGCGCCCAGGTGTGGAATCACGATACAACCTTTCTGGCCGGCAGTGGTTGGATTGGGAAAATCAGACACATAACGGGCAATTTTTCCGCTCTCCAGACCTGCCAATACAGCCATCTCGTCAGCCAGAAGATCCCTGGCAAAATTCAGGATGACAGCCCCGTCCTTCATCTTTTCAATGGCAGCGCTGTCTATCATACCCTTAGTGGCATCCATCAGCGGCACGTGAATGGTAATATAATCGCACTGCTCATAGATGTCATCCACATTGGTCACATGGTGCACGGCACGGCTTAAGCTCCAGGCTGCATTGACGGACAGATACGGGTCATAGCCGAAGACCTCCATATCCAGTGCCACTGCCGCATTGGCCACCTTCACGCCGATGGCGCCCAGACCGATGACACCCAGTTTCTTCCCCATGATCTCCCTGCCGGCGAATTTTTTCTTCTCCTTCTCCGCGGCTTTGGCAATATCCGCATTTTCACCGGAAGCCTTCACCCATTCGATGCCGCCTACCACGTCCCTGGCGGCCAGAAGCATTCCGGCGATCACCAGCTCCTTCACGCCGTTGGCGTTTGCGCCGGGGGTATTAAACACCACTACACCATGTTCGGCACATTTGTCCAAGGGAATATTATTGACTCCCGCCCCGGCTCTGGCCACAGCCAGCAGACGCTTCGGCAGCTCCATATCATGCATGGAGGCGCTTCGCACCAAAATGCCGTCCGCCTCCTTTACGTCGGCGGTAATCTCATATTTCTCGCTGAAGTTCTTTAATCCCACATCCGTTATGGGATTCAGACAATTTATCTTGTACATGCTCATACCTCCCTGCCCCTTGACCGGATCCTTCTTCCATAGCCCGCATCCAATAGATACACACCCAACGATGGTCAGGCGTTTTCCGCCTCAAATTTCCTCATGAACTCCACCAGCTTCTCCACCCCTTCCATGGGCATGGCGTTGTAGATGCTGGCCCTCATGCCGCCTACGCTCCGATGGCCTTTCAGATTCTCGAAACCTGCAGCCTTGGCCTCCTTCACAAACTTCGCGTCCAGCTCCTCGCTGCCGGTCACGAAAGGAACGTTCATAAGTGAGCGGTCCTCCTTGCGGACGGTTCCCTTAAACAGCTTGCTAACGTCCAGAAAATCATAGAGTATCTTGGCTTTTTTCTCATTATATTCCTTCATGGCCTCCAGACCGCCCCTCTTCTTCAGCCACTTGAACACCTTGCCGCAGATATAGATGCCGTAGGCAGGCGGTGTGTTGTAAAGAGAGGCATTATCCGCATGGATCTTGTATTTCAACATGGTGGGCGTTCCCGGCAGCACGTCCTCCGTGATCAGATCCTCCCGGATAATTACGATTACGACTCCCGCCGGACCGATATTCTTCTGCACACCGCCATAGATCAAACCGTACTTCGTCACATCCACCGGCTCCGAGAGAAAACAGCTGGACACATCCGCCACTAAAGTCTTTCCCTTGGTGTTGGGCAGCGTCTTAAATTTGGTTCCGTATATGGTATTGTTTTCGCAGATATAAACATAATCCGCGTCCTCGCTGACAGGAAGATCCGAACAATCCGGTATATAGGAAAAGGTCTCATCCTCGGAGGATGCGATCTTGTTTGCCTTTCCATAAATGCAGGCTTCCTGATATGCCTTCTTGGCCCACTGCCCGGTAACAATGTAGTCCGCCACCTTGTTCTTCATCAGGTTCATGGGGATCATGGCGAACTGCTGGCTGGCGCCCCCCCGCAGGAACAGCACTTTATAATTATCAGGAATGCCCATCAGCTCCCTTAAGTCTGCTTCCGCTTCCTTGATAATTCCGTCGTACACCTTGGAACGATGGCTCATCTCCATTACGGACATTCCTGAACCTTTATAATCCAGCATCTCTTCCGCCGCTTCCCTCAATACTTCCTCAGGCAAAACGGCAGGGCCTGCGGAAAAATTATATACTCTGGACACTTTTTCTTCCTCCTATTCCAGTTGCTGTTAACATTTTAATCGGATTGCCAATAATATTTTTGTCTTCAAAATATTTTAAACTTATTTAGCGCTTTAGTCAACTAATTTAATAAAACATTACACAGGGCGTCCCCACCTCCACCAGATCAAAGAGCTTTGAGACTTCTTCTAAAGGCGTATTGATACAGCCATGGGAACCGTTGGTTTTATAGATTTCACCTCCGTACTTGCTCCGCCAGGAAGCGTCGTGAATACCCACGCCCCCTTTTACCGGCAGCCAGTATTTCACCGGTGAGGCATAGTCAGGCCCCCGCAGCACCCGGTTTCTTTCCTTGCTGTAAACATAGTTAGTCCCCTGGGGCGTCCCCCGCCGCAGCCCGGTGTTTCCTGTCACCACAGGCGTTTCTATTTTCAGTTCCCCTTTCTGGTAAAAATACATCATCTGGTTTGTCATATCCACTTCAATGTAAGTATCACCGATATCGTCCTTCCCCTGTTTGGCCGCCATCTGGGTATAGGCAGGTTCATGTTCTTCCCTCCTTTTATCCAAAAAAGCCTCCAGCAGGTATTCCTTTTCTGCCTCCCGGTCAATCTGGTTGCCGTAAATGCCGCCCTCCACAGTGATAATCTCTCCCCGTGTGGCATGGAACTGCCTTGCCGTTCCTACAGTATCATATTCACCTGCCAGCCGGTCAACAAATGCATACACCTTTTCTTCATCCGTACAGAGATTTCCGTTTTCGTCAAAAACGAAATTCCCCTCTTCATCCAGCAAAAGGAAATCGCATACCACAGAGGCGTCCACAGGATACAGCTCCTCACCAAACCGGTATATGATCCCACAGTCCTGGTAATCCGCCAGCTTTTCCCACAGGGCAATGTCCCCCTCCATCTTTTCTGTCAGGGGAAAATCCTCATAACAGCCCGCTTCCTCCAGGTCAAGCTCTGGGGTAAGGCTCTCAAAGGCCTCCTGGATCAAAGCCCGTGCTTTCTCTTCATTTAAAACATGGGTTCTCTCATTGACCAGGAAATACCCCTCATCTCCCTTTCTGATTTCAACCCTCCGCTGCTCCTTTGGTTTCTGCTCCGGGAAAAGGGAAAAGGAATCCACCAGCCGCTCAAATTCCTCCTGGTCATACCTGACTGTAGGCATGAGCGTTTTCTCTTTTGCCCCTCCTGTAAGATTCTCTATCCACAGATATGGGTTCTGCCGCTCCAGATAGTCCCACAGCTCCTGGTCAAAATCATAAGAAAGCGCTACATCCCCGGGTAAAATAGCATAAGACTTACCATCTCCGTCTGTAATGGTAAGCCCGCTGTAGGCACACTGTCCCAGAAGTTCTTCATTAACCTCATTTACATTTTTCCCCGTACAGTATATGCCGTTAATCCATGTGCCATAGCTGAAGCCGCCCATATTCATATAGTAATGGGCCAGCCCCAGATACATGGCAACTAAGGACAACAGTATCAGAAAAAAGCCAATACCCAGTCCCTTTAGAACATTTCTTCTCATTATTTCTCTTCCAAATCCGTTGCATCAAAAACTTCGCTTATGGCCGCCCCCGCAGGCACCATGGGAAATACCTTGTCGTCTTCCGGGATAACGCACTCAATGAGCACAGGCTTTTTCATCTCTATCGCCCGGGCAATGGCATCCCCCACTTCCTCCTTGTGGGTAATGCGTATAGCCTCACAGCCCAGCCCCTTGGCCACCATACAGAAGTCAACACCGTCGTTTAACACCGTCTGGGAGTACCGTTTTTCATAAAACAGCGTCTGCCACTGCCTTACCATCCCCAGCACATGGTTGTTGATCACTACTTCTATGATGGGGATCTGATATCTGGAAGCAGTGGCCAGCTCATTCATATTCATCCGGAAACACCCGTCCCCGGCAATGTTGATGCAGACCTTATCCGGCCGGCCCATCTTGGCTCCGAGACAGGCTCCCAGCCCGTATCCCATCGTGCCAAGCCCGCCTGATGTCAAAAGTGTACGCGGCATGGAATATTTGTAATACTGTGCCGCCCACATCTGATGCTGCCCGACTTCGGTGACAATG
>OFHM01001265.1_pt1 | contig 17131 bp, 13 predicted proteins | sample 1521311 | NCBI WGS metagenome assembly OFHM01 (sample SAMEA3504083, study PRJEB24116) | mouse gut metagenome | biome: mouse gut; feature: mouse-associated habitat; material: faeces | place: Denmark | collected 2011 | reverse complement strand
GGGATGCCAACAAAGCTATTTTCTACTATATCGCCGATGAGCGGGTAGACTTCCGGCAGCTGATTAAAGTATTGGCCGAAGCATTCCGCGTACGTATCGAAATGAAACAAATCGGTGCCCGTCAGGAAGCAGGACGCATCGGCGGAATCGGTCCTTGCGGACGCGAACTCTGCTGCGCTACGTGGATGACGAGCTTCGTCTCTGTTTCTACCAGTGCAGCCCGTTTTCAGGATATCTCATTGAATCCGCAGAAACTTGCCGGACAGTGTGCTAAACTGAAATGCTGTCTGAACTACGAAGTGGACTGTTATGTGGAAGCTCAAAAACGTCTCCCATCAAGAGAGATAGAGCTAGAAACGAAAGATGGTACTTTCTATTTCTTCAAAGCGGACATTCTAAGTAATCAGGTTTCTTACTCTACGGATAAAAACTTCCCAGCCAACTTGGTCACCATCAGCGGCAAACGTGCGTTTGAAGTAATCTCCATGAATAAGAAAGGGATGAAACCGGACAGCTTGCTCGAAGAAGAAAAGAAAGCGGAACCGAGAAAACCAGTTGACTTGCTGGAACAGGAAAGTGTTACCCGTTTCGACCGCAACCGGAATAATAAAGAGGGCGGCAATAACGCTAACCGGAATAATAAAAAGAAGAAAAAAGGAAACAATAATAACGGAAACCGCCCGCAACAGCAAGCGGAAGGCGGCAATCGTCCGCAACAACCTCAACGGGAGAATGAAAACCGCCCGCAGCAGTCAGAAAACGGCAACAGAGGGGAAAGAGACAACCGACCGAGAAATAACAATAACAACAACCGGAACAGAGGACAGAACCAGGGACGGAACAACGAAAACAGACGTCCGGAAAGAGGAGCAAATCACGAGCGTCCTTCCAGACCGGAAAGAAATCAGAATCAGGAGAAACAGTCAACTAATGAAAAGTCTACTCAAGAATAGTATATTGAGTCTATTCAGTGCTTGCTTACTGACAGCCTGCAACGAACATACGGTGTATCACTCTTATCAATCCCTTCCCAACGAGGGATGGGGAAAGAGTGATACACTCTCTTTTCAGATTCCCATAACTGACAGTGTTCCGACTACTCTCCGGCTTTTTGCGGAAGTCCGCAACAGTATCGGATATCCTTATCATGACCTCCACTTATTTATCAGTCAGAATCTACAGGATTCTACGGTATGGCGCACTGACACGATAGCTTTCAGCCTGGCTGACTCTACCGGAAGATGGATGGGACACGGATGGGGAAGCATTTTCCAATCGGAAACTTTTATCAAGTCCGTCCTCCCCTTGCACTCCGGAAATTACACGATTAAAGTGATCAACGGAATGAAAGATGAAAAGTTACAAGGGTTGAGCGATGTAGGCATCCGTATTGAGAGGCAGTAAGATTAGAGTCTTCTGCCACGTCCCGCATCAATGCGCAGGAAGATAAACAGCAATATCGTAAATCCCCATAAAGAGGAACCTCCATAGCTGAAGAAAGGCAATGGAATACCGATAACCGGAGTTAACCCCAGCACCATACCGATATTGATAAATAAGTGGAAAAGGAAAATACTGACGACCGAATATCCATAAACCCGCCCAAAGTTGGAAGTCTGCCGTTCGGACAGGAAGATTAATCGTAAAATCAAAATAAGGAAAGCCAACAGAACAGCAGCCGAACCGACAAATCCTTGCTCCTCACCCACTGTACAGAATATAAAGTCGGTATCTTGTTCGGGCACGTACTTTAATTTTGTTTGCGTACCATTCAGGAACCCTTTTCCTGTCAACCCACCGGAACCGATGGCAATCTTGGACTGATTCACGTTGTATCCGGCACCGGTCAAATCTTCTTCCAGCCCGAGCACTACTTTGATACGGACTTGCTGATGGGGTTCGAGCACATTATCAAATACATAGTTACTGGAATACAGGAAGCCGATAGAACCGATTGTAAACAAGGCAATCAGGAAATAAGTACGTTGCCGCTCACTTAATGCCAAATAAATCAGATAACCTATCACCACAATACAAAGCGCCCATTGCACCCAAACGAGGCTAAAATGTACCCAATATTCGGATATTAAATAAGCAATCAGTAATATAGCCAAACTTCCACCAATGATATTGCGGGTAGCAAACCATTTCTTGCGATACACCCACACCATGCCACCGGCAAATAATAAGATCAATAGTAATACGATAAATTCTCCCAGCGGCGTAGGAGTATCGGCGATAAAAATCTCATCAAAGCGGATGCCGACCACAAAGTAGATTACCGCACATACACCCGCAAAAAGCACTACTCCCGGCATTCCTTCACGATAAAGAACCAGAAAAAAAGCAAGATAAACCAATGCAGACCCAGTCTCACGCTGACCGATAATCAATAACATCGGGAGAAGAATGATGAATCCCAGGATAAAGGCGCACTTTTCTTTCTTGATACTGAATGAATAAGAATTCATGTATTTTGCCAACGCCAAGGCAGTAGCGAACTTGGCAACCTCGGCGGGTTGCAGGCTTACAGGTCCCATGACAAGCCAAGAGCGTGATCCTTTAGTGTCCGGCGCTATGAAGATGGTAACAATGAGCAAGAGAATCATCCCCACATATATAATGTACGCGAACATATCATACATACGATCTTCCAGCATCAATAGCACGAATCCGAGCCCGAAGGAACAGATAATCCACACGAACTGCTTGCCGGCACGGGTCGAGAAGTCGAGGAAGTCGCGTTCACCATAGTCATAACTGGCTCCACAGACGCTAAACCATCCGCCAACAATCAGGAGCAGGTAAATAAAAATCGTTACCCAGTCCAGCGTTTTCCACAAACTATCGTTCCTCGTTACCATATAATATCACTCTGTTACTAAATTCTTCCGCCCTCAACTCATTCTCCGGCGAGAGCTTGCCTTTCAAATACTGTTCCATCATCAGTGCGCCGAAAGGAACCCCGTAAGTAGCCCCCCATCCACCGTTCTCTACATAGACGGCAATAGCTATCTTCGGTTTGTTCATCGGCGCAAAGCCCATAAATACCGAGTGGTCGTGTCCGCGGTTCTGCGCAGTACCCGTTTTTCCACAGGCTTCCAAATCCGGAACCATCCCTGACAGCATACGGCAAGTTCCTCCGGTAGCTGCGTCACGCATCCCTTGTATGACTGATTCATAATGTCTTTTCTCAATAGTGGTATAGCGTGGTACGCGATAGATGCTGTCCAACTGATTGTCTTGTATTTCCTTTACAATATGCGGTGTTACAAAATACCCTCTATTAGCAATGGTTGCCCCCAGGTTAGCAATCTGAAGAGGAGTGGATAGAATTTCCCCCTGTCCGATAGAGATACTGATTACTGTCAGTCCGTTCCAATGTCCGCGATAGGCTTTATCATAGAACTGCGCATTCGGAATCAAGCCCCGTTTCTCTCCCGGCAAATCAACTCCCAGTTTGTAGCCAAATCCTTGCGAAACCATGTGGTCTTTCCAAACTGTAATGGCGTTTTGCGGCGAACCGTATTTACGGTCGCCAAACATACGGAACAGTCCCCAACAGAAATAGGAGTTGCACGATGTGGCAATAGACGGAATCAGTGGCAAGGGAGATCCGTGAGTATGGCAGCCTACTGTCAGTTTTCCGTAATGGAATCCATGTGAGCAAGGGAATGCCGGACTTTGTTCGGCTATGATTCCTTCTTGCAGGAATGTCAGTCCTTGCGCTGTCTTGAAAGTAGATCCCGGAGGATATACCCCCATCAGAGCACGATTCAAAAGCGGTTTGGTTATATCACGTTGCAAGGCCAGATGGTTCTTACCACGCTGGCGGCCAATCATCAAATGCGGGTCATAATTGGGAGAGGATACCAAACAAAGGATTTCTCCGGTCTCCGGTTCGATAGCCACGATACTGCCAATCTTATTCTTTAATAAACGTTCGCCCAGCATCTGCAAGTCAATATCCAGACTCAATGTCAGGTTCTTGCCGGGAACGGAAGGACGGTCATATTCACCATCCATATAATGTCCCTGGATACGTCCGTGTGCATCGCGAAGCAGAATCTCAATCCCTTTCTCGCCACGCAGATACTTCTCATACGATTTCTCGACTCCTAACTTGCCGACATAATCCCCACGAATGTAGTATCCTTCTTCATCCGCTTCCATTTCTTTTGCGGAGACTTCTCCGATATCTCCCAAAGCATGAGCGGCAGCATTGTACGAATATTGACGGATGGTACGCCGTTGGATATAAAAGCCACGAAACTTAAACAGTTTTTCCTGAAAGACACCACATTCTTCCGCCGAAAGTTGCGACATAAATAACTGGTTGGTATAGCGGGAATATCCCGGATTGCGGCGACGGTCTTTCATGTCGCTCATTATTTTGAGGAACTGCGCACGGGTGATATTCAACGATTGGCATAAATCGAGTGTATCCAGATTCTCTACTTCCTTTGGCACGATTGTTATGTCGTATGCCGGCTGGGTGAATACCAATAGTTTACCGGTCCGGTCATAAATAGCGCCACGCGAAGGGTACTGGATCTTATTCAGAAAAGCATTACTGTCAGCATTCTTTTTGTAGTCATCGGTCGTGATCTGTAATACAAAAAGACGTATCAGATAAATCAAAACAATGGAGATAGCAATGCCTCCGATTACAAATTTGCGCTTCTCTAAGATATAATCTTTTGCCATCGTTACTTCTTAATCACTTCTATAGCTATGATACAGGTTACAGTCAGAATAGTGCAAAGAAGCACTCGCAGCAGTAACAGCCAGATGCTGGTAAATGAGAAGAACTCAATGGAGAGTAATGCCAGACTATGTACAAAAACACTTGCAGTAGTATATTTTAAGAAAGGACTGATTCCCATCGTCTTGAAAGAGGGAATAAGGCTGTCCGGATTATCACGGGGCATGAACAGACGAAGCAAAGAGGGACGGAGAAAAGCTAGCAACACGGTAGCTGCCGCATTCATTCCCGGAGTATCGGAGAATATATCAATGGTCAGCCCGAAGAAAAAAGCCCACAACATCAGTTCATTCCGGGAAGTGCCAGAGCTGAATTTCAGGATAAAATAGATGTAAAGAAAAGGAGTAGCATAACCGGCAATATGTACACTATTAAGGATTAGCACCTGAAGAAGTACCAAGCCGATAAACCATCCGATTCTATGTATGTAAGTAATAATCATTCTTTCATCACCTTGTTTTCAAGTTTTTTCTGTTCTTCCTGACCTGTCCGGGCTACTACCCGAACGTCACTCAACTTACCGAAATCAGTAGCCAACTTGATTTTCAACAGATAGGAAAGTCCGTCATTAGAGTCGGCCATATCATCTACCGTCCCCACCATTATACCTTCGGGAAAGACGGTGGAGAAACCACTGGTAACGACTGTATCTCCCAAATTAAACTCTGCATGACGAGGCAAGTCTTTCAGATAAGCATAGCGCGAATCTCCATGTTCCCATTTCAGGTAGCCGAAATAATCACTGCCGATAATCTTGCAACTGATATTCGACTTACTGTTCAGTACCGAAATCACCACCGAATAGGAAGGAGATGTTTCATAAACAATCCCTACGATCCCATTACCGTCCACCACTCCCATTTCGGAGCGAATACCGGAAGAGGAACCTTTATCGAGCGTAATATAATTATCAACCAGATTCAAACTGTTCTTTATCACATGCGCTTTAAACAACTGATAATCCGTTTGCGGCACCTGCCGGATGCTGTTGATTGCCATAGAATCGAGCTGCTGCTCTCTTAATGCTTTTTCCAAATTAGTGATCTGCTGTTCGAGCACCATGTTGCGATCCAACAGATCTTCGTTGACCGATTTCAGATGAAAATAAGAGGAAATCCCTCCCGAAACTTCATAAACCGCCCCCACAACCGTATTGGCAGAAGTGAAGAATGCACTCTGCTGATAACGGTTGAACCGAAATAACAAAACAAAACTGGCTACCTCCAATAAGATGAAGAGGAACCAGTAATTGTATTTCAGAAGGAAGTTTAATAAATTCCTCATCCCCAGTTTATCTCATTAAGAAAGAGAAACGGTCTACGTTCTTCAATGCCACTCCTGTACCTTTGGCAACCGCATGCAAAGGATCTTCCGCAATATGGAAAGGAATGTTGATCTTATCGGTCAATCTCTTATCCAATCCACGAAGCAATGCACCACCTCCGGAGAGATAGATACCATTGTGCACAATATCGGCATACAGTTCAGGAGGTGTATTTTCCAATGCACTCAAGATAGCAGTTTCTATCTTTGAAATTGATTTCTCCAGACAGTGAGCTACTTCCTGATAGCATACAGGCACTTCCATCGGAAGAGCTGTGATACGGTTCGGACCATGAACGATATAATCTTCCGGAGCATCATCACCCAGTTCGGTTAAAGCAGCGCCTACATTGATTTTGATACGCTCTGCCATACGCTCGCTGACTTTCACATTGTGCTGACGGCTCATATATTCGCGAATATCCTCTGTCAGGTCATCACCGGCTGTACGGATGGAGTTGTTGGAAACGATACCTCCCAAAGAGATAACGGCAATTTCCGTAGATCCACCACCTATATCAACAATCATGTTTCCTTCCGGAGCTTCCACGTCAATGCCGATACCGATTGCCGCAGCCATCGGTTCGAAAATCAAATAAACATCACGGCCGCCGGCATGTTCCGCAGAGTCACGGACAGCACGGAGTTCGACTTCCGTACTTCCCGAAGGAACACCAATCACCATGCGAAGAGAAGGTGAAAACAAATGGTTGCGAGTATTCACCTGCTTTATCAAACCGCGCATCATCTGCTCGCAGGCATAGAAGTCGGCAATCACTCCGTCTCTCAACGGACGGATGGTACGTATGTTTTCGTGGGTTTTTTCATGCATCATCTTCGCCTTTTCCCCCACGGCAATCATCTTTTCCGTACGGCGATCCAGAGCTACAACCGAAGGCTCATCCACCACGATTTTTCCATTCGTGATGATGATAGTATTGGCTGTGCCCAAGTCCATTGCTATCTCTTGTGTAAAAGAAAATAATCCCATTTTTTTATTTACTATTTGACAATTTACTATTTACTATTTGATACATATTTATTACTATCTGACAATCAAATCCATATTGCCGAACGGCTGAATAGTAAATTGTCAAATAGTAAATCGCTTTAGTGTTTAAAATGACGGATACCGGTAGTCACCATCGCCATACCGTGCTCATTGCAATAAGCAAATGATAAATCGTCTTTTACCGAGCCTCCCGGTTGGATAACCGCCGTAATACCTTCTTTATCTGCAATTTCCACACAGTCGGGGAATGGAAAGAAGGCATCGGAAGCCATTACTGCGCCATTCAGGTCGAAACCGAATGATTTGGCTTTTTCAATTGCTTGTTTCAATGCGTCTACACGTGAAGTCTGTCCTACACCACTTGCAAGAAGTTGCTTGTCTTTTGCCAATACGATGGCGTTGGATTTGCTGTTCTTTACAATTTTGTTGGCAAACAACATATCTTCTACTTCTTCCGGAGTAGGAGTCTTGTCGGTCACTGTTTTCAAGTCGGCTACCGTTTCAATATTAGTATCTTTATCCTGCACCAATACACCATTCAGCAAAGCGCGGAATTGTTTCTTAGGCAATTTAGCTTCCTTACGAACGAGAATGATGCGGTTCTTTTTCTGTCCCAGGATTTCGAGTGCATCCACATCATAATCCGGCGCGATAATCACTTCGAAGAAAATCTTGTTGATTTCTTCGGCAGCTTCTTTGTCGATGATACCATTCGTAATCAACACACCACCGAAAGCAGAAACCGGATCACCTGCCAATGCGTCTTTCCAAGCTTCCAAAACTGTAGCACGGGAAGCTAATCCGCAAGCGTTGTTATGTTTCAGGATAGCGAAAGTGGGATCATTGAATTCGTCGATCAGATCAACGGCCGCGTTGATGTCGAGAAGATTGTTATAAGAGATTTCTTTTCCGTGAATCTGGTCGAACATGGCTTCCAGATTTCCGTAGAAATAACCTTTCTGATGCGGGTTTTCACCGTAACGGAGTTGCTTTTGGCTATTAACAGAGCAACGGAAAGCAGAACCTTCGCCGGCATCGAAATAGTTAAAAATAGCCGAATCGTAGTGAGAAGAAACGGCAAATGCTTCTTTGGCCATCCAGCGACGTTCTTCAAGCGAAGAAGTAGCGCCGTGCTCCATCAACATATCCAATAATGGTTTGTATTGAGCTTGAGAAGCTACGATAATTACATCGTTGTAGTTCTTGGCAGCGGCACGAATCAGTGAGATTCCGCCTATATCGATTTTTTCAATAATGTCTGCTTCAGATGCACCGGAAGCTACGGTAGCTTCGAACGGATACAAATCAACAATAACCAGATCTATCTCGGGAATTTCATATTTCTCAATCTGTTGCATATCCTGTTCCAGACCGCGACGACAAAGAATACCTCCGAAAATTTTCGGATGTAACGTCTTTACTCTACCACCGAGAATAGAAGGATAAGTGGTCAAATCTTCCACTGCCTTGCAAGGATATCCCAATGATTCAATAAACTGACGAGTTCCGCCTGTTGACAAAAACTCTACTCCCTCTTCATGAAGTTTGGTAATAATTTCGTCCAAACCTTCTTTATGGTATACAGATACCAATGCTGTTTTTATTCTTTTAGACTCTGACATTGAATTGCTTATTAAGTATTTGGTGTGCAAAGTTACGAAATATTGTTTATCGTACGTAATAAATAAGGTGTGAATTAATAAAAAAAAGCGTTGACTCTCCTCAACGGAAAATCAACGCCTCTTCGCATATATGCTCTCTATTCAAAAACTATTACCAGATAGATGCTCGTTTTTCTTTAGGCACGAACATCGAATCCTGTTCGGTGATTTTGAATGCTTCATACCAATTCTGGATATGAGGAAGAGCACCGTCCACACGCCATTTGCCTAATGAGTGAGGATCAAGTTTGGTTAATCGGAGAATTTCTTCCGGACGGATATTTCCTGCCCACACATTAGCGTAAGCCAGGAAGAAACGTTGTTCCGGAGTAAATCCGTCAACGATTTCCAGCGGTGCGGCTTCTGTTGCATTCTTGAATGCCTGGAAAGACACTTGCAAACCTCCATGGTCGGCGATGTTCTCTCCAAGTGTCAGGTTACCGTTTGCGTATACGCCCGGAGCTACTTCGATACTGTCAAAGAAGTTAACCATCACTTGTGCCCGTTCTTCAAACTTTTTAGCATCTTCTTCTGTCCACCAGTCTTTCAGGTTTCCGTCTTTGTCATATTGACGTCCCTGATCGTCAAATCCATGAGTCATCTCATGACCGATTACTACGCCGATTGCACCGTAGTTCATAGCATCGTCTGCATTCATATCGAAAAACGGAGGTTGCAGGATAGCTGCCGGGAAACAGATTTCATTGGTAGTCGGGTTATAATAAGCGTTCACTGTTTGAGGAGTCATCAACCATTCATCCTTGTCTACCGGTTTGCCGGCTTTAGCAATCATTTCGTTGTAATCCCATTCGTTGGCACGCTCGATATTTGCCCAGTAAGAATCATCTTTGATCTCCAGTGCGGAGTAATCTTTCCATTTATCAGGATAACCTATTTTTACATGGAAGGTTGCCAGTTTCTCCAACGCTTTTTCCTTAGTCGGTTCACTCATCCATTCCAAACCTTTGATACGTTCTCCCAAAGAAGTTTGCAGGTTCTTCACCAGTGTAACCATACGTTCTTTGGCAGCAGCCGGGAAGTATTTCTCTACATACATCTGTCCTACCACTTCGCCAAGTACACCATCTACGGTGCTCACAGAACGTTTCCAGCGAGGTTGCATTTCTTTCTTACCAGACATTGTCCTGCTGTAGAAGTCGAAGTTTTGTGCTTCAAAATCATCGCTTAGATAAGAAGCGGCAGCATCTATCAATCCCCATTGGAGGTACAGTTTCTGATCGTCCAGTGATACGGTATTAATCACATCGGCCACTTCCTTCATGGCAGCCGGCTGACCTATATTCACTTCTTTCAAATCTTTCAAACCGGAAACAGTGAAATAAGTATCCCAGTCAAAAGTGGGGAAGTTCTTTTTCAACATCGCCCTATCCATCTTGTTATAATTAGCATGAGGATCACGCAATTCCACTTGTGAACGAGCGGCTTTCGCCAGGCGAGTTTCGATGTTCATCACCGCTTTCACAGCTTTCTGTGCAGTAGCCTCATCATAACCTGCCAACTGGAACATTTTGGCGATATGTTCCTGATATTTATTACGGATATTTTTAGTCTGCTTGTCATCCTCTAGATAATAGTCACGCTGTCCCATTCCGATACCACCTTGATAGGTCTGTACGATGTTCATGGAACTGTTCATATCATCCGCACTTACGAACATGGTGAAGTAAGGACGGATGCCTTTCTTCTGGCTCTCTGCGATATATGCATAAATTTCTCCTTTATCCTTGAGAGCGTCAATGGCTGCCAGTTCGGCTTTGATCGGAGTTACACCTTCCTGATTCAGTTTCACGCTATCCATTGCGATATTATAAAGATCGCCTACTTTCTGCGCCGCACTACCCGGTGCGTTATCTTTCTTCGCTGCCAATTCAGCAATCAAAGCTTTCAGTTGTTCACGACTGTTTTCGCGCAACACATCGAATGTACCGAAACGTGAATACTCGTCTGTCAGCGGATGATCTTTCACCCAGCCTCCACAGGCATATTGATAAAAACTTGTACCCGGCATAGCCGTGGTATCCAGATTAGCAAGGTCGATACCGGACGTCAGTACGGCCTCTTTCTTACTGTTACATCCTGTTGTCATAAGGCATACGGCAAGAATTGGTAAATACTTGGTTACTTTCATATTGTATAAACAATTATTTTGTTCTAGTTTTTCACTTCTTCCAGTTCCATCGAAACCCGCTCCCACTCTTCAACAATGCCATCCAACTGCTGTTTCAATTTCTGATGTTGTTCATAGAGTTGCATGTCCGAAGCTCCTTCGGGGGTTGCCATTTTCGCTTCTACGATAGCAATCGCGGATTCGGTTTCCTCTATCGAAGCCTCGCAGTCTGCCACTTGGCGTTCGAGTTTCTTAATCTTCTTATTAAGTTCTTTTTGGGCTTCGTAAGAAAGCTTATTCTCCGAAGGCTGAACGGTTTCGGGTTGATTACCTTTAGCTGAAGCCGCAGGAGAAGCCGACAATCCTGCTCCTTTCTGAAGCTCGTTCAAGCTATCTATCTTTTTCTTTTGCAAGAATTCATAGATGCCTCCGAGGTGTTCTTTTACAAGTCCACCACCAAACTCATATACTTTAGTCGCAAGTCCATCCAGAAAATCACGGTCGTGGCTGACAAGAATCACTGTTCCGTCAAATTCGCGGATAGCTTCCTTCAAAACATCTTTCGAACGCATATCCAAATGATTGGTCGGTTCGTCCAAAATCAGTAGGTTTACGGGTTCCAGCAGCAGTTTAATCATCGCCAATCGCGTACGTTCTCCCCCGGAAAGGACTTTCACCTTTTTATCCGAAGCTTCGCCTCCAAACATGAAAGCTCCCAGTATATCACGTATCTTCAGACGGATATCTCCTGTCGCTACCCGGTCAATCGTATCGAATACAGTCTGGTTCTCATCCAACATTTGTGCCTGGTTCTGCGCAAAATAACCGATTTGTACATTATGTCCGATCGTTAGTTTGCCTTCGAAATCAATCTCGTCCATGATACATTTCACCAAGGTAGACTTACCCTCTCCGTTCTTCCCAACGAAAGCCACTTTCTCTCCCCTGTTGATAGTCAGGTTGACATCATGGAAAACGACATGGCTGCCATACGCTTTGCGCACATCTTCGCAAATTACAGGATAGTTTCCGCTACGACTGGCTGGAGGGAATTTTAAACGCAAGGCAGAATTATCCTCCTCATCTACTTCAATGCGGTCTATCTTTTCCAGTTGCTTGATACGGCTTTGTACTTGCACGGCTTTGGTAGCCTTATAGCGGAAGCGTTCGATAAAATCTTCCGTATCTTGGATTTGTTTCTGCTGATTTTCGTAAGCACGGAGTTGCTGTTCACGGCGTTCTTTACGCAGGACTACAAACTCATCGTACTTCACCTTATAGTCATAAATCTGTCCGCAGGTAATCTCAATCGTACGGGTAGTCACATTATTAAGGAACGCACGGTCATGGCTGACTAATACGACTGCATTGGCACGGGTTGCTAGGAAGTTTTCCAACCATTGGATACTTTCAATATCGAGGTGGTTGGTCGGCTCGTCGAGCAGGAGTACATCAGGACGACGCAACAGAAGTTTCGCCAATTCGATACGCATACGCCATCCACCGGAGAATTCCGAAGTAGGGCGCTCAAAATCTTCCCGGCTGAATCCCAATCCGAGAAGCGTCCGTTCGATTTCCGCCTGAAAGTTCGTACCGCCCATCATCAGGAACCGGTCGTTTTCATGCGTGAAACGGTCTATCAACTGGTGATACTCTTCCGAATCATAGTCTGTCCGTTCCGCCAATTCCTGATTCATCCGTTCCAACTTCGCCTGAAGCTCAAATATATGTTCGAATGCCAGTTCTGCCTCTCCCATCACCGTCCGGTTGTCGGAAAGAATCATGACCTGTGGCAAATATCCTATAGTTACATCTTTCGGAGTAGCTACCACTCCGTGTGTCGGTGACTGCAAACCTGCCAATATCTTCAGCATGGTTGATTTACCGGCACCATTTTTGCCGACCAGCGCAATGCGGTCTTTCTTATTAATTACATAGCTGACGTCCTCAAAAAGCGGCGTCGCATTAAATTCTACTGATAATCCTTCTACTGAAATCACTTCTGCTTCTGATTTATAACATTTTGGACTGCAAAGATACTGAATATTTATTAGATACTACTTAGTATGATACGTTATGAAAAACAAAAAAGCAGTCATTCTTATGAATGACTGCTCTCTATCTAAACCAATGGCTCTTCTTTAGAACAACTTAGCAGGATATTCACCGGCATCAACCAATGCCTGAATCTTGTCTACTACGCTCTGACGGTCTTCTGGATAAGTAACACCGAACCACTTGCTGGTAGTATCGAGCACCTCAACCGTTGCAGTTCCGTCATTAATCAATTTATCTACCATCAATGGGATGAAGAACTCGCTCTTCAGATTTTCCATATTCTTCGGATCGCTAAGGAAAGCCTTAAAGAATTCCTGGCTGTAAGCGAAGTAATCAGGAGTGAATCCCCAGAAATTCATACTAACCGGAGTAGTGTCAGGAGTAGCTGTCCATTCGCCATTGTCATCAATGTACTTCACTTCATCGTCCATACGTTGGATTTTTGTACGTTCTACTACAGATGTCAACAATCCTTTAGTGTCTGTACTACAGATACCGCGAGATACCGTACCGCTTTCACTCAATGTATTTCCTACACGGAAACCTACCATCGAATAAACGTTCTTTGAATTTTCAGGAAGAGCAGAAAGGAATTTACCCATTACCTGGAAAGAATCGCGACCATAAAAGTCATCGCAGTTGATCACTGCAAACGGTTCCTTAATCACATCAGCGCCCATCATCACTGCATGGTTAGTACCCCAAGGTTTGGTACGGTCTGCCGGGCAAGTAAAGCCTTCTGGAAGATCGTCGATTGATTGAAATACCAGTTCGCAAGGAATGTGACCTTCGTATTTGGAAATAATTTTATCACGGAAATCTTGTTCAAAATCTTTGCGGATTACAAATACAAGTTTGCCAAATCCGGCATTGATAGCATCATAGATTGAGTAATCCATAATAGTTTCGCCGTTAGGACCCAGTCCGTCTAATTGCTTCAAGCCTCCATAACGGCTACCCATACCGGCTGCCAATAAGAATAAAGTTGGTTTCATAAATTGTGTAATATTAAAAGGTTAGTGATGTCAACGGCATCAGATTTCGTTGCAAATATACGAAAAGCGCAACAGAGTATGTAAAATTACATCGTTTTTTTCCTTACAATGTTTCTTGCGGAATTCACTCATCATGTATGTATTTTCCTTATAGACATCACATGCCCACCAACTATCACAACTAGATTCGTGTCGACCGTCCTCGTCCAACACGAATCTAGAGCAATATTTTTAACGTGCACTCACATTATTTGCAAATTTTCCCGACAGCCTCATCCAGCATCTTTTCTCCACGCAACTGATTCGCTACAATCTTTCCTTCTGCATCAATAAGCAGCATCATGGGAACACCAGATACATTATATAACTTGGCTACCGGACATTGCCATCCCTTCAGAGAGCATACATGAAGCCATGGCAACTGATGCTTCTCAATAGCTTGCGTCCAGTTCTCCTTTTTATTATCCAACGAAACAGAAAGAATTTCAAATCCCTTGTCGTGATACTTCTCATAGACTCTTTTCACGCCAGGAATTTCACGAATGCACGGACCACACCAAGAAGCCCAGAAGTCAAGCAATACCGCCTTACCGCGCAAAGAGGAAAGAGTGAGTTCCTTTCCGTCAGGAGTTTGCAAAGTGAAGTCAGAAGCAGTCTGCCCTATACCGGTTGTCCGCATCGAAACCAAAGCCTGTTGCAATTTTTGTCCGGGAGCGGCATTCTTCACACGATCGGAAAGTTGTAGATAGAGCATTTCGAGTTCTTCAATGGAACGTTCCTTAGATAGATGTTCATGAATAACCAATGCACTCACATAACTATCTTTATTATGGTTCACAATGCTGTCATACAACTGTTTGCTTTCTTCTTTCGCCTGAATAAAAGACGCATTCAAAGTCTCCTTTGTAGCCTTGTCCTTTTCTTCACCCGAAAGAGACAACGCCAGCATAACAAGCATTTCCTTTTGCAACACCTGATTCATTCGCTGCAGCAAATGCTGATCGTCATCTCCTTTCACAGAAAGGATGACAGAAGGAATAACCTTATCCCTCACCTTCCGCGAAACAGTAGTACATGTAATGTAAATGGGATTTTCATCCAGCAAAATATGCTGTAGCGTCCTGCCCACGCTGATTATCATCGGTTTCACTTCCAAGAGTTTGTTCTGAAGCCTGAACTTACCGTCGACAACAGTTGCCGAATCAATCGGTGCCTTTTTGTATTCTTTGAGGTATATCATCATACCATCCATACCCGGCGCCTCACCTTCAATACAATAATCCTGTGCTGACAACCATATAGGAGCACATATTAGCAATAAAGTAAAAAAAATCTTCATAACCATATTATTATTTTAAATAGAATTTTTGATCTCTTTCATTCGTTGTTCGTCTATAGTCTGATAAGCCTGCTGCAATTCTTTGGCTTTTTTAGCATTACCGAGCTGTTGGTATATTTCGGCCATCGTCCGATACATATGATAGCTGAAAGCCCCTTTTTCACCAGTAGCACGGAACTGTTCCAACACGTTCAAATAATTCTTCAAGGCAACCTTACCAACAGGATAGTGAATCAGGAAACGGATGTAATCATGTACCGCTGCTGACGTAAAACTCCTGACTCCTATTCGATGACACAACATAATGCTTTCCCATGCCTCTTGATACTCTCCTTTCAAAAGCAATTGATGAATATACAGTTTAGCCAAATAACTATCGCGATGGTTCAAATCCGCTTTCTGCATATAAGCTATCACTTTCCGGGCAGTAGTAGTGTCGACCGACAGAGCTTGTGGCTTCCCCTGTTCATCGAAATTCAGTTTGAAGAGCGAGCGGAGCTCCTTCTCACAACAGAACTGAGAACAGTGAGCCTCCAGCATGCCGCAGCCTTGGTATCCAGCTTCACACTTCCTTCAAGAAACAAATTGATTTTATAATAATCCCGGTTCAGCTTCCGATAGTAACGGTATGCATTATTCACCAGATATTCGAAAGCAGCGGAACGGACATCCTTCACGTAAGTGCCATATACGTCCCACACTTCATCTTTATCCAGTTCTTTCGGGTCTATTACAGTCAGTTGCCGACGGGTTATATTATTCACACTGTCTCGCAAGAAAGCGGCATTCAGACTTTCGATATATTCTTTCATAAAAGTCAGTTCCCGGTTTCCCGCCTGATACTCGGCAGCAAGAGTAAACAAATCGCGTCCTTTAGCAGCTTTCCGGATCCCTTGTATCAATTTATCCGCATCCTGATATCCTGCCATTTGCTGCAATACCTTACCGTTCTTATCAATCAACAACAAAGTAGGATAGCCGACAATATACGATTTGTATCTCTCTTGAAGCATTTTCCCGTCTCCTTTCTCCATATCATATTTCACATTGATAAACTGCGGATTGAAGAAATCCCCCACTTTCTTCTGAGTGAATACGTTCTTCGACAATGCTTTGCAAGGTCCACACCAACTGGTATAACAATCCATGAATATCAATTTATTCTCTTTCTGTGCAAGGGCTATTATCTCTTTCCAAGGTTCGTTTTCATGAAAAAGGATTCCACCACCGGCATTTTCCTGTGCTGTCGATAATGTGAGATGTCCCATCAACAGCATACACAAAAAAATAAGTTTCTTCATCGTTGAAAAATATATGTATTAATACTTAAAATCATCCATCGTTACCTTATCATCCGGAAATGCCGCATTCTGCACAGCTATCAAGTCTTCCCCATTGGCCTCCATACAGTATTCTATAAAGAGAGTAGCCCGCCAGGCAATCCGCCAATAAAAACCTGTAATTTTCCGTATTTCACTTCCTGGATTTTTCGTCAGGAAAGTCAGATAGTCGGCATAATCCTGTATCTCATTAGGCAGACGCGTACGTGCTGAAAGGTATCCGACAATATAGCCGCATACGTTAGCTACATGATCCGGATTATCAAAATCCGGTTTTATCTTTTGCTCTTCCTCTATCGCCGGGTCTTCCGGACAGGTAAGAAGACTGTATTTTACAGGTATCCGGCTTTCAAAGAACTTATCGGGACGCTTGCTCAAACTATTAAAGAAAAACGTACTAAAGATATTGCCTAATTCGGAATCGAACTTACTGTTGGCAAAAGGAGAACCGCTCTTTTGCATATACCCCACCAACATCGCATCCTGCCCATTAGAAAGCGCTGTTGTCCA
>OFHM01001260.1_pt1 | contig 17191 bp, 15 predicted proteins | sample 1521311 | NCBI WGS metagenome assembly OFHM01 (sample SAMEA3504083, study PRJEB24116) | mouse gut metagenome | biome: mouse gut; feature: mouse-associated habitat; material: faeces | place: Denmark | collected 2011 | reverse complement strand
GTTCGACAGCGCCGCCGCCGTCGACAAAGGGCTTCAGTCCATAGAAGAGGGTGGAACGGAACAGCGGCTTGGAGATGAAGCCGGTGATGCCCGCGTCCTTGGCCTCCGCCTCGATTTCACTCCAGTCGTAGGCGGAGATGAGCATGATGGGGGTGTTGCTGCCGAAGCGGCGGCGGATTTCCTTGGCGGCGGCGATGCCGTCCATGTCCGGGAGCTTCCAGTCCAGAAGGATGATGTGATAGTGGTCGTGCACGCTGGCGCGGCGCTCCAGCATCTCCAGGGCCCCCTCTGCCGTTGGGGTCCAGTCGGCCTTGACGCCGATGGATTTCAGGGAGGCGGTGGTGCTCTCGCAAAGCTGCTGGTCGTCGTCCACCACCAGAATGTTCCACTCGGGGAGGATCATCTCCTCCTCCAGAGTTTCGGCCCGCTGGAGGTCCAGGGTGACGTGGAATTCGCTTCCCTTGCCCAGTTCGCTTTCCACCGTGATGGAACCGCCCATGGCGTCCACGATGTACTTGGTAATGGCCATGCCCAGGCCGGAACCCTCGGTCCGGCGGACCCGGGCGCTGTCTTCCCGGACGAAGGACTCGAAAATCTTTTCCTTGAATTCCGGGGTCATGCCGATGCCGTTGTCCTTTACAAGGATGTGGGTGCGGACGTAGTCCTCTCCATTAGGAGAGGCTTCCTCATAGAGGGAGATCTGGATCAATCCGCCCTCCGGGGTGAATTTCAAGGCATTGCCCAGGATGTTCAGCAGGACCTGGTTCAGCCGCACGCTGTCGCAGCAGACGTTCTCCGTGGAAATGTCGTGAATGAAGACGTCGAAGTGCTGGCGCTTGGAGCGGACCTGGGGCTGGGCGATGCTGACGATGCTGTCCATCACTTCCCGGAGGGAAACCTGATCCATGTTCAGCGTCAGCTTGCCGCTTTCGATCTTGCTCATATCCAGAACGTCGTTAATAAGGCCCAGAAGGTGGCGGCTGGAAAGGGTGATCTTTCTCAGGCAGTTCTGGACCTGCTGGGGATCATCAATGTTTGCAGTGGCGATGGCCGTCATGCCCACAATGGCGTTCATGGGGGTCCGGATGTCGTGGGACATGTTGGAGAGGAATTCGCTCTTGGCTTTGTTGGCGTGGACGGCCTCCTTCCGGGCGGCCTCCAGCTCCACCATCTGTTCCCGGAGAAGCCGGGAATACTGCCAGAACACCAGCAGCAGGGCCAGCAGCACCACGGCGCAGCCCAGGAAAACCAGATACAGCCAGGCGTGGCTGAGGTCGCTGACGGCCTGGTCCAGCTCGCCATAGGGCAGCACCGTCACCAGGTACCACTCGGAGTAGGGCAGCTTGTTGCACTGCAGGTGCCGCCGCTCGCTGCCGAAGACCATGAGGGCGGAGTAATCCTCGCCTTTATCCATGGCGGCCTCCAGCTCCCGGATGTACTGCTCCCCGCTTTCCCCCTGCCCCTCGAAGAGGGCCTGGATGCGGTCGAAGTAGTTTTCCCGGAAGGCGTCGCCGCTGCGGATGACGAAGGACCCGTCCCGGCGGATGATGTGGGAATAGACCAGGGAGTTCTCACTGTACAGGGAGAGGGTGTCGGCGATGTAGTCGGCGGGGAGGCTGGCCACCAGGGCGGTGGAGAGGGTCCCGTCCGCCATGAGGTATTCGGCGGAGACGCCCAGGAGCACGTCCTTCTGCCCCGTGGCGATAGAGGCCACAGCCACCTTTTTGTCCCCGTTGTTCATAGAGGTCAGAAAGGAGTCCGGGTCCGCCAGAACGGGCTCGTCGCCGTAGATCATGTCGAACGCGCCGGTGGGAGAGTAGAAGGCCAGGGCCGCGAAGTCCCGGGCCTTGGCGTTGCGGGCCAGCTCCGCCCGCAGGGAGGAGGGGGAGGCGCTGTCCGGGGGAATGCTCCCCACCAGGGAGTCCACCTGGGACAAGCGCAGCTCGATGGTAGTGGCGAAGTGCTGGGTGACCTTTTCCCCCATGCCGGTCATGTAGGTGGTGCCCACGGCGCTGATGGTCTCGCCGCTTTTCCGGCTCATGAAAAAGGCCAGGAAGGAGAAGATGCACACCGTCAGCAGGAGAATCAGCGCCAGGCTGACGGTGAGGAAGCGGGTGGCGCTGTTGAGAAGCTTTTTCATCCCGCGCTCTCTTTCTGGAAGGCTTCAATGGCGGCTGCGGTCTGGCTGTAATCCGCCCGCACCTCCTCCGCCAGAGCGTCGGACTCCGGCGTGTAGCCGTTCCGCAGAGATTCGCAGAGGCGGCTGCTGGACGCCTGGAGCTTGTCGATGCTCAGGTTCTGGCACACGCCTTTGATGGTGTGGGCGGCCCGGAAGGCCTCCTCGTAATTCTTCTCCTCCAAAGAGCGGCAGAGGAGCTCATAGCTGCCGTCGCTCAAAAATTTCAAAACGAATTTCTGGACCAGCCGTTCGCTGCGCAGGCGGCCGATGGCGTCGTCATAGTTGCCGCCCATGGCGGCGTAGCACTCCTGTAAGGTCATGTGGATGCTCCTCCTTTATTTTAAAACGTCTTCCCCCGGGTCCTGCCCGTCCTCGATGGGGGAGATGACGGAGAGGGTGTCGCGCATGGACTCGTCATAAAAACGGTACTGGCCCCGTCCGCCCCGCTTGACGGTGTAGAGGGCCGCGTCCGCCGCGTGGAACAGGGCGTCGTAGCCGCCGGGGACCGTGGCCGTCAGGGCCGCGCCCATGCTGACGGAGAGGGGGAACTGCTCGAACCGGCCGCAGAGAGACTGGAAGATGCGGGAGAGAACGGCGTCCACGTCGTCCTTATACTCCAAGAAAATGAGGAACTCGTCCCCGCCCACCCGGGCGGCGATGTCGCCGCCCCGGATGCACTGGCGGAGCTTCTCCGCCAGGTGGACCAGCACCTGGTCCCCGAAGGAGTGGCCGTAGGTGTCGTTGGCGGACTTGAAGTGGTCCAGGTCGAAGATGACCAGGGCGTAGGACGCGGTGGGGCGGGTCTCAATGCGCTCGAGGATGCGCTTTTTGGCGTAGGCGTGGTTTAAAAGGCCGGTGAGGGCGTCGTGGGAGGCCATGCGCTCCAGGGCGTTCAGCTTCATCCGGGAGTCGTGGATGTCGATGGCCTTTCCGATGGCGCCGGTATAGCGGGGGGGCTCGTCGCTGGACCAGGTGGCCCGGGCCACAATCTGGGTCCAGCGCCAGGCGCCCTTGTAGTTCAGCTTGCAGTCGTAGGTCACCACCGGCAGGTCCGGGCTGGTGCTGCGCAGGGCGTCGGAGAGGTTTTGGGTATCTGCGGGATCCATGACGTTCATCGTGTCCGGCTGGTGGAAGGGGTCCATGATGATTTCCTCCAGCCCCAGGTGCTCCGCGCCCCAGTTGGAGAGGGTGATCATGGGCGGGGAGACGGTGAACTCGAATTGGATCTCCTTGCTCATGTCGGCGAAGAAGCTGTACTTCATCCGCTCGTGCTCCAGGAGCTGGAGGGTCCGCTCGGAGGCGGTGAGCTCCTCATGGCGGCGGATCTCCTGGGCCACGTTGCGCATCTCCCGGCGGTCCCGCTGGGCCACGGAGTTGCTGCCGCTCATCAGCGCGGGCAGATCCGGGGACAGCTCCCGCAGGCAGTCCAGCAGCAGGGGGTTGAAGGCGCCGCACTGGCCCGCCAGAATCATGTCCACCGCTTTCTCGTGGGAGAAGGAATCCTTATAGCACCGCTTGGAGGTCAGGGCGTCGTACACGTCCGCCAGGGCCACAATCTGGGCGGCAATGGGAATCTCGTCTCCCAGGAGCCCGTCGGGATAGCCCCGTCCGTCCCAGCGCTCGTGATGCCAGCGGCAGATGTCGTAGGCCACCTTCACAAGCGGGTCGTCCTGGTGGATGGGGAGGTTTTCCAGCATTTCCGCCCCGGCCATGGAGTGGGTCTTCATGACGGCGAATTCCTCGTCGGTGAAGCGGCCGGGCTTGTTGAGGATCTTTTCGTCGATGGAGATCTTTCCAATGTCGTGCAGGGCCGAGGCCGTGCAGATCATGGAGATGTCCGAGGGGGAGAGCTGGTAGCGCTCCGTCTTCTGGACCAGGTGGTTCAGCATCAGCTCCGTCAGGGTGCGGACGTTGAGGACGTGGAGGCCGCTTTCGCCGTTTCGGAACTCCACGATGTGGCTGAGGATGTCGATGAGCAGGCTGCTGCGCTGCTCGTTTTCATAAATTTGATCCGCCACCATGTTGGCCAGGCGCTTTTGCTTGGCGTAAAGCATGATGGTGTTCACCACCCGGCGGTGGACGATCAGCGCGTCGAAGGGGCGGGAGATGAAATCGGTGACGCCCAGCTCATAGGCCCGCTCGATATGGCTGGACCCGGTTTCGGCGGAGATCATGATGACGGGGATATCCTCAATCCACTGGTTCTGGGCCATGACCTCCAAAACACCGAAGCCGTCCATCTGGGGCATGACGATGTCCAGCAGGACCAGGGAAATCTCGCTCCCCCGCTGCTGGAGCAGGCCCACGCCCTGAAGGCCGTTTTCGGCTTCGACGATTTCATACTCGTCGTCCAGCATGTCGGCCAGAATGGCGCGGTTCAGTTCTGAATCATCTACAATTAAAATCTTCGGTTTTTGTTCCGCACTCAAAGAGATCACTTCCTTGTCCTCTGGTTCCTACCCGACGGGGGGAGGGGCGGGCGGTTCGGCCCGCTGAAGGCGGCCCCGCAGAAACGGGGCCGGAAAATATCGACACTGCAACATCATAATTTTAACACAGGAAAACGGAAATAGCAAGAACGAACCGTAAGAGCCTTAGAGAAGTTCGGGGGAAGCCAGCGGCCAATGCTCTCCATTTTTTGGAAAAGAATCGACGCATTATACAAAATAGGGCAAAAAATAGACAAAAAAATTGTAACAGCCGTCAAGGGATAAGACGAGCGGACAAAGTCCGGCGGTGATTTTTGGAGAAACCAGAAAAAACCGTAAAAAACATTGAAATTTTCTTGAAAATGGAAGACAGGCTGGGTAAAAAAATACTTGATTTTTCTGGGGAAATGGTTCATAATGGGGGATACCCAACTAGACTGGACAAACGAATTTGTTGCAAAACGCACATGTGCAAGCGAATGAGAGACAGCGGCGGAGAAAAGGCCGGCGGAATGAAAACGGCATCCGCTGAATAGAATGAAGGGCCGTTCATAAGAAGAAAACGGAAGCGCGCGTGCTTTGGCTGACAACCCGCGCGTTTATCTTGCCCGGATGATTCGTGCCGTTCACTGGAAAAACAGGCCGCCGTCCCGCTGGATCGGGACTGGCCGGCGGCCGTGATATGGAGGTTTGGGTCACATGGATTTCCTGTCAAGCAATTCCCAGTTAATGATGGAAAAGTCCCTGAGCTACCTGTGGACCAAGCAGGCGGCCATTGCGGACAATATCGCCAACGCGGAGACCCCCGGCTATAAAGAAAAGGTGGTCACCTTTGAGGACAGCCTGCGGGGCAGGCTGCTGCTGGCCTCCCGGAAGGAGGCCCCGGTAAAGTCGATGCGCCAGGTGCTGGAGGGAACGCCCTTCGGCGTGACGGAGCAGACGGTTCAGACCCGCATGGATGACAACGGCGTCAATGTCACCGCCCAGATGTCGGAGGCCATCCGCAACGCTTACCAGATGCGCTATGTCATGAGCTCCCTCAACACGGACCTGGCCATCCTGAATTCCGCCATTCGGGGACAGTGATTTGAGAGGCACTCTTTGAAAGACGCGGCAAACGCTTTTCTGCTTCACATTGTTAAATGAGTGGGGACGCAGGATGAAGAAAACGATTACGGGACCGGATTTTCCGGCCCCGCGCAGAATTGCCGGGGCATGCCCGGCGGGGAATGGAGAGTTTGACCTATGGCATTTTTAAGCTCTATGAACATTGTGGCCTCGGGCCTGACGGCCCAGCAGCTCCGCCTGGACATCGTGGGGGAGAACGTAACCAACTCCACTACCACCCGGGTGGAGGGGGGCGAGGGGGCCTACCGCCGGAAGATGGTGGTCTTTGAGGCCAAGACCGGCCGGGACGGCTTCCGCCGGGCCATGGCCCGGGCGTCCACCGGCATGGTGCCGGGGGGGCAGACCGCCGGCGGCGTGCGGGTGACCCAGATCGTGGATGACCCGTCCCCCATGAAGCGGGTGTACGATCCTACCCACCCGGACGCCGACGAGGACGGCTATGTTGATACCCCCAATGTGGATATGGTAAAGGAAATTGCCGACGCCATGGCTGCCACCCAGGCCTACTCGGCCAACGTGACCATGTTCAATACCATGAAAACCGTCGTGACCGACGGGCTTCAGATCGGGAAATAATTTGAGATTTTGAGAGGAGGCGCGCTTATGCTGACGCCGGTGGAAAAGCTGACGGCGCTGACGCCGCTCAGTCAGGATTTGAAGGAAGCCCGAGCAAAGGAGGCTTCCGCCCCGGAGGAAAGCCCCTTCGGCGCGATTTTTCGCTCCGCCATTGACAACGTGAAGGAGACGGACGAAGAGCTGAAGGAGTCACAATATCTGCTGGCCACAGGCCAGCTGGATAACCCTGCCGCCACCATGATTGCCGCTTATAAGAATCAGACTGCAGTAAATATGCTGGTCCAGCTGCGGAACAAGGCGCTGGACGCATATTCCGAGCTGAGCAGGATCAACCTGTAAGAGCGGCGGCGTGCGGGGGAGGTCCCCTGTGCTGCCCGGCCCCTATGGACCAGGGCAGCACGAATCATGTCTAAAGATGTCTACAGGACGCCGCGGCCGCGGCGAAGAGAAGGAGGTGACAGCGGTTGAACGACGTGAAGGAAAAGGCCAAGGCGTTTCTTGACAAGACAAAGGAGCGCCTGAAAACGGTATCGAAAAAGGTATGGATCGCCATTGCCGCTGTTTTGGTGGTCCTGATTGTGGCCGCCGCCGTCGCCTTGACGCTGAATAAGCAGGATTACGCCGTGCTGGTTACCCAGGTGAGCGACGCGGAGGCGTCCAACATCCTGAATTTCCTAAGCGAGCAGGGCGTTGCCAATTACAAGGTGGAGGATGGAAACACCGTGCTGGTCCCCGCCGGGCAGGAGTCGGCGCTGAAAGCCCGTATCCTGATGGCGAACCTGAACCAGACCGGCAACTATTACACGGAGAACCTGGGTTCGTTTTCCACCAACGAGGAGCGGCTCTACGCCGAGAAGACGAGCCTGGAGCTGAGAATGGCCGGGGTCATCCGGAACTTTCCCAACGTGGTGGACGCCACGGTGAACATCACCCCGGGGGAGAACCGGGCGTACATATTGGACAGCAACAACGTAGTCCAGGCCAGCGCAGCCGTCATGCTGACGATGATGGAGGGGCAGATGCTCACCGACGAGCAGGCCGCCGCCATCCAGCAGTTCGTGTCCCATTCGGTTCAGGGACTGGAAATTGATTCCGTCAGCATCAGCGACACCACCGGCAACGTCTACCTGACGGAGGATGCGCTGAACGGAGAGATTTCGGCCCTGAAGATGCAGCTTCAGCAGGGTATGGAGAACCGCATCCGCACCCAGATCATGAACGTGCTGACCCCCTTCTTCGGCGAGGACAACGTCCGGGTAGGCGTGACCTGCGAGGTGGAGGTGGATCGCACCACCGAGGTGCGGAATGAGACCATTCTTCCCGAGTGGGCACAGGACGGGTCCACCGACGGCCGTGGCGTGATCGGAGTCGAGCGGCACGAGGCCCTTATCGGCCGGCCCGGCGACAACCCTGTGGGCGGCCTGGTGGGCACCGAGTCCAACTCGGACCTGACGGAGCAGGTGGAAGCCGCCCTGGACCTGGAGGACGGGGACAACAGCATTTACGCAAACAAGCAGATTGACTACGACAACACCCACAGTGTCATCAATATTGACAACAACGGAGCGGTGAAAATGACAGACTGCTCCGTGGCCGTGTCCATCAACTCCCGGACGGCGGGGGATTTCAGCGTGGAGTCCATCCGCCAGCACGTGGCCCGGGCCGCCAACATCCAGGGCGAGCGGGACCCCATTACCAACCAGGAGATATTGGACGGCAAAATTTCCGTGGTGGCCATGGAGTTCTTCGATCCCAACGTGGGCATTCAGCCCGGCATTGATCCCAGCGGTACGGGAGTGCCCCTGTGGGTTCTGATCGCGGCGGGCGCCGGCCTGCTGCTGTTCATCATTCTGCTGACCGTTATCCTCCTGCTGCGCAGGAAGAAGCGGAAGAAGCAGGAGGAAGAGGAAGCCCGGCGGCGCGAGGAGGCGGAAGCCCTGATGCGCGTGGCTGGCCTGGGCCTGGAGGGCGAGGCGCCCGAGAGCGGCGCCGACGTGATGGACCTGGAGCTGGAACGGAGTATGGAACTGCGGAAGGATATCCGCCAGTTCGCCAGCGACAACCCGGAAATCGCGGCGCAGATGATCAAGGTTTGGCTGAAAGGGGGCGACGGCAATGCCTGAGACAGCAACGGCGGCGGCCCCTCAGGCCGCTCCCCAGGCGGCGAAAAACGCCAAGCCCCCGGTGGAGCTTTCAACACCGCAGAAGGCGGCGGCGGTTATCATCGCCCTGGGGGCCGAAAAAGCGTCTCTCCTCTATAAGTTTATGGAGGACGAGGAGGTGGAGCAGCTCACCCTGGAGGTGGCCCGCCTGGGGGTGCTGAGCACCCAGCAGACGGAGGACGTCCTTAATGAGTTCTACCAGCTCTGCCTGACCAATAAGGCCGTCACCGAGGGCGGCCTGGAGTACGCCAGGGCCGTCCTGGAGAAGGCCTATGGCGAGCAGGCGGCGGCGGAGCTTTTGGGCAAGGTGACCAAGAGCCTGAAAAACCGGGAATTCGCTTTCATGGACAAGGCGGATGTCAAGTCCCTGTACTCCGCCCTGCGGAGCGAGCGGCCCCAGACCATCGCCTTGGTCCTCTCCTATGTGGACGCGGACAAGGCGGCGGGCGTGGTGGCCCAGCTGGAGGAGAGAAAGCAGATTCAAGTGGTGGAGAGCATCGCCAAACTGGACAGCGTTTCTCCCGCGGCTATCCGGATTGTGGAGGCCGAAATGCACAACCGCTTCTCCAACATAATGACAGATACCAATATCAAGGTCGGCGGCATAGACTATGTGGCGGACGTGATGAACAACCTGGACCGGACCAGCGAGAAAAACATCTTCGACGGTCTGTCCGATCCGGACCTGGCGGACGAGATCCGCAAGCGGATGTTCGTGTTCGAGGACATTATCACTATGGACGACCGTTCCGTGCAGCGGTTTGTCCGGGACTGCGACCCCAGAGATCTGGTGCTGGCCCTCAAGGCCGCCAATACGGAGGTGGCCAACAAGCTCTTCGCCAATATGTCCAGCCGCATGGCCCAAAGCATCAAGGACGACCTGGAAATTACTTCCAACGTCCGCATGAAGGACGTGGAAGAAGCGCAGCAGCGCATCGTCGGCATCATCCGCGGTTTGGAGGAAAAGGGTGAAATCATCATCCTGAAGGGCGGAAAGGACGATATCATTGCCTAGTATTTGGAAATCCATTATGCGTCCCAAGGCCGAGCCCTATCACTTCCCCAAGGCGGAAGAGCTGATCCTGGAAGAGGAAACACCCGCCGGGGCCGAGCCTCCCCCGCCCCCTCCCAGGGAGGACGGCGGGGAGGACGCGCCGGAGCTGGATATCCGGACGGAAGAGAAGGTTCCCGAGCCGGAGCCTGAACCCGAACCCAAGCCGGACCCGGTAAGCTTTGCCCAGATCCAGGCGGAGCAAATCATCGCAGACGCCCACCGGCGGGCCGAGGCCATTTTGGACCAGGCCCGGCTGGAGGCGGAACTGAAGGCACAGGAGCTGTTCGAGTCCTCCCGCCAGAGCGGCCTGGAGGCCGGACGGGCGGAGGGATTGGCCCAGGGGGCCACCCAGGCCCTTCAAGAGGGCCAGCGTGCCCAGCAGCGGCAGGCCGAAGAGCTGGCTGCGGACTTTGACAAATTCCTGGAACGGGCCGGAGCGGCCCTGGACCGCCAGATGGACGAGAACGTGGATGATCTGCGGGACTTGGCCATCGCCATTGCGGAGAAGGTGGTCTGCGTCAGCCTGAAAAGCAGCAGCGAGGTCATCTGCCGGATGATTCAAACCGCCATTGATAAGCGCAAGCGCCGGGAGTGGGCGCACATCTATATCGCGGAATGCGACGCCAAGCATCTTTCCAAGGTGCCCGCTTCGCTGATGACGGCGCTGGCGGCCCTTTCGGACCGGGTGCGCATCATCCCCATGGCGGACGACGAGGCGGGCACCTGCATCATCGAGACTCCGGATGAAATTGTGGACGCCAGCGCCGCCACCCAGATGAACCACATCCGGACCCTGCTGTCCGATGCCGGCCCCGTGGAGGAAGGCGGCTTCGGCGGCTTGAATTTCATCGGCGGCGTGTAAAAGGAGTAGCTTATGTTCCGGCAGATGATCCGTCAGGTTTACAGCGCGGACACCTACAGCCTGACCGGGAAAATTGAAAATATTGTCGGAATGTCCATTGAGGCCAGCGGCGGTCGGGCGGCCGTGGGCGACATCTGCCGGATTTACAACGGCGACTCCGGCGGGCAGGTCACCGCCGAGGTGGTGGGCTTCAAGAATGACCACATCCTGCTCATGCCCTACTCGGACATGAACGGGATCTCGGCGGGGAACTTTGTCCGGAACACAGGACGTCAGCTCACCCTCCAGGTGGGGGAGTTCCTCCGGGGGCGGATCATCAACGCCCTGGGCCAGCCCATCGACGGCAAGGGTCCCTTCGAGGGGGGCTCACCCTACTGCGTGGGGGGCAACTACATCAACCCCCTCCAGCGGCCCCCCATCCGGGAGCGGATCCAGTTCGGGGTGAAGGCCATTGACGGCATGATCACCATCGGCAAGGGCCAGCGTATCGGCATATTCGCCGGGTCCGGCGTGGGCAAGTCCACCCTCATGGGCATGATCGCCAAGAACGTCACGGCGGATATCAACGTCATCGCCCTGGTGGGGGAGCGGGGCCGGGAGGTTCTGGAGTTCGTGGAGAAGGACCTGGGCCCCGAGGGGATGAAGCGGTCCATCCTGGTGGTGGCCACCTCCGACCAGCCCGCCATGCTGCGGATGCGGTGCCCTTCGGTGGCCACCGGGATCGCGGAGTATTTCCGGGACCAGGGGTACGACGTGCTGCTGATGATGGACTCGCTGACCCGGTTCGCCATGGCCCAGCGGGAGATCGGCCTTGCCATCGGCGAGCCGCCGGTGAGCCGGGGCTACACCCCTTCCATGTACGCGGAAATGCCCAAGCTCTTGGAGCGAAGCGGCAATTTCGATAAAGGTTCCATCACCGGTGTGTACACCGTGCTGGTGGAGGGCGATGACACCAACGAGCCCATCGCAGACACAGTCCGGGGCATTCTGGACGGGCACATTGTCCTCTCCCGGGCCCTGGCCAACAGCAACCACTATCCGGCCATCGACGTCTCCGCCAGCATTTCCCGGCTGATGGTGGAAATCGTTTCCCCGGAGCACCGGCAGCTGGCTTCCCGGCTGCGGGATATCCTGAGCACCTACGAGAAGAACCAAGACCTGGTGGCCATTGGCGCTTATAAGCCGGGCAGCAACCGGAATCTGGACTACGCCTTGAGCAAAATTGAGGCGGTAAACGGGTTTTTAACCCAGGACATCAACGAGGCCTTCAGCTATGATCAGTGCATCCAGCAGCTGAAGAAGATTCTGAACTAACCGAACCAAAGGAGAACCGCCCTGTGAAAAAGTTCAAGTTCGCTTTGGATACCGTTCTTTCTTACAAGCAGCAGGTGCTGGGCGTACTCCAAGGGGAGCACGCCGAGGCTGTGGCCCGGGTCCGGGCCCAGGAGGAGCTGCTGGAAAAGCTCTGGCGGGAGTACCGGGACTGCAACGAGGATTACCGGGACAGGGCGCTGGAGGGCATGCCCGTGACGGAGGCGCTGATGTACCAAAGCGCCCTCCGGGCCGCTGAACAGGAAATCCAGCGGGAGACGAAGCGCCTGGAAGAGCTGGAGGCCGAGGCGGAAAAGCGCCGGGAGGCCATGGTGGAGGCGAAAAAAGAAACCTCCTCCATTGAAAAGCTGAAGGAGAAGAAGCTGGACGCCTACCACAAGGCGGAGGCCAAAAGCGAGGAGCTGTTTGTCGAGGAATTCGTCAGCTCCGCCCGGGCCCACGCGGCCTCGTAAATTTGTTCTGAGCGGCGCGTCCGCGCCGTTTAGAAATAGATAATCTTGTATAACAAGGAGGTGAACAAGCGTATGGAACAGTTAATCAACACCATGCTGGCAAACACGCAGATTCCTCAGGCGGCCCCGGCGGCGAAGAAGGGCGAGTCCTCCGCGCAGAAGGACGGCTTCCAAAAGCTGCTGGAGCAGAAGCAGACGGACCAGACCCGCAAGCCGGAGGAGGCCGAAGCCGCGCAAAACCCCCAGGAGGCTCAGGGCGCCGGGGAGACGGCGGACGGGCAGAGCCAACCCGTTGTAATGGACGGCAAGGAGCTGGAGGAGCAGATGGTCCTGGCGGCCATGGCGATGATGCAGACCCCGGTAGTGCCTGCAGAGCAGGCTGCAATGCCGGAGGAGGTTCCGGCTGAGGCCATTGCGGATGAAATTGCCCCCCTGGCGGCGGAGACGCTTCTAAACCCGGAGGAGAAGCGGCTTGCCCCGGAGACGGAGACCCTGGAAGCCCCCCTGGCGGAGGGCGGAAACGAAGCCGCGCGCCAGGCGGAGGAACTGCCCCAGACCATCGAGGCCCCGGAGGCTCCCCAGAATACGGAGGAGCGGACCGTGGAGGTGAAGGTGGAAACCGGCAGGGCCGAGGCCCCGGACGCGGAGGAGACTCCCGACACGGCGGAAACTCCCGAGATGCAGGACGCGGAAATGGAAACCCAGGTTTTTGAGGATGTGAAGGCCGTTCCGGTGAAGGTGGGCGAGGCCCCCAAGGCCCCGGAGACCGAGGAGCCCGTGGAAAAGCAGATTGCCCCCAAGCTGACGGAGGCCCTGCGAAACGGCGAGACCCGGGTGGAGCTTCAGCTGACCCCGGAGAATCTGGGCAAGGTCACCGTGGAGATGACCTGGAGCAAGGACGGCGGGCTGGTGGTTCAGCTGCACGCCGAGAACCGGAGCACCCAGGAGCTTCTTGGCAAGAACACCGCAGGGCTGGAGCAGCTGCTTGGCCGGGAGGCGCAGCAGGAGGTCCGGGTGGAAGTCCCCCGGCAGGAGGAAAGCCAGCGGCAGGACCTTTACGAGCAGCAGCAGGAGCGCCACCAGAGAAGACAGCAGGAGCAGCGCCAAAGACAGCAGGCCGGCGGCGAGGATTTCCTCCAGCAGCTCCGGCTGGGACTGATTCCCCTGGACGGGGAGTAATTTCCTTTAGAAAGGAAGTGAAGCAGTGAGCGATTTAATGCGGGACGTCAGCAGTCTGTACGGCACCCATAAAACTGATCTGGGCAACGAGGTCACCATCGCCAAAAAGGGCAGCAACATGGACCTGGACATGACGAGTTTCATCCAGCTGATGATTACTCAATTGACCAGCCAGGGCATCGACAATACCATGGATACCTCCGAGATGCTGAACCAGATGGTACAGATGCAGATGATTACCTCCATGGTCAACATGACCGACGCCGTGACTATGAATTACGCCGCCTCCCTGGTAAACCAGAAGGTGACCGTGGGCAAGTACGGTGAGGATGGAAAGCTCCAGGAGATTTACGGCACGGTTACCGGAACCGGCACCATCAACGGCCAGCAGGTGATATTCCTGGACGACAAGGAGTATTACTACCTCAGCGAAATCATGGCCGTGGGCAAGCTGCCCCCCCCTGAAGAGGACGACAAGGTGGACGGGACGGAAAAGCCCGAAAACCCCGACGGGGCGGAGAAGCCTGAAAATCCAGACGGGGCGGAAAAGCCCGAAAACCCGGACGAGATTCAAAAACCCGAAAATCCCGACGGCGGGACGGAGACCCCGGACCCCGGCGGAGAGAATGGCGCACCCACAGGCGGCGAAGGCTGAGGTGATTCCAACGTGATCGAACGCGTAACAAGACAGAGCCAAATCCAGCAGATTCAGGACGCAGGGAAGCGAACGGCTGCGGGCGGTTTCGCCATGGCTTTGCAGGCGGAGCTGGGCAGGGCCGGGCAGGAGGTTGAGTTCTCCAAGCATGCCATTACCCGGGCGGAGGAGCGGGGCATTGAGATTACCCCGGGCCTTATTGACCAGATCAAGGGCAGCATGGTGCGGGCCCAGGCCAAGGGCGCGACCAATATCCTGGCGATGGACACTGAAAAGGCCTTCATTATCAACGTCCCCCATGCCAGAGTCATTACGGCGATCACCCAGGACGAAATGAAGGACAGCGTATTTACCAACATCGACGGCGCCGTGTTCCTGTAAGCGAAATGGCAGGACCGGATGTTCGGAGGCCATCGGGTCCCGTCCGACTGACGGGGCCCGGGCGGCGCCAAGGATTCGAAAGGAGTTCAATTTTCCTATGACCGGATCAATGTACGCATCTGTGGCGGGCCTGAAGGCCCACATGCAGAAGCTGACTGTTATCGGCAACAACGTGGCCAACGTCAACACCCAGGGCTATAAAAAGCAGAGGACCGTTTTCCGGGACAGCGTGTACAGCATGTACTCCGCCGGTTCCAACGGCTCTATGAGCGTGGGCGGCATGAACCCCTCCCAGCTGGGCTACGGCTCTATGGTGGGCAGCATCGACTTGAACATGTCCTCCTCCAGCTATAACCCCGGCAACCCCATGGACTGCGCGCTGGTGGGCGACGGGTTCTTCCTGGTGGGCACCAAGGACACGGCCAACAGCACCAACCCGGAGGATTACGCGGACTTCAGCGCGGATAACCTGAAATCCCTGAACCTCACCCGGGTGGGCGACTTCAAAATCGGCCCCGACAACTACCTGGTGGACAGCAAGGGCAACGTGGTCTACGGCTTCATGTCCACCAGCGAGGTGGAAGAATATGTGGGCGCGGACGGCAAGCCTGCCAAGCGGCAGAAGGTCAGCGACCAGCTGGTGCCCATCCGCCTCCCCAGGTGGGAGAAAAAGGTGGAAACCGTCAACGGCGAGGAAAAGGTTTCCTATATCATCCACTACGCCCGGACGGACATCGGCCCCGACGGCAAGCCCGTTGAAGACGCGGCCGGAAAGCCCGCCAATAAGCTGGTGGACGACAAGCCGATTTACAATACGGAGGACGGCGGAAACCAAGGCGGAAACCAGGGGGACGCGGACGCGACCGCCACCGACGCGGAGTATGAGTTCGCCCAGCTGAGCAGCATCAGCATCGATTCCAAAACGGGCTGTATCAGCGGAATCAGCAAAGCGGACGACAAGCCGATTGTCATCGGCTACCTGGCCATCGGCAGCGTAGCAAACCCCAACGGCGTAACCCATATCGGAAACTCCTACTACAAGTGCCAGGAGGGCGCGGGCGACCTGCGGATTTGTATGCTGGGTTCCCTGGGTATGATGGGACAATGGGTATTTGACCGTTTTGTGATGGCAAGCGGCAAAGCATCGCTGTTTCTATTTACACTTTCTGCCGCTTCTGAATCAGGCTACCAGTTCGTGAACTTCCTCATCAACGGAGCATATTACGCTTCAAACACGATCACTCCGACCGAGGATATCACAGTTTCAGCCGTATTTGAAGAAGGTATTGACTACTGCGAACCCACTCCGATAGCAGGCGCACTAACCACAGCAACCACATCTACAGCAGGCCGTGGCATATCGTCGCTCACCATCACCGCCGGAAGCAACACCGCAAGCATCACCGGTCTGGGAACGAACAGCGGTCGCCGCGTATATCAGGATGCAACCAGCACAGTCCTCACAGCAGAAGCCGGCCAGACTGTTTCTATCGTAGCAACAGGTGCAGGTACCTGGATGAACACCTTTATCTATGCTGACTTCGATCTCAACGGATTCACCACTGATGACAAAGTATTCGGTAACTATACCGGAGGCACGAACAACTACGCAGGAACTTACACCTTTACAATCCCTGCCAACCAGGCAAGCGGCACATACCGCGTACGCTACAAAGTTGACTGGGACGATCAGGATCCTTGTATCTATGGCCAGTCTGCCAAAGACAATGGCGAAGTTGTGATCGACTTCAACATCATCATCCCCAAAACCACCCTTGAAGAGGCTCGTACGGTGACCGTTGAGTCTGAAAACGAAGCTTACGGTACAGTAGCTATCACATCGCCTGCAACTGAAGGCAACACCGTGACCACCGACGAAAAGACCGTGACCGTGAAAGCAACTCCGGCTGAAGGCATGACTTTCATGAACTGGACCAACAGCGCAGATGAAGTAGTTGCAACTACCGCAACCTACAACTACACCGGCGAAACCGACGAAACCCTGACCGCTCACTTCGGTTACTCAGTTGACTACACAGTTGGCGCAGGAGGTAATGCAATTGTATACGCTGACGGCACAGCCATCGCCAGCGGCATAGTAGTAGTCCCCGGAGCTGAAATCACCATCAACATCAACCCCAACAGCGGCAATGAGGCTCTGGTTAAGCTCAACGGCTCTTACATTCAGTTCGAAGGCAACACCTACTCATTCACAGCCGAAGCCAACGTGACGATTAACATCGAGTTTGCAGAACACGTGAACCACGTTGAGTTCATCGTATCAGGCAATGGCCGTATTGAGATGTTTGAAGGATACGATCCAGATAACGAAAATCTGCCTTATGGATCACAATTGACCAATGGCGCTGCACTTCCGGCATTTGACCAGAACGTGGACGACAACATGACACTCTATTCTGTTTTCTTCATTCCGGAAGATGGCGAGTCAGTTCTGAATGCAAATGTAACTATCAACGGAACCGAATATTCAGTATTTGAACTGTTGGAGAATGGTGAATATGGTGGCGCATCCTCGATGTTCTGCTATATCTCGAAAGAGGATATCGATGGAGATGTAGTAATCACAGCATCTTTCACCAGCGACAGCCAGGGTATCGATGAGATCGGTATTGACGAGGCTAACGGCCCGGTTGAATACTACAACCTGCAGGGTGTGCGCGTAGCTTCTGAGAACCTCGTTCCCGGATTCTACATTGTCCGTCAGGGCAGCAAAACTGCAAAAGTGCTCATCCGCAAATAAGCAGCTGATGTACTGAATAATTCAGTCAACAGATATGGCGG
>OFHM01001257.1_pt1 | contig 17201 bp, 12 predicted proteins | sample 1521311 | NCBI WGS metagenome assembly OFHM01 (sample SAMEA3504083, study PRJEB24116) | mouse gut metagenome | biome: mouse gut; feature: mouse-associated habitat; material: faeces | place: Denmark | collected 2011 | reverse complement strand
CCCACTGGTGCCCTTCAGAGCCATCCTCTGCTGCCTATGTGACTGGAGCCATGAGTCCCTCCATGTGTTGTATCAAGATTTTCATTTATTATCTCAAATTTTTGAGGAATTAGAAGAATGTATATTTAATAATGAAATAAGTATATCATTATTAAAAAAATTTATAGAAAATCATCTAGATAAAACAATTAAAAAATAATTCATTTGAACAAGAAAGTTCTGTCTTTCTATATATTATTATTCTTTTATTGGGAGGGGTTATATGTCATTGTTTGCAAACTTACTATCTCAATTCATTAGCGACTCACCATATAGTATAAAAAAACTTTCTGATGAGTGTAATGTTGATAGAACAGTTATACAAAAATATATTTCTGGTGAAAGATTGCCAAATAGTTATAAAAATATAGAAAAAATTATTAATAAGCTAACTTTAACTAAAAAACAAAAAAAAAATCTAAGAAAAACATATGATATTGAAAAAATAGGAATAGATAAATATAATCATTTTATAAAACTAAAACAAATTATAGAAAATATAAATCATATAAATATAAATCATATAGAAATAAACTATAACTTAAATACAAAACATACAATTGCTAAGAATATTGATGAATTAATTATTAATATTCATTTTATTATAAATGATGCCATCAATTCAAAGAATAATACACTTAAATTGTATATCCCAACAAATAATATCCTATATTCAACCATTATAAATTCTTTTTATTTATCTCACAATTTTCATATAAAGCAAATTTTACATTTAGAAAATGATCAAGAAAATTATAAAAATATGCTAAATCTTATACAATTTGATAATTGTTTTTTTACATTGCTTTCTCAAAATGTTATAACCAAATATAATTATAATAATTTTATATCAACATTATCCCATTACATTTCTTATTCTTATATGATTTGTAGTGAACAATACACATTACTGATTGATAGTCAATTATCATCTGGTATTTTATTAACAAATGAAATTAGTCAGTTTTTAAATCACCAATTTGATATCATTTTTAAGAACTCACAAATATATAATTCACAACATTTTTCCTCATTTGGATATTTACAATGCCATCATAATTTTCATTATATACAGAATCGTAATCACAATATATTGGCTAATGAACCTAGTATCATTTCTGTAATAGACGATAACTTATTTGATTATCATTTCATTGGTAATAAATGCGATTATAACAAAATAAAAAAATATTTTTCAGATTATAAAAATTATATTTTAAATTTAACAATTACAAATACACTGAATATTTACTTTACAAAAAGCGGACTTCAAGCTTTTATAGATACTGGTTTTACTTGTGAATTCCCAAAAGAGTACATGACTCCCCTTTCAAAAAAAGAACGCATTTTTATTTTAAAAAGATTCATGAATATAATAAACAGTAACAAAAACTATCAATTACACCTCATTAATGAAAACTATTTTACTTTTCCCCAACAATGTATAATATCTTATCAAGAAAACAGTGATATTATGATAATGATTAATTCCAATAACCAAAATAGTACTATTTTTATTAAAGAATTAACAATAAAAAAAGAATTTTATCATTTCGAATCATTTATAAAACTTGAAGAATTAGAATATGATGTTATTTATACAAAACATTATTTACAACAGTTCATCAAAAATAACTCATAATTTTTTCAAAAGGCAGTTATGTAAATACATAAACCGCCTTCTTTTTATATCATTATTTTCTTTTATTTTTAAAAGCAACTAATCCCACCACTAATATAACTAATGATAAAATCATAAAAATATATACATTGTCATTATCACCCTTAATTTCTGTTTTTTTAATTTCTTTTTTCTTTTCTTTATCTTCTATTTTAGCTATTGATTTATCAATATAATCCATATTTTCATCAATAACAGAATCCCCTTTTGTTATTATTGAAGCAATTGCAGTTTCATTAATACCTTTACTAACTATACCATTTTCATCACTAACTTTACATTGTTGAACAATCACATCATTTTGATCTATATTATCCTCTTTATTAGAAAAAACAATCACAGCAATTCTTCCCTTAACAACATCAACACTTGCAAATGTTATCTTTATCTTATTCCCTTCATTTTTATAATCTTTATTTGCTACAATATACATATTTTGATTAATATCATATTGTACACTCTCAATCGTTAATTTCTCATTATTATAAGTAAATACAAAACTCCCACCTGCTACTTGTATCTTTTCATCAATAAAAATAACAACCTCAATATGTTTATCATCTAATACATGTTTATAAATAATAATACTTTCATTTTCAGCATATATATCATTTATTTGAAAACAAATAAAGAGAATAATTAATATTTTTCTTATACACTTCATTTTTAAAACCCTTCAATCAATTCTGCATCATATCTTAAAATCATAATAGCATCTAAAAAATCTACACTATTATCTTTGTTAACATCCGCTACCAATAACTGATTATCATTTAAATCCACTAATTCTCCATCATACCTTAAAACCTTAATAGCATCCAAAAAATCAATGTTTCCATCTTCATTTACATCACCTAATAATACATTCTCTTCCAAAGCAGTTTCCTCTGTTAAAATATAATGACTAAAATGTTCTGTTTGAAAAACCATATATCCTTCTTCATATTCAGCATTCATATTTACATATTTTCCGTTATCATAATAATAAACTTTACATTTTTCTGGATCTTTATCCCCTACTGGTATTTTAACTGTTGCTATACCATCTATAGTTACTTTTTCATCATCTTTATAAAATGATATATCATATAAATTAAAATCAGATAATGATTTTAACACCTCATTATATTCATTTCCCTCTTTTATATATTTTACTTGCAGTTCTGTTGTTTCATCTATATTATTACATGTCCCTGAATCTATTTGAATGTTAGTTTGTTGATCAATATATGTTCCTATGATTTTATATGGTATTCCATTATCTTTAACATACTGTAAAGCATATGTATCAGCATAAATATAAGCAGTTAAACTGTTGCATCTTTTAAATGCTCCTCTATCTATCCATTTTACACTATCTGGAATTATTATACTTCTTAAACTACGACATCCATAAAACGCTTCCCAATCTATACTTGTTACACTATTTGGAATTGTTATACTTCTTAAACTGCTACATTGCCAAAATACCGCATGCCCTATACTTGTTATATTGTCTGAGATAATTACACTTATCAAACTGCTACAACTACTAAATGCACCACTCTCTATGCTTGTTACACTGTTTGGAATTGTTATACTTGTCAAATCACTACAACCACTAAACGCTCCATTCCCTATACTTGTTACACTGTTTGGGATTACTATATTTGTTAAACTACTACACCTATAAAATGCGTCCCTCTCTATACTCGTTACACTATCTGGGACTGTTATGTTTGTTAAACTACTACAATTTGCAAATATGCTATCTCCTATATTTATTACACTATTTGATATTATTATGTTTGTTAAACTGCTACAATTTGCAAACGCTCTATCCCCTATAGTTGTTACACTGTTTGGAATTATTATGTTTGTTAAACTACTACAACCTTCAAACGCTCCATTTCCTATACTTGTTACACTGTTTGGGATTGTTATACTTGTCAAACTACTACAATATCTAAACGCCCCATTACCTATACTTGTTACACTGTTTGGGATTGTTATACTTGTCAAACTACTACAACCTCTAAACGCTTCACTACCTATACTTGTTACATTGTCTGAAATTGTTATACTTGTCAAACCACTACAACCACTAAATGCCCCACTTCCTAGACTTGTTACACTGTTTGGAACTGTTATACTTGTCAAACCACTACAACCACTAAATGCCCCACTTCCTATACTTGTTACACTGTTTGGAACTGTTATACTTGTTAAACTGCTACAATTAAAAAATGCGGAATATTCTATACTGGTCACACTGTATGGAATTACTATATTTACTAAATTTATACAGCCATCAAAAATATTATTTCCTATACTTGTTACACCATCTGCAATGATTACATTTTTTATTTTTTCACAAATGCTATACAAGGATATATAGTTTCTCATTCTCCCACTTCCATAAATATACAATGTTCCATTATCATATAATTTATAGTAAACATGTTCTCCACACTTACCACTTGTTTCTACTGATATAGTATCTCCAATTAATATGCCATCTTTTCCATGTCCTTTAACCGCTTTAATACGTACACTATCTTGAAAATTACCATCTGCTGTAGTAAACGTTATAGTTACTTCCCCTGGATTTTTTACTATATAACTACCATTATTAGTAATAGTAACAATGTTTTCATTTGAACTAGTCATTGTTACCTTTTTATTTGTAGCATTTGATGGAATAATTTCATAGGCTATTTGATTAAACATATCATCTGTACCCCATTCTAACTCATCTGCATCTATTGTTATTCCAGTAACTTTTACTATTTTTGAATCATTTATACTACCTATATATTCTCTATATAATTCTGGATAATCTTCCTCCAAATAATAAACATAATTTTCTTTCAAACTATTTTTTGTTTGATTAGCTATACTTTTTAAAGAAGTAACATTTTTAACAAAACTATTATAATTATCTTTATTTAAGAAAATTCCTGCTGAACTTTGCTTATAAATAATATCAGCATATTCTATAGCATAGTCTGAACTGATACTATATAATTCATAATATAAATCAACTGCATGATTATAAATTAAAGCATTATTATGATTCTTATTATTAATATAATTATTCCCTAAAATCTCCACTGATTCATTTAAAGCATTTTCTATGCTACATAAAACTTCCATTTTATAATACTGTTCTGATATCTGATCTGTACTAAAACATATATCACATAAGGCTTTACCCCCTTTTTGTGCTATATACATAGGAGCAAATGGTGATGATAAAGCTATATCATCCCATAATTTACCTACTACTGTTTTATAAACAGTTTTAAAAATATCCATTTTGCAATCTGATATACAATTACTAATTGTTGATAAAGTATTGTCTTTACAGTCCACAATTTTATTTAATGCATACTTAAAATTTAGATTTGTTGTATGATTCTTCATTTCATCTAACACACAAAATGTTTCATCCATTAACTGATAAATATTAATATATGTTGTTATATGATTTATGATATCTTCTAATGTTGTCATTGCTGTTACATACTTATCAAATAATTCTATTCCTTTATCAATCCCATTAACCATATTATATTTATCTTTCATAAGTTTCTGAAAAGCAGTCTTTAATTTATTATTATCTATATTAGCTATCTTAGAATTCAATCCAACTGTAATATTATATTCATCTTTAAAATATGATAATACCCATCCACCTGATATTTTAGCACTTTCTACCCATTTAGAATCCATTGCTTCTAATCTATAATCACTAGTTGTTGAGATATTTAACATAGCTAATAATATAGCTGTATAATATTCTGATTCACTACTTAATTCTTCTATTAAACCAGATGGATCAAGTGTAAGTAAATCAAACATTTTTAATTTTACTAAAAATGAAGAATCTTTATTTAATCCATTTATTAATATCCCACTAGGATGATTCATATTATGTTGTGTCTTAACAACTTCATAATATGGTGGTATTCCGTTATTAATTGGATTATTTCCCTCTTTAAATGCTAAATTAGCTTTATACATATCTAAATCAAAATAACTTAAAGATAATTCCTCAGCATTTACATTACTTATACAAAAAGAAAATGTTCCTATTATCATAGATAAACTTATCATTACTAAATATATTTTCCGCATATTATCTCCATTTCTATCTATCTTAATTAATCAGATACTAGAATGTAATTAAAGTAACCATCTATTATTTAAATATATCTGATTAATAATAATTTCCATTTTTATACTTAAAAATTTTCAATCAATTCAGCATCATATCTTAAAATCATAATAGCATCTAAAAAATCTACACTATTATCTTTGTTAACATCCGCTACCAATAACTGATTATCATTTAAATCCACTAATTCTCCATCATACCTTAAAACCTTAATAGCATCCAAAAAATCAATGTTTCCATCTTCATTTACATCACCTAATAATACATTCTCTTCCAAAGCAGTTTCCTCTGTTAAAATATAATGACTAAAATGTTCTGTTTGAAAAACCATATATCCTTCTTCATATTCAGCATTCATATTTACATATTTTCCGTTATCATAATAATAAACTTTACATTTTTCTGGATCTTTATCCCCTACTGGTATTTTAACTGTTGCTATACCATCTATAGTTACTTTTTCATCATCTTTATAAAATGATATATCATATAAATTAAAATCAGATAATGATTTTAACACCTCATTATATTCATTTCCCTCTTTTATATATTTTACTTGCAGTTCTGTTGTTTCATCTATATTATTACATGTCCCTTAATCTATTTGGATACTTGTAGTTTCATCTATTTGTTCGTTAATAATTGTATAATCTGCATTCAAGAAACCACTTTCTAATTCACCTAGCACTCCTGAACTCTCATAAACATATAATCTTTCACATCCAAAAAAACTATGTTCCCCTATATTTTTTACTGATTTTGGTATAACAACAGCCAATTTTTCACAATATACAAATACATATTCATCTATATCTGTAAGATTATTTGATAATCTTACTTCTTTTAAATTTTTACAATCATAAAATGCACGATATTTTATAGTTATAATATCATTTGAAAAATAAACTTTTTTTAAATAAGGGTTTCTTGAAAACGCATAAACCCCAACTTCTAATACATCATTGGGAATCTTATAAGTTTCATCAGTGTCAGCAGCAGGATAATATATTAATGCATCGCCTTCAAATAATGCTCCATCTTTGCTATAAAAATGATTATTTTCCTCAACAACCTCTACTTTTTTATATAATCACACCCCTCAAATAATCCACTTTCATAATTTGAACGAAAAGATTGAACATTTTTAGGAATAGTTATTGATTCTATTTTTGTATAATCAAAACATCCAGGCTGAAATTTATTAACATTTTCATGAATTTGGATAGATTTCTTATCTGGTATTTTAAGTAATGTTTGATAATTTTTTGTATATATAGCCCCATCATAACAATCAAATATTTTATTATTCATATCTACAATAAATTCTTCAACATTTAAATCTAAAAAATATGCATCATACCACCCTTTATGAACTTTTTCTATTGTTTTTGGAATATATAAACTATGTAGAGTAGCATAATTTTCAGCCATAAACTCCTGTGAAATAGAAGTAACTTTTAATCCATCAATTGTTTCTGGAATAATAACATCTTGCTTATTTCCAATATAACTAATAATAACAACCTCATTATCATAAATAATATAATTAAATTCATTATTTTCTAAAGCATAACTTTGTATAGGAAACAAACACAAACATATAAATACTGATAATAAAGCTAATCTTATCTTTTTTAACATTTATTTTTCCACCTTTTATCCACTTAAATTTTCTGTACACCTTATAATCATATTTAAATTCTGAATCTGGTTTATCATAAACTATATAGTCTAAAATATTTTTTATCACTTTCATTAAAAAAAGATAAGTTCATTTAGAAATTCCAAATGAACTTATCATAAAATTTTATTTATTTAGAATTTTCCCCTTTTTTTCTAAACAATATACAATTGTAATCATAACGATACTTACTATAACATATAACATGTATAATTGTGTATTTGCTATATCCCCTGTTTTTACATTATTAGTTGAATCACCATTATTATCTGATGGTTTAGAATTAACAATTAATTTATCTATAACTGTTATTTCTTTTTCACCACATACACTACATCCTCTTTCTTTAGAGCCTTCTTCAATTCCAGTTGCTGGTTTTGTTATAATCCATTCTTCAAAACTATGCCCTAATGCTAAAAGCTCTCTTGATTCAATTTCTCCACAAACTTTGCACACTCTTTGTTCACTACCATTTTCAGTGCATGTTGCCTCCTTTATTGTTTTCCACTCACTAAATTTATGGTTAATCACTGGAATAGAATTTATAACTTTTTCTCCACAAGTTTGACAAACCTTTTCTTCAATCCCCTCTTCTGTACATGTTGGTTGTTTGGTTATAGTCCATTCACCATAATCATGCCCTAATACTGGAATAACTCTAGTATCTACTTCTCCACAATCTTCACATACTCTTTGTTCACTGCCTTCTTCTGCACATGTTGCTTCTCTTTCTATTTTCCATTCACCAAAAATATGATCAGTAGTTGGAATTGTTCTTGTTACTTTTTCTTCACAAGTTTGACAGACACTTTCTTCAATTCCATCTTCTGTACATGTCGATTGTTTTATAACAGTCCACTCACCATAATCATGCCCTAATGCTGGAATAACTCTAGTATCTACTTCTCCACAATCTTCACATACTCTTTGCTCATTACCATCTTCTACACATGTTGCTTCTTTTTCTATTTTCCATTCACCAAAGATATGTGTAATAGTGTCAATTTCTCTTGTTTCTAAAATTTCATGACATCTAGAACATTCCCTTGATTCAACACCTTTTTCTGTACATGTTGGTTGTTTAGTTATAATCCATTCTCCTATATCATGGCCTAATGCTTGAATAACTCTAGTATCTACTTCTTTACAATCTTGACATACTCTTTGTTCACTACCATCTTTAGTACATGTTGCTTGTTTTATTGTTTCCCATTCTCCAAAAACATGTGCAATAGTATCAATTTCTCTTATTTCTAAAACTTCATGGCATCTAGAACATTCTCTTGATTCAACACCCTTTTCTGTACATGTTGGTTGTTTAGTTATAATCCATTCTCCTATATCATGTCCTAATGTTGCAATTTCTTTAGTTGAAATAATTTCTCCACATAATGAACATACAGTTGTTTCTTCTCCAGCTTCTGTACATGTTGCTTCTTTAGTTACTTTTGAAGATGTTACAGCATGTAAACAATTAATGTGAACTACTGTATCTGTATCATTGCTAGAAGATAAAACTGTTGCACTTGTATCAGCAATTCTCCATGAAGTTATTGTAATAGTATTTTCATCAAAACTAGCACTTTCTTTTAACGAAAAAGTCACATCATAAATTTCTGTTTCATTTTGATAAGGTGTAATACTTGCTTGTGTAGCAATAATTCTATTACCAGAAGCACCAAAATTAACTACTCCTACTTCATCGTTATCTGTTGGATTTTCCTCCATAACCAACTTATCCCCATCATAAGTTAATTCAATTTTCCAACCACCAATATCAAATCCTTCTGGAATTGAAACTTTTGCTACAATATTATCACTTGATATTAGTTCAACATCTAAATGAACTGCTGGTACATTTACCGCTAATAATGTTGTTAATCCAAATAATGACACTAAAATCATAGCAAATGCTAATGTTAATTTTAAAATTTTTTTCATATCCTTTATACTAACCTCTCTTTCCTTTAATAATATAAATTATCATTTAAATACTATAGTATAATATTTGCATTTTACAGATGTTCCAAAAAATGTGTCACATAATTTTATTACTTTTTAATCACTTGAAATAATTAAACCTAAGATAACAACCAATTATAAAAAGGCCTCTGAGTTTTAACAAGATTTGTTAAAACTTAAAGACCTTTCTTATTTAACAACAAACATTATTGTTCTTTTGCTTTTAATCGATTTTGCTGTTTACGTTCTTGTTCTGTTAAATAACGTTTTCTTAATCGAATATTTTCTGGTGTTACTTCAACTAATTCATCATCATTAATATAATCAAGACAAGCTTCTAAATTGAAAACACGTGGTCTTTTTAATACAACTGTTGAATCTTTTGAAGAAGAACGTGTATTTGTTAATTGTTTACCCTTTGTTACATTAACAACTAAGTCATTATCACGACTATGTTCACCAACAATCATTCCTTCATAAACATCTACTCCAGGACCAATAAACATTACTCCACGATCTTCAACCCCACCTAAAGCATAAGCAGTTGTTTGACCGCTATCAATTGACACCAAAACACCAAGTGCTCTTTCCCCAACAGCATCACCTTCCATCGGACGATACTCTAAAAATGAATGTGATATTATCCCATATCCTTTAGTCATTGTTAAAAAGTTTGTCATAAAACCTATCATTCCTCTTGAAGGAATTGTGTATGTAACACTTGTTTGTCCATCATTACTAACCATATTTTCAAGTATACCTCGACGATATCCTAATGATTCAATAACATTACCAATACAATCATCAGGAGCCTCAATATTTACTTCTTCATATGGTTCACATAATACCCCATTGATCTCTTTAACAATTACTTTAGGTTTAGATACTTGTAGTTCATAACCCTCACGTCGCATATTTTCAATTAAGATTGATAAATGTAATTCTCCACGTCCAGAAACAATCCACTCTTCACTATTAGGAATTCTTTCAATCTTTAAAGAAACATCTCGATTAGTTTCTTTAAACAATCTTTCTTCTATTTGTCGAGCAGTAACAAACTTACCATCTTTACCTGCAAATGGTGAGGTATTAGTACCAAATACCATCTGTATTGTCGGTTCGTCTACCTTTAATAAAGGTAATGCTTCTTCCTTCCCCGTTGTACATACGGTTTCACCAACACCAATATCAGCTAATCCTGCTATAGCTACAATATCTCCTGCTTCAGCTTCCTCAATTTCAATTCGGTGTAATCCAATGAATCCAAATAATTTTTGGATTCTAAATTGACTATGTGTACCATCTGCACGTACACATGTAACACTTTCATTAACTCTTATTTTACCTCGTTGGATTCTTCCAATTCCAATTCTTCCAACATAATCATTATAATCTAATAAAGCTGGTTGGAATTGTAGTGGTCCTTCTTCATCTACCAATGGTTCTGGAATTTCACTTATAATCATATCCAATAAACAATCCATATTTGGTTCTTGTGTTGATAATTCAGGAGCCAGACTAGATGTTCCTTGTAATGCTGAAGTAAAAATTGTTGGGAATTCTAATTGAGCATCATCTGCTCCTAATTCCATAAATAATTCTAATACTTCATCCATTACTTCTTGAATTCTTACTACTGGTCTATCTACCTTATTAATAACTACGATTGGTTTAACCTTAGCAGCAAGTGCTTTTTTTAAAACAAAACGTGTTTGAGGCATTGTACCTTCATATGCATCAACCACCAATAATACCCCATCAACCATATTCATGATTCTTTCAACTTCACCACCAAAATCAGCATGACCTGGAGTATCCATAATATTAATTCGATAATCTTTATAATTAATCGCTGTATTTTTAGCTAAAATAGTAATTCCTCGTTCACGTTCAATTGCATTACTATCCATTGCTCTTTCTGCTATTTGCTCATTATCTCTAAATGTACCTGATAGCTTTAACAATTGATCTACCAATGTTGTTTTACCGTGATCTACATGGGCAATTATCGCAATATTTCTTATTTTCATTTACTCAACCTCTCTTATAACTTCATCATTATATCACAGAATTGCATTTTGTCATTATTTTTTTTAATTGAGATAAAATGGTGCTTATATAGCCATAATTTCTATTTTTTTATCAATATATTTAATCAACTATGATTCCCAATAAACTCGCTAAAGCAATTGCTTGATACATATCAACATGAACTCCCTTTAAACTATAATTATCAATTCTTATTCCTTCTATATTTGTTGTTTTAAAATCCATACCCTTTAATCCTGTTTTAAAAATTTCTCCACCAATAAAACTAACTTGATTAAATATCAAATTTTTAACATCAACTTCCATAAAACTACTCTCATCAAGCACTGTATCAATAAAATCAACATTACGAATATTACCAAGACTGATATTCAAATATCTCCCTTGTACTCCTTTAAATAAAAGATCATGTAAAGAACAATTAATAAAATTCACTCCTGTCATTTTACAATTAATAAATTGACAACGATGGATACTAATTTTATTAAATTCTAAATTTGATAAATCACAGTTTTCAAAAATACAATCAACTATATGAGTATTAATAAGTTTAATCAAACTAAAATCAATTTTTACAAACTTGCACTCCTCTATTGTCATATCTTTAACAGTTATTAAACCTAATGGATTCTCTGTAAATAAGCATTGATAATAATTATCTTCAACTTCATGAAAACAGCATTCATTTAAATCATAAATAACTGGTTTTCTTCTTTTCATTCTATCACCCCACTAAATTATTATAAACATAGCCAATTAATAATGTAAAGATTTCAAAATATCATATTATAATTATCTAATAACATATATAAATGTTCAATATAGTTTGTATCAACTTATTAAATATAAATACTATATATAAAAAATAAAAGGCTATATAACAAAGATCGTTTTAAAAACTAACTTTGTCAATAGCCTAAAATTATTTATATAAATAATCTATTGTTCATTAATAATCCGATTACTTGCAAGATATGTCGCTAAATAATAACCACCATATACTATAATAATAAAGATAGTCGTGATTAAAATATTATCAGCTATATTTATACTTGCCATTAAATTAATTATATAATTTATTTCATTTAGAGCTACAAAACTATGAACTAAAGCAACAACTAACGGGAACATAAAAGTGATTCCAATTTGTACTAACAAACTGCAATTAACCATTGGCCTACTTGCGCCTAATTGTCCTAAGATACAATAACGCTCCTTATTATCAGATGATTCTGATAATTGTTCAATCGCTAAAACAGTACCACTTGCTAGAGCAAAAACAATTCCCAAATATAATCCCACAAAAGTAAATAATGCACTTGTTCCAATATTAGCCTCTCCTAATTCAATTCGAGTAAAAGAATTAATTTGATGTCCCTCAGCTTCTATTTGTTTATTAAAAATAGATATAAAATCTTGAAATTTTTCTTCACTTACTTCTTTATCACTTTCATAATTACCAACTAAATAAATTTCTGACATTTTTGGTATTTGACCATATTTATTTACAATTTCATCATTTACAACAATAAATCCCTCATTACCACTACTATTAGTAATTGATAATTCAACAACTTGATTAGTTAAACTAGTTAATGTTGTTTCACCAACTTTTATTGTACTATCATCTTCTAAAAACTGATTATAGCATTCTAAAGCCATTGGTAATGTTGCTACTAGTTGATACTGATTATTTGCTAAATGAATATTTTTATCTGTTTTTCCATTTAAAGACATGATTTGATTATAGTCACTTTCTTTGATTACCTTCATTGGCTGTTCTTTTAAAATATCCATTTGTTTATACATATCATTTTTAGGACTGATAAAATCACCTTGACTTAGTCCTTTTAAGTTTAAATAACTAAATTGATAATCATGTTTAACAATTCTTTGATAAGAAGGTTCTTGTTTTAATTTTTGTAATGATTCTATATCTAAAAAAAGTACTGTAATATCACTAGGACAATTATCGATATAAGAAGCATTCATTGCTGAAGCCATTGCTAATGATGAAGATAAAATTCCTATTGTAAGTAAAAGCATCAATGAAATAACAGTTGTTGATACAACATGTGTATTAATTTTATTGTTTACTTGTTTTAAAATAAACATATTTAAACCCTTGTAATAAATTTTTTTTCGCATCTGAACTACTTTTAATAAAAATCCTGATACAGATAAGAAAAATAAGAATGTTCCAATCGAACCTAATATAATCATAATTAGAAAATCTCTTCCAACAACAAGTAAAGCCCCATCATATAATAACTTATATGCATAACCAATTAAAACTACTGAAACAATAAAAATAGTAAAAATCAACCAGCCATTCTTTATTTTAACTTTTTCATTTTTACGATTCGCATACAATAAATCAATTAATTTAAAACGATTTAAAGTAATAATATTAAAGATCATAACAATAACATAAATAAAACTAAAATTAATAACAGCTGATACCATTGCTCCACTAGAAAACACAAACGTAAATTTAGTCATATCAGCCTCAAATAATTTAGCTGTAAAAATTGACAATAATTGTGATAACCCCACTCCTAAAATTAATCCAATTCCTAAAGATATAACCCCAATAATAATTGTTTCTAAAACCAAAACTGTTGAAACCTTAAATTTTGACATTCCTAATGTTAAATAAATCCCAATTTCTTTTTTTCTCCGCTTAATTAAAAAGTTATTAGCATAAACAATTAAAAAACCTAATACTATAGATACAAAAACCGAAATATAAGATAAAACATATACTATAGCTTGAACAATTTCCATAGTCGATTTACTAATTGACATCATTGCTGTTTGGCTATCAACTGAATTAAAGATATAAAAAATAGCCACAGCTATAACCAGCGTTATGAAATAAATCGAATAATCTTTAATACTTTTTTTAATGTTTCTAAGTGCCAAACTAAATAACTTCATTTAGTTCACCACCCAATAATGTTTGAACATCCATAATACTATTAAAAAACACTTTACGTGAATTATCACCTTTAACAATCTCATTAAAAATCTTACCATCTTTGATAAAAATAACTCGATCAGCATAACTTGCTGTAAAAGAATCATGAGTAACCATTAAGATAGTTGCATTTAACTTTTCGTTTAATGCATTAAGACTATCTAATAACATACGAGCTGATTTACTATCAAGAGCTCCAGTTGGCTCGTCAGCTAAAATCAAATCAGGATTAGTAACAATTGCTCTAGCACAAGCAACTCTTTGTTTTTGACCTCCTGATAATTCATATGGGTATTTATTTAAAATGTCTTTGATTCCAAGCGCTGATGCTATTTCACTAACTTTATCATCAATTTTCTTATAATTTGATTTTTTTATCGTTAATGCTAATGCAATGTTTTCAAATGAAGTAAGAGTATCTAAAAGATTAAAATCTTGAAAAATAAACCCTAATGCATCTCTTCTAAACTTTGTTAGTTTATAACCTTTCAATTTAGTAATATCAACATCTTTTAGATAGATATGCCCACTTGTAACTTTATCAATCGTTGAAATACAATTTAATAATGTACTCTTACCACTACCACTAGCTCCCATAATTGCTACAAACTCGCCATCATCAACATCAAAACTAATATTATCAACTGCTTTGGTAATATTATTCTTATTTCCATAATACTTTTCAATATTTTCAATTCTTAATATTTTTTCCATTTCTCTTCACCTCAATAACTATTATAACCATCTGTTATTTTTCTACCATCGAATAAAATAACATAACCTTACATTAATGTAAGGTTACATAAGAACTAATGGGAAATATAATTGTTACTGTTGTACCATCACCATTGGAATCTATCTTAATTTCATGATTTAAACGCAAACATAACTTTTTACATAAATACAATCCAATCCCAGTACTTTTTTGTTTTTGACGCCCAATAGTACCAGTAAAACCTTTATCAAAAACACGTTTTAACTCACTCTCTAAAATTCCGATTCCATTATCATGAATATTTAATTCAATTCGATCTTTATATTTTTTAGCTCTAAATAAAATAACTGGTTCTTTATCAATATACTTGATGGAATTATTAATAATCTGATTCAAAATAAATTCTAACCATTTTTTATCACTAGCAACACTCATATTCAAATTATCAAGTTCAATTATAATTTGCTTATTAATCAAATCTTTTTTATTTCTTTTAATTACTGAATTTACTAAATCACTCAAATCAAGATCCTTGATTAAATAATCTTTTTCAACATTTTCACTTCGAGCATAAAACAAAACTTGTTCAACATAATCATCAATCTTTACTAATTCTTCTTTAATACTATTAGTTACAGAATTCAAATTATTTTCAATAATTAATTGACTAGTAGCCACAGGAGTTTTAACTTCATGACACCACATTTCAATATACTCTTTTAACTCACTTTGACGATATAATGATTCATTTAAATGTTCTTTCATTGCTTTATCTATTTCATAGATATTATTTATCATAATTTTCCCATCTAAAAAATAAGGTTTTTCAACTAACTCAGTTATTAAATATTTTTCATCTAAATTATCTAAAATATTAGTAAAATGATTATAATACTTTTTCTTTCTAAAATAATCATAACTTAACATTAACAAATACGCACAAATAATCAATAGTGGTATATAAACAACTAGAAAATCAGAATAATTAAATACTCTCAAAATAATCCAGATTAACACAATTACACTAGACATAATAATAATACTAATGATTTGATCCTTTAAATATTCCCTCAATTTCATAAGATTATATATCCTTGACCTCTTCTTGTATGAATTACATCTTTTAAACCAATATCTTCTAATTTCTTCCGTAAACGATTAATATTAACAGTTAAAGTATTATCATCTACAAACATATCACTATCCCATAAATACTCCATTAAATTTTCACGAGACTTAATTACCCCTCGATGCTGTAACAAATAATAGAATATTTTTAATTCATTTTTAGATAATTCAATTACTCGATCATCTTTTAAAATACTACTTTTTGATACATCTAATTTAATATCCTGATAACTAATTAAAATTTCACTTGCAGGCTGCATTCGTTTTAAAACAGCCTCAATTCTAGCTATAAGTATCAGAGGATTATATGGCTTAGTAACAAAATCATCTGCACCATAATTAATACACATTAGCTCATCCATTTCATTATTTCTACTTGTAACAATAATGACTGGTTTACTAGAAACTTTGCGATATTCTTTACAAAGAAATTGTCCACTTATATTTGGTAAGTTAATATCTAATAAAATCAGATCCCCATTAAAACTATTCATCTGTTCTAAAGTATTTTCAAAAGATTCAATTACTTCTGTTTGATAACCATTATTATTTAGATAAACTTCTAACTCCTGTCTAAGCTTTATTTCATCTTCAATAATTAATATTTTCGCCATTTCTATACCTCCTATTAATTACAATTATACACAAACATAGTAAAAGAATAAATGAATTATCTTTCAAGTTTCAGTTTTTCATCAACATTTTTATATAATCATCTAACCAGATATATTAACATAGACTTCATCTGACTCCTTATGGTAAACCTTTTTCGACCGAGGGTACTATCACTGATTTTAAAGTTTACTA
>OFHM01001255.1_pt1 | contig 17208 bp, 19 predicted proteins | sample 1521311 | NCBI WGS metagenome assembly OFHM01 (sample SAMEA3504083, study PRJEB24116) | mouse gut metagenome | biome: mouse gut; feature: mouse-associated habitat; material: faeces | place: Denmark | collected 2011 | reverse complement strand
ATAGGAATCCATTTCCAATCTGGCAGGTACACAACCTAGCGTGTTATACGGGTATCGCCTTCCGGTTCCCAACCAGCTAAAACATAAAACCCTGTCGAATGGACTAATTGACTCACTTGTAGGTATAGGCTGATGAAAATCAGCTTCCCAAGGAGGTGAACATTCTTTATCCTATCCTAAGGGATAATACCTTATGTTTCATCTGGTGTCTATCAGGAACCGTCAGACATGATAATTATTTTTGGATAACATCTGATGAAGGAAGAACACCTTCTTCTGTTATCTGATTTAAAGAAACTTATTAAACAAGTAGTCTTGATTGACTACACCATTATTATACTAGGAGGTGAAATTAGAGCTGGTAACAGAGCCGCAAAAAACCTGGCGTCCTTGACAATTCAGTTTATTAATGATAAACTAGCATTAGTTTATCGGTAATGAACTGAAAATGCGGAAGCAGAAAGGGACAGGGATAGTTATGGTTGATACAAATTTGGGGGCTGTAGAAGCCCGCTTTGCGGACATTATCTGGCAGAATGAGCCGATCCATTCCAGGGAGTTGGCTAAAATATGCGGGGAAGAACTGAACTGGAAACGCCCGACTGCTTATAATGTGCTGAGGAAACTTTGTGAAAAGGGGATTTTCCAGAATAACCAGGGAATTGTGTCGTCCAGAATTAGCAGGCAGGATTTTTATGGCATGCAGGGAGAGCAGTTTGTAGAGGAGGCATTCGAAGGGTCGCTGCCTGCTTTTGTGGCAGCGTTTACGGCACGGAAGAAGCTGACGGATGGGGAAATCCGGGAGCTGATGGGCATTATCCAAAGGGAGGAAGGGAAATCGGCCCGGGAACGGGCAGATATGGCCCGCAAGGAAGGGAGGTAGGCATATGGATATTTGGTATGGGATATTTCACAGGATTTTGGATATGAGCGTGGCAGGGGGCATTGCAGCCCTTGCTGTGCTGGCAATCCGTGTGTTAATTCGCAGGGCGCCGAAAAAATATGCCTATCTGCTTTGGGGAATCGTACTGTTCCGGCTGCTCTGCCCGGTTTCATTGCCCTCCCGCTTTTCGGCGCTGAACCTGGCAGGGAGAGCAGCGGAAAGCAATGGGGCTTATGTGAGCCTGCAATCCGCGCCGGCAGCCAGCAGCGGGGCAGGCGGCTGCTTGAAGATAGGGAAGGGGAACATCCCGCTGTGGACGGCGGCAGGAGGGGATGGAAAAGAGCCTGTACCACCAGGAATGGGGGATGAAGGGGATGGAAAAGAGATTTTCCAATTAGGAAACCGTGCAGGGGGAGATGGGAAAGAGCCTGTACAATCGGAAAACTGGGCAGGGGAAAATGGAAAAGGGCTTTTACAGCCAGAAACAGCGGCGGGGAACATGCCTGTGCAGGAAGGCGCTGCAGTTCTGGGGACGCCAATATCCATTGCCTTTGCCATTTGGCTGGCAGGGGCGGGAGCGATGGCATGTTCCGGGCTGGTGTCCGGGCTTAAGCTCCGGCGGAAGGCAGCGTGTTCCATGCAGCTTTGGGAAAATGTGTACTTGGCGGATTATATTGCATCCCCCTTTGTGCTGGGGCTGGTGCGCCCAAGGATTTATTTGCCCTCTGGCCTTGGGGAACAGGAGCAGAAGTACATTATCCTCCATGAGCAGCACCATATTTCCCGGCGGGACTATTTGGTGAAAATACTGGCGTTTCTGGCATTATGCCTGCATTGGTTCAACCCTTTGGCATGGCTGTCCTTCCATTTGGCAGGGAACGATATGGAAATGAGCTGCGACGAAGCAGTCATCCGGAAAATGGGGGATGGGATACGGGCGGAATATGCAGAGTCCCTGCTGCGTTTTACAGTAGGGGACAGGAAGCTTGCACAGATGCCGTTAGGCTTTGGGGAGGGCGATACAAAGAGCCGGATTAAGAATATAATGAGAAATAAAAAGCCGGCAGCGGGGATAACCGGCGTGATAGCCCTGCTGGTTGGGGCAGCCTGCCTTGCCACAGACCCTGCCCCTGCAGAATCAGGGCAGGGACAGGCAGAGATGGGGAGCCACGGCCTGTTTGCCGCCAGTTTGGGCAAATCCGGGAATGCTGCAGAAGCGGGGCAGGGACAGCCTGCAGGCGAAGGGAACAATAGGCAGGCATTTTTGGGAGCCGAAATGGGAACGGGTGCATTTCGGGAAAAAGAGGAACCCGGGGAAACGGAGTTTGTGAAAGCGTATGTCCATGACGCAATTATGGAGAAAAATGGGACGTTTTATTCAGGGGAGTATGGGTATGATTTTGCCTGCTGCAGTTTTGAAAACCTGAAAACCAAGACGTATGCACTGGCTGGGGAAGAAGGCAGGAAAACGGTCTATTATGGCTGGGCTTATTACGGCGAATATAATTTTACAGAACATGGAATTGAGGAGGTGGGAAGATCCCATCTTCCGGTTGCGCTGTCATTTGCGGTGGATTGGGATGGATATACGCTGGAAGAATACTGGGAACCTGGGGAGGGCAGCAGTTTTGTACAGGATGTCCGTGAAAAATTCCCATCAGATATTGAAAAGGATGCCCTTGACAGCCAGAAATATGCAGTGCAGCAAACACAGGACTGCTATGCCCAGGCGGTTGAATATGGAAGGCTGAATACAGATGCAATTATTGAAAGATTGCTGGGAACGGTTTGCTCTGCTCCATTGGAAGCTTCGGATCCCAGGGCATATATTGATGCCCACAGGATGGAATACCAGGAGCTGGTTTATTATGGGGATTATACCGTCCGGTATTTCCTGAAACGTTTCCAGCAAGGGGCAACTGCAGCCCAGAGCGCAGAAGGCAAGGGGCAGGCAGTGCAAAATGGGGGAGGAACAGGGCTGGAAGGCCAGATTATGGCTCTGGCCTGTGAAGAAATTTTACGGCTTGGGAACGTGCTTCCGGTTTCGGCTGGCACAGCGTCTACAGGGCAGGAGTGGTACAACAGCCTGAAAACCCATAGGGGCAGCATTGTGGAATATTATGAAAAAATGGAAGCAGAAAACCCTTATACGGAGATTGGGATCCCAGTAATGCTGCCCCAAAACAGAAGTTGGATACAGGATATTGTGCGGGAAGAATGTGATAAGGAGCGCCTGCAGGTAAAATATTATGACAGTGTGCTGGAAGGGAAGTGCAGGCTTTGGGTTATAAAAGGTGGGGAAGCCAGTTTGCGGGACAGGATAGAGGAAAGCCTGGAAAGCAAATGGGGCATGGCGCCTGAGGAAGCCAGCCTGCAAAGCGTGATACCCAAAGGGAGCCCGGAAGAACTGTGGGCTGGGGCAACCAAGTCCTGGAACAGCATAGAGGTGAAGGTCCGGCACACGGAAGAATGGGCATTGGCTACCTGGGAGTATGGGGATTATGCATTTGCAATTTTAGGGGAAAACGGTTCCAATCAAGGCGTGATAGATTCCCTTCCAAAAACGGCAGTGGGGATAATTGGAGAACTGGAATGAGTGGGAGTGATGGTTTGCCAAAAATGTTTTTCATCTTATAGGAAAGACCGTGTTACTGTGAAGTGTTAAAGTGTATGGATTTCCTATAAGAGAAAAACAATTATGAGCAGCTCGCGGAGAGGGAATTTATTGCTGCGCAATCCGCTCGCGCACGGAGAATACGCTGTGCGCATTCTTTTTTATGGATATTTCAAGCTTTTTTGGAAAATGTGTGTTATAATGTCAGCATATGATATCGTATGTTCCGCATGACTTGTTATAAAATTGGCGGCAAAGCGCCTGCGGGCATTGTAATACGAAAAGAAGGAGCAAATACCATATGAAAACAAAAAAATTCTCTACTTTATTATTAGCGGGCTTATGCTGCATGACGCTGGCAAGCGGCTGCGGCGCGGATGGGGCAGCGAATCCGGCAGAAAATTCCGCTGGGGAAACCCAGGCAGGGGAGGAGGGCAATGAAGGGACAGAAAGCGAAAAGGAAACTGTGGGGGAATTTTCCACGCAGGATACGGAAGGGGAAACATATACGCAGGAAATATTTGCGGAGTATGACTTAACGCTGGTGAACGTATTTACCACCTGGTGTTCGCCGTGCGTCAACGAAATCCCGGATTTGGAGGAACTGCATAATGAAATGAAGGAAAAAGGCGTGAACGTGGTAGGCATTGTGCTGGACGCAGCCGGGACTGCCGGCAACCCGGACGAGGAGGTTGTGGAGAAGGCCAAGCTCCTGGCAGAGAAAACAGGGGCAACCTATCCGTTCCTGATACCAGATGCGAGCAATTTTAACGGCAGGCTTTCAGGGATTGCAGCAGTGCCGGAAACATTTTTTGTGGACCAGGATGGGAATATCGTAGGGGAAACGTATACGGGGAGCCGTTCCTTGGAGGAATGGAAAGAAATTGTGGAAACAGAACTGAAAGGGGCAGGGAAGTGAGCCGCCGGAACATTTCCCGGAACAATGGGGCTGATACCCAGCCGCAGCAGCGGGAATGGCGGGGCAGCAGGCCAGGTTCCATAAAAGTTTCCCGCAGCGGGGCAATTCTGGCAGCGCTGGGGCTGCTGTTTATGGGATATGGGGCAAGCCGTGGGGAGATGCCTGTGGTTTTGGAGAAAGCAATTAATATTTGTATGGAGTGCATTGGAATTGGATAAAGGAAAAAACGCAAATGAATGGAAACGCCATAAGGTGCAAGCTCTCTGGGCGCTGCTGACGAACGGCTATCTGGCCGGGTTTGCCCAAGGGAAAATTTACAGGGGGAAATTAAAGAACCTCTGCGTCCCCGGGCTGAACTGCTATTCCTGCCCGGGAGCCGTTGGAGCCTGCCCCATTGGGGCAATGCAGGCGGTAATCGGGAACTGGAATTTTAAGTTTGCTTTTTATGTGGCGGGGTTCCTTGTATTTGTAGGCGCATTGGCAGGAAGGTTTGCCTGCGGGTGGCTGTGCCCCTTCGGGCTGGTTCAGGAATTGCTGCATAAAATCCCTTTTCCCAGGAAAATAAAGGCGGTTCCGGGGGATAAGCTGCTGCGGAAACTGAAATATGCAGTGCTGTTGGTATTTGTCATACTCCTGCCCATGGTTTTGGTAGATGTGTTAGGCCAGGGCGCACCTTATTTCTGCAAACTGATTTGCCCTGCAGGCACGTTGGAGGGGGGCATCCCGCTGGTACTGATGAACAAACCCATGCAGAGCGCCCTTGGATGGCTGTATGCATGGAAAAACGTTTTGCTGGCTGTTACCATTTTCTTGTCTGTCTTGGTTTACCGGCCGTTCTGCAAATATATCTGCCCATTGGGGGCAGTTTATTCTGTTTTTAACCCGATAGCGGTGTTCCGTTACCGGGTAGACAAGGATGTGTGCATCAATTGCAAAGCATGCGCGGAGGCCTGCCATATGCAGGTGGATCCGGCGGAGCACCCGAACCATCCAGAATGTATCCGCTGCGGGGCTTGTAAAAAGGCCTGCCCGGTGGATGCAATCCAGTAATATTTTGTAACAGTTCAGCCTGCAACTGCGCGCTTGCTGCGCGGTTAGCAGCCAATGGATTGGAGTAGCCAGGAATCCGCCTTTTTGCCGCAGGCAAACTTTAAAATGGGCGGATTCCGTAACAGTGAAGCCGGAAGGCTGAACTGTTACAGTTCCCTCCGGCGTTTTTCATTTCCTCATTGTATTTGGCGGCGGCTTTTTGTATAATCAAAAGGAGCAATAAAACAGAAAGGAGCCTTTCAATGCCTTACTCAGAACTTTTTATTTTCCTGTTGGAAATCGTTGGGACCATTGCCTTTGCTTCTTCCGGGGCGATGCTGGGCATACGGAAAAACATGGATATCTTTGGCGTCAATGTGCTGGGCATTACCACTGCGGTAGGAGGCGGCTGTGTCCGGGACCTGCTCCTTGGCATCCATCCCCCGAAAATGTTCCAAAATTTTGCCTATGTTGGCACTGCCATCCTGACTTCCTGCCTGCTGTTCGTGGTATTCTTCATAAAAAAGGAGCTTTTGGAAAGCACATTTTTAGAACACTACGAACGGGTAATGAGCGCGCTGGATGCGGTGGGCCTTGGGATTTTTACTGTAATGGGCATCCGTACGGCCATGGATTTGGAAGGCAGCCATTTTGACCATTGGTTCCTCCTCGTTTTTGTAGGGGTAGCTACTGGGATTGGCGGGGGCATGATGCGGGATGTGATGGCAGGGGAAACGCCCTTTGTCTTTATCAAGCACGTCTATGCCTGCGCGGCGCTGATTGGGGCGTTCCTGTATATTTTCCTGTGCAGGGCAGTCCCGGATATTGGGGCGATGCTGGTAAGTTCCAGCACAGTGGTGGCGGTAAGGCTGCTGGCAGCCCATTACCGTTGGAACTTGCCGAGGATACGATAAGGAGGTAGGATTTATGGTAAAAATACAGCACTGCAAACAATGCGGCAGGAAAATCTTTTTTGACGGGATTTGCGTTGCCTGCCAGACCGAAAACGAAAGGGAGCGGATCTTGGCAATGCCCAAGGAGGAGCTTGCCGCCGCAGTCCAAAGCATCTGCAGGGAAATAATGGAAACGGGCGATCTTGAGGAGCACTGGGGTTTATTTAAAAACCTGCTGGGCTACCGGGACATTGATACCACGGAACTGGCAAAAGCCGCCTTCCAAAAGGGGCTTTTCTATCCTTCCGAGCTATATAAAGACGCCCCTGATGATATCACCGCCAAAATGCTGGAAATGGTGATGGAGGATGGTACAGACCCAATGCTTGCCGGAAAGTTACTGCTGTGCCTTGCCGTCCATGGGGGGCGAAGACGTGTTCCAAGCATTCCTGGAGCTGGAGCGGCATCCACGTAAGTGGCGGGAAAAACTGTACGCCAATCCCTCCGTCCACGCCACTTACGGCGGATGGTCCTACGACAAGGACGGCAATTATTTGGAAACAAATTTTAAGGAATGTTATCCCATGGTAAAAGGGACTTTGGAAGAAAAAAAGAAAAGCCCTGTAAAAATAGGGGTTAAGACAGGGGAAACCTGCCCTTCCTGCGGCTGCGCCCTTGTAAACCTGATGGAAATTGACGGCAGCGACCCACGTCTTTCTTTCCTGGGGATCAGCGGCACTGCCAAGGCAAAATGCTGCCCGGACTGCCTGATCTATTCAGACAGTACTTTCTGCAGGTACGAAGTAAACGGCGAAAGCAGGTATTTCCCCGGGGAAGGGTGCTCCATGGCAGAAGACGGCCCGGAAGACCAATGGGTTGAGGAGCTTGCCTCCAACTGCTACGTCCTGGGGAAAGACCCTGTCCCGCCACGGTACGCCGCCGATTGGGAAGGCGGATCCTCTGTGGGCGGTTTTGGGTTCTGGATTCAGAACTGTGAGATTAAACTATGCCCCGACTGCGGGAAGCCTATGAAATACCTTGCACAAATCCAATGGGATACTGTGCTGGATGGGACAGAAGGCAACGCCTATCTGGAAATCTGCAGGGACTGCCGGATTATCGCATTTTTGCACCAGCAGACCTACATTTCAGGGACAAAAAAGATGCTGCCGGAACCGTATCATTTTCCGGCAGCCCTTTATGTTTTATAAACTTTTCCGGCAGCCCCCTATGCCGTGGGAAGCTTCTTTGCGCAGGCAATGGCTAAGGACCCCGGCCCGATATGGCATGCCACGCTTAAAGAAAGGGGGTCTGTCATGGTGATTTCTGTATGGGGGAAGGCTTCCTGTACCTGCCCCTTAAATTCCAATGCAGCCTGACGGTCTTTGGTATAGGCAATGTAGAGGTGCATATTTTTCCCCTCCTCATCCCCGAAGCGTTTCTTAAAATCATTTTTCATGGCGTCCACCATAATGTTTTTGGCTTGCTTTACCGTCCTTGCCTTGGCAAAGGCATCCAGCTTGTCCCCCTGGATTTGCAGCACGGGCTTTAATTTCAGCAATGTGCCGAGGGCTGCCGCCGCAGGGGTAATCCTGCCGCCTTTTTTCAGGTAAGTTAAAGTATCTACCATAATATAAATGCTGGAATCAAACTTTGTTTCCTCCAGAAATTCCTTGATTTCCACTGCGCTTTTCCCGCGCTTTGCCAACTCTGCCGCGTCCAGGACCGCCTGCTTCTGTGTCACGGAAATCCGCTGGTTGTTTACCACCTGCACCCTGCCCTCATATTCCTGGGCCAGCATAATGGCCGTTTCGCAGGAGCTGCTTAAGCCGCTGGACATAGGGATATGGACAATCCCTTCATATTCCTCCAGCAGCTGTTCCCACAAATCCGTCACGGAGCCGATTGCCGGCATGGACGTGGAGATTTCTGCATTCCCCTCTAATTTTTCATAAAATTCTTCCTGTGACAAATCTATGTCTTCAAAATAAGTTTCCCCATTGATAAAAAATGGCATAGGCAGGACATGGATCCCATATTCCTTTGCCTCTGCCTGGGTGATCCCGCTGTTGCTGTCTGTGACTACTGCTATATTTCCCACCGAATTTTCCTCCTTCTATAATTGTTCCGCTTCACCTTGGATATTCCCATCTATACTGCGTGGCGCCTGCCGCAGCCATGCCTGCTGCGCCCAAGCGCCTTCTGCTTCTTAGCTTATGCTGTTTCTGCACATTCCACTGTGCCAATTGTTTCCATTTCTTTTCTGGACATGCGGAAACATTCCATAACTTTTGGCGAAAAAATCCCGCACTCCCCGCCTAACACCATATAATAGGCATCTTCCTTGGAATAAGCCCGCTTGTAAACCCGCTCGCTTATCAGCGCATGGTAGGCATCCACCACCGACACAATCTGTGCGGCAATGGGGATTTCATCCCCTTTCAGCCCTTCAGGATAGCCCCGCCCGTCGTAACGCTCATGGTGGTACCGGCAGATTTCCATGCTTTTCTTAAAATATTCCGGTGTCTGGACATTTTTCATCATTTTCATAATCTCGCACCCTTTGGTGGTGTGGGATTTCATATATTCCCGTTCTTCCTTTGTGAGCTTTGCCGGCTTAAACAGCACATGGTCGGAAATCAGAAGTTTCCCAATGTCCCGCAGGGCAGCCAATTCCGCAATGGCCTCCACGTCCCCGTCTGTCAGCCGGTACTCCGGGTAATGGGCCTGCACCTTCCTGCCGATAATCCTGGTGAGTTCCCGGACAGTCTGGGTATGCTCCTCAGCTTCCGGGTAATGGGTTTCTAAGATGTTGCACACCACGTCAACCATCTGCTGGCTGGATTTTTTTAATTTTTCTGCCTGCATCTTCAACACGGCATACTGTTTGCGCAGAAGCTGGTTCTGTTCCGCTACTTTTTCTTCCATATGGTTCTTGTGCTGGTAGAGGGATATATTATTGTCCACACGTTTCCTCACCACGTCCCGGTCAAAAGGCTTGCGTATCATGTCTGCCGCCCCCAGCCCAATGCATTTTTTTTCAGTTTCTATGGACTGCTCTGCGGTAACTACAAGCACCGGGATATGGGCCATCCAGCCGTTTTGCTTCATCCCTGCCAGCACCTTGCCCCCATCTTCCCCGGACAGGTGCCAGTCCAGCAGCACTGCAGCGATCCCGGCGGCATTGCCCTTTAACATCTGCAAGGCCTCCCTGGTGCTGGATGCTTCTAAGATTTCGTAATCCTTACGGAATATCTCTGTTAAAATTATGCGGTTGCTTTCCAAATCATCCACAACCAAAATCTGATGGCGGTCCATGGCCTTCCCTCCTTAATTCCGAAATACGCCGATTTCCCTGTGGGACAGGCGCACGGTGACATTCCTGACAGAATTGGCTGCTGTCCACTGCATGCCGTTCATCAGCACGGTAGTACCGGCATTTAAAATGCCGTAAACCAGCATCCTGGCCTCGTTGGCCTTGCTCCGCTTTTCCTCCAGTTCCCGTGTGCGTTCTACCTGCAGCTCCATCTGCTTGCGCTTTAAATAGGTTGCCTGTTCCACTTTCAGGTACAGGTCCATCCCGTTGCGTACTTCCGGCGGGTACTGTTTCTGGAGTTTTTTATAGGCTTCTTCAAAAATTGCCAGTTCGGACTGGAGTTTTTTCAGCTTAAGTTCCGCTTCTTCTTCTTTTTCTATCATGGCCTTGCTGACGCCAAGGGAAATTATTGTGGGCAGCCCAGCCCGGTTCCCGATATGGTGGGCTGTAACCCCATTGACGGCCGCAGCAGTCCCGCCGATTATGGCGCCCCTGCTGCCGGCAATGACAATCTCCTTGCCTGCAATCATGTTGCTGTTCATCACATAGTTGGCATATATCCCCTCGTTGGCTGTCAAAGACGCCCCTTCAAAGAATTTCCCATGGATTTCCCCTGCCGCTTCTATCACGGCAAGCCCTCCGCCGGAAACGCCGTTTTTAATGACAATCCGCCCTCCGCTCTGCAAACGGGCAGATTCCACGTTCCCTTCGATAATCAGCTCGTCCTTGGATTGGATGACGACGCCGCTTCCTACGTTCCCCCGGATCCAGATGCTGCCGTTAAAACGCAGGTTCCCGGTGGAAATCGTTACTTCATTCACCACTAAGAGGGGCTGTATGGTAATTTTATTGTCTTTCAGTTCAATTTTGCCCGACTCCCGGGCAATATAGGTCTTCCTGTCCTGGGAAAGGAGAAAGCCTTTTCCTTTCAGGATGCACTTTTCCTGCCCCCCATGGGCTGGCAGCTCCGTGCCATCCACCATCCTTCCGCCAATCCCCGGCTGGGCTTCGTGGTACACAGCGATTACCTGCCCAGCCTTTACCTGTTCAAAATATACGGTATTCTGGTAGTCAATCGAGCCGTCTTTCCGGATCGCGGGAATCTGGGGGATACCCGTGCGGAAGAAAAACTCGTAATAGCCATCCCTGCCCCGTTCGGGCCGGATGCCTTCTGCAGCCAAAAACCGTCTGGTGGCAAACTCCGCTTCTTTTAAATTTTTCTCTATCTCATCCTGTCGGATGCCAAATACCACATGCTCCTTCGCCAGAAGGCGCATGATTTCATTCTTTGTCTTTGTTGTCCCTTTTTCCAGCGTGACATAGGCTTCCATCTTATCCTGGCTGACGGTCACCAAGCATTCTGATGCCTGCCGCGCCTGTTCCATCAATGTTTCTAGCTGGATATCGGCATTTTCTGCCTTTTTCTCCTGTTCCTGCAGCTTTTGGCGCATCTGCTTCATTTCCTTGGCGGAATACATCATGCTCTGGTAGGAAGACACATCCAGCCCTTCTTCCAGCCCTAAGCGGATTTCCCGCATCTGCTGCCAGCGGTACAGTTCCTTTGCGTAGATGGACACATCCACCCGCCGCTCCAGCCCCAGGCGGATTTCCCGCATCTGCTGCCAGCCAAAATAAATCTTGGCATATACGGATACCTCCAGCCCTTCTTCCACGCCCAGACGGATTTCCCGCAGGGACTCCCCTAAAAATTCTTTTATCAGGTATTTCGAAATATCTGCTTTGTGTTCCAACCCTAAACGGATTTCTTCTAATTGGTCTGGCTCGTACCCTTCCTCAATATAGGAAAAAATGTCTACATGCCCCAGCTTCGCTTTACGGATTTGGCGCAGGTACCCGGCTTCCAGTTCCTGATGCCTTGACACGTCAAGGCCTTCCTTTAACGCTTTTCGGATTTGGCGCATCCGGTCATAGGAAATTTCCGGCTTGGCGTACACAGATACATCAAGGCCGTGCTCCAAGCCCTTTTTGATTTCCTCCATCTGGAACCAGTCATAATTTACCGACGTGTACCAAGACACATCCAGGCCTTTTTCCAGCCCCTGCCGGATTTCCTCCATCTGTCCCTTGTCAAATCCCATCCCTTCATATTTTCTGATTTGCTGACTGTTCACTTCTTTCTGCACTCCTCTGCTTCATCATCCTGCATATTAATTCTATGGCATAATTGCCGGGCTGTCAATAAACAAATCTGGTACAGCGCCTGAAAAAAAGTGGATATCCCTGCCGGATACGCCTTACGGCCGTGCTGCCGGTCCCGGCTGCCCTGTGGGAAACAAGAAAGAATCCTGCTTTGCAGGATTCTCCGCGAGCTGCGCATCATTGTTTTTCTCTTATAGGAAACCCATACACTTTAATACTTCATAGTAACACAGTATTTCCTATAAGATAAAACATATGCCACAGATGGGATTCCCTCGTCTGTGGCATCAAATCTTCCTTTAACAATTCATAAAAGCTGCATTTTGGAATGATTTCCCCAGATACCTTCTCAGGGAAAACCTCCGTTTCTTTTCTTTCAGCAGGCCTTGGAGCTGCTGGACTATCTGTTCCTTTTCCTCTTGCGCCAAATTTTCTTTTTCATACTCATAAATGTCTGTATACACCCGGTTCAGCAAATCATAAATATTGCGGTAAGCAATTTTCAGATCCTTTTTTGGGAGCCTGCCACTGTCATCCCCAACATAAAAGCGGTAAAAAAGTTCCTGTTCCTGGGGATTCAGGCAGCTTACCATCATTTCCTTTTCCTCTGCGATCTCCTTCTCGATCAGCCAGGCGATGGTGGCTTCTTTCTGGTGGCTCCTTAAAAATTCCAAACAGCGGTACCTTGCCACGGAACCGACCCAGTTCCCAAATTCGTTCCTGCTGTCGTAGCTGTCCATATGGTTCCAGATAGCTGCCACCGTATCTGCCAGGCACTCTTGCTGTAAGTGCGGCAGTGTAAATAGATGCTTTCGGATAATGGACACGAGCTGTTCCCCATGCTCCATAATTAAAAATTCCAGCGCTTTCTCATTGTGAAGGCGTAACTGCACGACATAATTTTCCTTGTTTATCTTCATAGGAACACCCGCCCTTCCCTGTCTGCTGCGTGTGACATTTTGGTTATGTAAAAATCCTACCACAATTATTTTCATTATTTCTTCCTTTAATTCTTAATTTTTTCTTATGTTTTTATCCTATCGCGCAAAAAGCCGCCCCTTCCCAGGAACGGCTTTTTTCATAACGTGGCAGTTTCAGAAGGTATTGGCGGTACACTTCCTCATAAGGAATCCATATCGCAAGTGACTGAATCTTTTGAAAGACTTCCTTTACCAACACTTCACATTCCCCGCCCTCCGGCATCCGGTTATGCTCCCTATAATAGTCACAAGTCTTTTCAAACATCCAGTCGGCAATTTTCGCTTTCTGCTTTTGCTTTAAATCTTTATATTTTTTATTTGGCTCTTTCTCCTGCTTATATTTCAGGGAATGGTGGTTCGGTTTCAATAGATCAGCTCCTATCCTTTTGCCTTGATGCCATTTTACCAGATTTCCCGCCAAATTTGTAAAAAATATCTGCCGCCTTAACCGAAAGCGTCTTTGCACAGGTCAATGAAATATCTCTTTTTCTCCAATATTTCCTCCTGCCTGTCTTTGGAAAGCGTCTGGAATATCTCGTCATAGTCAAGCTCCGCAAGCGGCGTTCCCAACACAGGTGTTAAAACTTCATGTTCATACCATATCCGCCACAGTTCCTCAAACAGTTCTCCACCGTCCGAAAAAACCATTGCCGAATCAAAACCTTCTCCCTCGCTGAACCATTGCAGACGGACAAACCCGAACCGTCCGGCATCCGCTACCACCACATCGGTCAGGTCATACAGTTCTGCGAACGCATCCGCAACCGTCCGGCATCTTGCCCGTTGTTCTTCCGTAATATATTTTTCTGCCATATATGCTCCTTCCCACTTCTGGACAAAAAGTCCAAAAGTTACCTATTTCATTTTAAACAGTAAATCGTGCAGAGGTCAGCATATAACATAGCTTCCCCGCATTTTATCGTGTCAAACAAAAGGCACTGGAACAGCACGTTACGCACTCCCTCCAGACTGGCAATGCCCTGTTCTTTATCTGAAAAGTCTGTGCCTGAAATATCCATATCCGCCGATACTGCCCGCCTTGCCGAGATACAGTGCGTGTAAAGTCCGAGGATATATTTATCTGACATAGGGAAAGCGAATGTTTCCTGCCCGTCATAAGTTACCCGGTACTTTTCCTGTTCCCCTTCCGGCAGTTCAAAGCAGCACCGCACTGTTTCCAGATAAGTATGCCCGTCAAAATCCGGCTTTATTTTCTTCCCATACCTGCGGATTGCGGAAAATATGTTATTCCGGTCAATAAAAGAACGGGTACGCTTGAAAGCTGCTTTTTTGCCTTTCATATCCATGTAAACATTATTCCCCGTCCCTTTCCCGGCAAACCTGCCATAATCGCCTGTCCGCAACAGGTAGGACAGTACCTCTAACAGCTTTTCCCTTGATGCAATCTCCTGATAAGGGGAATCGCTGAAATCTATTTTCACAAACCTTAATGGGCAGCTTCCCTTTGCAGCCTCCCGTTCCATTACCCGGTCAACATCACGCATTGACTCCATTTATCTATCTCCTTCCGGTTCGGGATTAAATAATCCCTTTTCCTGCCACCCTCCACCATACATATCATACTGTACCAACTGCTGGTAATAGTGGTTCATGGTATTCGGCGCATTGTAGAGGGCAGTCACCATGTACGCCCTGATGTTAGTTATCTTGGTTGTGGTTTCCTTCATGCAGCCAATCACATACTCCAAATGGGAGCTGTTCAGCTTCAGGAATTTTGACTTCACAAGCTCATAAGGGTAATCCTCCCCATTAACCTTTACCGTCCTTCGCTTCACGCACACAATCTCGCAGATCACCTCATAAAGTTCCTCATACAGCCCCTTTTCGCTCCAGTCACCATATTTCATGTGATGCTCATACTCAATATTTTCTTTGATGATTTCCATGTAGGCGTTGGCATCATCCATCACATCAATCATATCATTATCCGGCTTGCCCTGTTTTTCTTTTATCTCCTGTGCAGATTGATTGATTGGATAGGATTCTCCGCCAGAAATATTTGCAGAAGTATTTGTATTTGTCCCCCCGTTTTGGTGCAGACCTGTATCTGTTTTCGGCAGGAGGGTATTTCCCATTTCGTCATGACCTGTATCCAAGTTTGTCGATACCTGTGTCCCGTTCCGGATACCCCTCCCTCCCAAAATTTCCATAGGGGCATCCGATTTTGTAGGGAGTCTCCCTCCCGTTTTATCATCAGACGCACCTGCACCTGAATCGTCCAATCCGTCCATTGCAGGGATTTCCTCTGGAAATGTCAGTTGGTACAGCATATCCGGTTTCAGTTCCACATACATCACATTATTACAGACAAGCCCATCTCCATAACTGACTGTCCGGAACTCCCTCCTGATTACCTGTAATTTTTCCAATTTATCCATTGCGGTTTTAATTGTTTTCTTAGATTCTCCAAATAAATCCGCATAATACTGATAGCTCTGCCTTAGAATATCCTCAGAAAATTTCTTTTTCCAGCCGAGGATATGTCCGGTTCCCTGATCCCGCACCTCAGAAGGGCGATACCAGTAAACAATATCTGCCAGAATAACAATCGCAAGGAGATATGGTTTCCCATTCTCCTTTGTGATTGTCCTGTACCAGACAGCGGGAATAATGTTTCCGGTAATATTTATGGAACCCATTGCGTCAACAATTATGTTTCCGCTTGTTAAGTATCCCATTATCAAACAGCCCCTTCCTCTTTCCATTTATCAAGAAGCGAAATAATAATGTTTTCAATCTCCTCATTGGAATAGCTGTCTGAAAAGTATTCGCCAATCTTGTCTGATTTTATTGTGATCTTTCTTTCCTTCGGCTTTTCCTCTGTCAGTATCAGACGCACCATTGCAAAGGTAAGTTCGCCGCTTTTGCCATATTCTTTAAGTTTTCCGGACTGCACCATGCTGACACTGCATCCCTGTTCTTCAATGACAGCCTGTACCCACTGCTGTGCTTCCTCTGTCAGAAAAGATATATCCACGCCCTGTGAAAAACCGAGCTTTTTACTGTCCACCATAATAAGAAGTTCTTCCGACAGGCGTGAAAGCCATATATACCGCTGAACCTTTTTCGCATTCTCCCCGGCAGCTTCCCCGACTTCATCAAGGGTGTTCTTCCCTGACTTTTTTCCCTGATGTTTCATGGCTTCATACTTCATTTTGTAGGCTCTCGCCTTTTCGCTTGGTAAAATATCCTCCCTCTGAATATTGGAGTCCACCATGATAATTGTCGCTTCATCATCGGTGTAATTGCGGACAATCACTGGCATCTCCGTTTTTCCGGCAAGCTCTGAACCCCTTTTCCTGCGGTGTCCGGCTATGATTTCATAGCCGCCGCCTGCCCTCGGTCTTGCAATGCCCGGAACCAGCACACCGTACTGGCGGATACTCTCCGTTGTTTCCTCCATCTTCTCATCATCCACCACCCGGAAAGGGTGGTCTTTGAATGTATGAAGGTCTGCAAGCGGCGCATTGATAATCTGTTCTACGGAGCTTTCCTGCCCCGCAGAACCGCCGAATAAATCCTCAAATTTCTCTATCTTAACTTTTGATGCGCTTCCTGCTTTTGCATTACTGCCCATTTCCAAGCACCTCCTTTGTCAGAGAATCATAAGCTGCCGCTGCCTTCCCTTTTGGATCATGCCTGTAAATGCTGACGCCTTCCGCAGAAATCTCCGCCGCCCTTACCGAAATAGGGATACTGTTCGTAAATATCCTTACACTGCCCCCATAGGCTTCCTTCAGCATGGCACTGATGTCCTTTGCATAGTTCGTCCGGCTGTCCACCATTGTCAGCAATATGCCCTCAATCTCCAGCTTCGGGTTAATCTGCCGCTTTACCTTGCCAACCGTCTTAATGAGCTGCTGCAAGCCTTTGACGGGCAGGTATGCCGCCTGTACGGGTATCAGTATGCTGTCGGCACAGGCAAGGGCATTTATGGTAATCATGCCGAGTGAAGGCATACAGTCTATCAGGATATAGTCGTAACTCTCCCTGACTATCTCTATGTATGACCTCAGTATTGTTTCCCGGCTCATGACATTCACAAGGGAAACCTCCAGACCGGATAATTCGATATTCCCCGGCATAAGGTCTATCCCTTCCTCATGGTGCAGGATACCCTCCGTCGGCTCTACTTCCTCGTCATTGATTAAATCCCCCATAATGGTTGCAAGCGTGACTTCCAAAGTATCCGGTTCTGTATATCCTAAACTCGCTGTCAAACTGCCCTGTGCGTCTGCGTCTATCAGCAGGACTTTTTTACCCTGTTTTGCCAGTCCGATTCCTAAATTGCTTGTTGTGGTGGTCTTGCCAACTTTATGTGAAGCTTCACATAATGTCGGTTATGAAAAGCTATACATTATGCAAAGTTAATGAAAGAAATCCTTATAAATAA